>APMI01020597.1_pt1 | contig 10090 bp, 9 predicted proteins | sample 667938 | NCBI WGS metagenome assembly APMI01 (sample SAMN01084076, study PRJNA167559) | wastewater metagenome | biome: Wastewater | place: Denmark: Ejby Moelle, Odense | collected 2011-11-28
GCGGACGCCGCCTCGGCCAGGATCTCGCGCACCGCGTCTGTGGCCTGTGCCGCCAGCGCCTGCGGCAGCAGCGGCGGGGTTCCGACCGACGGCAACGAATCCTTCTTTTTCATATGTATTATGTAATAAACACTACGAAATAGAACTTGTACTTCCGATAATTATATTTTATCGGAAGTACGCAATCAGCGGAGCAGGGCAGCCGCGTCGGAGGGCGGCAACCATGGCCAGAGGCATCACCCAAGCGCAGGTCGACACCGCCGCAGACGCGCTCGTCGTCGCCGGAGAACGGCCGACTGTCGAGCGGATCCGTGCGTTCCTCGGGACCGGCTCGCCAAACACCGTCACGCGCATGTTGGAGACGTGGTGGCAATCGCTCGGGGTCCGCCTCACGGCTCAGCAGGCGAGGGTCGCGCTCCCAGGCGTGCCTGAGACGGTGGCCGTCCTGACGACGCAGTTGTGGGATGCGGCCCTGCAGGCGGCGCAGGCCCAAGCGACCCAAGCGTGCTCGGTACAGATGGATGCCATCGCGGCCCAAGCATCTCAACTCGAGGCCGATCGAAAGTCCTTGGAGAGCCACGCGGAAGCGTTCGAACGCGCCGCCCACGCCGCCGACCAGGCGCGGATCGTGGCGGAAGCGCGGCTGGCCGAGGCCCAGCAACTCGTGCAACATCAAGCCGCACAAATCGAAGATCTGATCCAAGAACGCAATGCGGTGCGAGCGCGGATAGAGGAATTGGAGCGTTCCGGCGCCGAGCTATCGGAACGGCTGGCCCGACAAGTGGACGAAGCATCCGCGGAACGCGAGGCCCTTGCGCGGCATGCGCGGGCTATCGAGGATCGGGCTCATCAAGAAGTTGATCGCGCCCGCCAAGACGCCAAAGCGATGCAGACCCAACTCGCCACACATGAGCAAGAACGTCGGCACAGTGAACGCCAAATCCGTGAGGCTCAGGAACAGGCGCTGCGGGACGCGAGCCGCCACCAACAAGATGCGGCCGCCCAACGGGCGCGGGCCGATGCACTGGAGCAACAATTGCGCCGGCTGGAAGAAGCCGCCCTTCGGATTGAGCGCAAGTCATCGGTCTCCAGCCCCAGGCGGGCAAGAGCAGCCAAGCCCAAAGCCGCGCCAAAGCGTGCAAGGTGAGTGACCAATACCTATGCACAGGACCAGAGGCGGAGGCGCTTCCGTTGACCATAGGGCGGCGCCATCCCAGTCGGTGGAAAAGGTAATGCTCGCACGGGGATATTACGTAGAATCCCACGCAGAGATCTGCTTGAGAGTCGCGTGAATGGCTTTTTCCCAGCCTCCAGAAACGCCGGCATCGAGGCAGCGTCGGCAGGCACTCGCCCGCGAGTGGTATGACAGTGCCAATGCCTGTCGGCAACTCGGTATCGACGCGGCGGCGTTGGCGACGCTGCGGCGCGAAGGTCGGCTACTAGCGGTTTGGATCGCGGACGATGCGCGCTATCTGTATCCGCACTGGCAGTTTGTCGCGAACCGCGAACTGATTCCCCAGTTGCAGCCGCTGCTATCAATCCTGCGGAGCGATCATGGCGTCACCGGCGGTCGACCAACCTCTGGCTGGGAGGAACTGGAGTGGCTCCTGGCTCCCAATCCTCAACTGGACGGGCATTGTCCAGCAGAATGGCTCATTCAGGATCCCGAGAAAGTGGTCGAGACTGCGCGGAGGCAGTTCGAGGAAGATCCAGATGCAAGATGGTGATCCCGGACAGTCTCGGTAGACCAGTGATCGCGTGACTTTTCCCGTAGGCGGCGCAAATCCCCAGATGTAACAGCGATACTGGCAGGAATGTATCGGCAACAGTGATCCCGGCTGCCGCGGCAGACAGCAGCCGCATCTTCCCAGACAAGAATCGCCATATTTCGCATAATGCATATTATGTAAAATACCCAATGCCTCGCGACACACGTCACGACTACCGGCCTCATTCTTCGGGCTTCATTCGGTACAGGACGTACTCGCCATCCCGATAGACCTCGGGAAACGGCAATGCAGGTGCGTTCGCCTCGCGCAGGACATGATCCGCGCCATACTTGGCAGCCAGCCACGACAATTTGGCCGCCGGCATCGTCTGGAACTCGGCGTCGAGCCTGTCCAGCATGCCCAGATAGGAATCGCCGGCCTTGGTCGGATCGCCGAAGGCATCCTGGACATAGGCGTTCCACGACCGCTGGAACGCCAGATCGAAGGTGCCCTCGCCGCCGTCCTTCCAGGTGCCGATGCAACGGCGCTGCGCGAAATGGCGGAAGGCGGTCACCGGCTGGTTGATCATGTAGGGCGGCAACAGCACCACGGAATCGGATGGCAGATGCCGACTCGACCAGGCCATGACGGCGCTGCCTGGCCCTTCGCGGCCGGTGGGCATCCAGAGGCGGTCCGGCGACAGCGTGGCGCACACTGCAGCGAGGCCCAGCAATGCCCAGGCCAGCGGTTTTCCGGGCGCGTTTCCCGCCACCGTTGCGGGTGCCTCGATGGCGGAGGATTTGCTCGCGACACGACGCCCGACGAGTTGTCCGTCGACCGTCATCACCAGGGCCACGATCTCGGCAAGCAACACGAACAGGGTCACGACCAGGTAGTGCAGGTCGGCGGGATAGTCGCCTCCGGGATGCAGGTCGCGCAGAGGACCGTCCAGCACGTAGAGCGTCAGCAGCAACAAGCGGAGAGTGCCGGCGCGCCACGAAATGCGGAATCCGCACCAGGCCCAGCGCGAGAGGCCGAGCATCGCCAGTGCATCGAGCAGCCGACCGCTCTGGAAAACATGCAGCGCGATCGTGATCGGGGAATGGAGTTTGTAGTTGCCGACGATGCCGACCAGGTACAGGCAGCTGACTGCGACCAGACATCCGGCCAGCACACGTCCGGCGCCGCGCCAGGGCGATGCCAGGATGCCGAGTGTCACGCCGAGTGCGCTGGCAAGGAAGTACGACGCCAGCACGAAGCCTTGTTCGAAATGATGGCCGGGATAGTGAAGTTTGACGCCGGCGATCCAGTCCGCGGGGGCGGGTGACGGAATGCCCGAACCACCGGATTTGATCATCATGTACAGCAGCGGGCTGGCCGCTGCGAGGAAGATCGCCGGGCCAAGCAGCAGTGCGGCCCACCGTTCCCGTGCCTGGAACAGCACGATCCCGCCTGCGAGTGCTGCCGCGTGCGCCGCCGTGGTCGCATGGAACAGGAAGACGAAACCGATCAGCGCGAATGCGACCGGCCAGCGCCCCCGCACGCACAGGGACAAGGCGTAAAGCAACGGCCCGTACGTGGCGCCACGCGGCAGGAACATCGTGTCGAAATCGGTGATGCCCCCACCGACCGGGTGCGGCACGATGAAGGCAGCGATTGCGACCAGACTGATCCACTCGCTCCCCTGCCCCGGCCAGAGCGACCTTGCCAGGGCGCGCAAGCCCAGCACCGCTGCAAGCACGGAAATCCCCTGGGCGATGCCGAAGAGGAGCGACATCGGCATCAGCGACGAGAGCCAGCCGAAGAGAGCGAACAGGAACGACGGATGCTTCGGAGCGAGCGCGAGCATCGGATCGCCGGGCAGGAAACCGGGATCTCGGGCGCGATCGATGTACGCCAGATGGATGGCGTGGTCGTCGATCCCGAACGCATACCCGCGTGATGCCACGAACAATGCGGTCAGTGCGATGCCGAGTGCCAACTCCCGGCCGAGGGAAACGCCGCTGCCCGCGCCGGATGAAGGAATGCCGCCGGGTTCGGCCACGCTGCCAGCACTCATCGGACACTCTCGATCATTTGCATCATGGTACGTGCATCGACTCGACCACCCTGCCCGCGCGGCGTTCCGGCGAGGCAGTCGTGGATCTCACATGGCCAACCGCGCCGGACGCCTTCCCGCACTGGCGTCCAGCCCCCTCGCCTGCTGGCGACCTCGCCTCAGTTCGGCGGCGGCAGTACCAGCGACATGCCGGCCGCCGGCTGGATTCCCCATCCCTTGCACATTTCCTCGCGCGAGAAGCGATAGCCGTCGGGCAGCAACGTGTCGTGGATGTTGACCTGCTTGCCCATCGCCATCTCGAAGCCGACGGCATGCGCATTGCGCAGGCTCTGCGGCGTGAGCGAGCGGATCGCAGTCGCGACCGGACATGGATCGGCGATGTCGATGCCGGGCTGCGGCGTGAAACGCATCGATGCACCGACGCTGCGATCGGAGGTGTTCTTCACCGTGTGCAGCCAGTACCACGGGTTGAACAGCAGATCGCCGGGTTCCAGTTCCAGTTCGTAGGTCGGGCAATAGCGGAACAGCGGACAGCGCTCGCGATCCTCTTCCGTGTGCCAGTCGGTCGCCGAGTCGATGTGCGTCGGCATGATGTACGGGTAGTAGAAGCAGGAAAACGCGGGATCGACGATGGTCCAGCGCTTGGTGCCGTCCAACTGGTAGAAGAGGTTGTAGTTGTAACCGGCATGCGCGGGCGTACCGGTGCGGCGATTGGCGACGAACAACTGCGTGCCGTAGGACGGCCCGAGGTTGAGACCCTTCGTGAAGCGCTCCGGCTGGAAGCCTGCGAGCAGTTCCGGGTTGTTGTTCAGCAGGAACTCGCTGTTCGCCATGTACAGCGGCTTGTCGGAAATCGAGTCGAAGCGCCCCCAGAGCGACTGGCCCTGCATGTCGACGAAGCGCGTCTGCTGGTCGCCATAGCGTTCGAGCAGCGCATCGAAGGAATAGCGCTTGAAGTCCCGGAAACCGTTGCGGATCACCACCGGGTGCGAAGCACGGATGTAGCGTTCGTAGAACTCGGTGGTGCCGAGGTCATCGAGCGCGACCGAGGGCAACGGTTCGATCTTCGGCGGCTCGTGGGTGGCGGCGACGGCATCAAGCAGTTCGGCAGTCAGTTCCTTGACCCGGTCGAGCGCGAAACCCGGCGACATCATCACGCCGCGCATCAGCATGATGACGCGGATCTGTTCCTGCACGTCGGGCTTGACGTCGAGCAGCGAGGCATGGCTCCAGGGCCTGGATTCGCTCGCGATCGAAACCTGTCTCTTCACCTTGTCGAAGGCGATGTTCTCGGTCGCCTTCCTGTATTCCTCGGCGAGCGGGGACAGGAACGACCACAACAGGAAGTCACCGGATGGCAGCATGAATCTCTCCAAGAAATGAACCCCCCTGCATGCCGTTCGGATCGATCCTTCGACTGGCCCGGATCGGTTCATGCTGCCGCTTCCGATGTCCGGAAGTTCCAGAGGCCTGTCGCGCAGCCATCCTAGCGTCCCCTGCGCGACGCGACAAACTGGTCGCGTCTCTCCATGGCACCAGGTAAACGCGGACGGAAATTCCCGGTCCGCAGCCGTCCCCTGCCCTGCATGGGTCCATTGCTTGCGCATCCTGCCGGGCGACATGCGCCACCCGGCATGATGCGCAAACCCGGGCTCAGTCCGCCTTTCGGGCCCAGATCACCAACTGGCGCAGCGACGGGCTGTTGCCGGTGGAGAGGATCGAAAGCCGGTACAGACGGCTGGCCGCGATCATGGCCACGTACAGGACCACCATGTTGAGCAGCAGTGCGACGATCGGCTGCCAGAACGGGACCTCAATCAGCGACATCCGCGCAGGCATCACGTACAGCGAGGTCAGCGGCACCATCGACAGGATCTCCGACGCGGTGTTCGCCGGATTGTTGACCAGCGAGAACACCGTGTAGAACGGGATCAGGATCGCGAAGTACACCGGCAACAGCGCAGAGTTGGCCTTGGCCTGGTCCTCGAAGCCCACCGAGAACCCGACGTACAGCGCGAGGAAGGTCATCAGGCCGACCACGTAGTTGACGACGTAGTACGCGAACACCATCGGGCGGAATTCCATGCGGAACGCGTCCGACATGTCGGTGAAGTTGTTGAGCATCACGACCACCGCCGCCATTGCCGCGACCCAGATCAGCATCTGCAGGGTCGCCACCAGGGTCTTGCCGATGATCTTGCCCCACAACAGGTCGAGCGGCTTGAGCGAGCACAGCAGCACTTCGTAGACCCGGCTCGATTTCTCCGAGACCACCATCGACATCACCGGCATCGAGTTGAACGAGACCCCGAAGAGCAGCAGCAGGGCCAGCGTGCCGCCGATGATCAGCGGTCCCCAGCTTTCCGCCTGCGTGCCCGAGCGCGAGATCTTGTTGCCCGACATCGCCACGTTCTGCTGGATCAGCGCGATATCGACGTCGCGGACCCCGTTGCTGTCGAAGTAGAAGCGGTTCAGCGCCTTGTTGACGGCATCGCCGACCTTCTGGCGGACGTTCGCATTCGCCGGATTGGCGGAATAGAACGCGATCTTCTTGTCCTTGGGCGCCGTGCTCGGCACGAACACGATGCCCATGTTGTCGTCGTCCAGCAGCTTCTCGCGCCGGGCATCGATGAGCTTGTCGAGGCTGGCCTGCGCGCTGGATGCGAATTCGACCTGGATCTTGCTGTCGGCCAGGTCCTTCGACCCCTTGATCTCGTCGCGCAGGGATTGTTCGAACGACGCGCCCGGCTCGGTGACCAGGATCACCTGCGAAGGCTCGACCGTCTTGATGTCGGAGACGAGGTACTGGATGCCGGACGTGGCGAACATCACGATCGGGATGAGGATCGTCGCGATGACGAACGATTTCCCCATGCTGACCTTGATCTCGCGCTTGATCACGGACATTACGCGCTTGTTGATCATGCCGCTTCCTCCATGTCGGCGTCCTCGGCGACAGCACCCGGCTGGCCGCGCGTGAGCTGCACGAAGATGTCGTGCAACGAGATGTCGTTGGCGTCGAACTTGCGCAGCGGGACCCCGTGGGCCACCAGCGCCTGCAGCAGGTGCTGGATGTCGCCGTCACCGTGGACCTGCACCGTCGTCCGGTCACCGAAGCGGGTGACGCCGCGCACGAACGGCAGCCCGTCGAGGAAGGCCAGTCCGCCAGCGCCCGGCGCCTCGAACGTCACCTTCGACTCCGAATACTGCCGCTTGATGTCCTGCATGCTGGCGTTGAGCACCAGTTTGCCGCCACTGACCAGGGCCACGTGATCGCAGAGCTTCTCGGCGATGTCCATCATGTGGGTCGACATGATCACCAGCTTGCCGGACGCGCGCAGTTCCTGGATCAGGTCCTTGAGCATCTCGGTGTTGACCGGATCGAGGCCCGAGAACGGCTCGTCGAGCACGATCATCTGCGGGTCGTGCAGCAGGCAACCGATGATCTGCACCTTCTGCTGGTTGCCCTTCGACAACTGGTCGATCTGCGTGTTGTGGTTGTCGGCGAGTTCGAAACGCTCCAGATAGCGCTTGGCGCGTTCCATCGCGACCGCCTTCGGCACGTCGCGGATCTCGGCGAGGAACATCAGGTTGTCGATCACCGACATGGTCTTGTAGAGACCGCGTTCCTCGGGCAGGTAACTCACCTTCCCCGAGAAGTCCGCGCCACGGGGCGCGCCGTTGAACAGGATCTCGCCGGAATCCGGCCAGTAGATGTTCATCAGCATGCGGATCGTCGTCGTCTTGCCGGCGCCGTTGCGGCCGACCAGGCCGAAGATCGTGCCTTCCTGCGCGACGAAGCTGATGCCGTCCACGGCCTGCTTCTGCTCGAACGCTTTCCTCAGGTTTTTCACTTCCAGCATGGGCATTTCGGCACCTTCTCCTTGTCGATTCGTTGACTGGCTTGCCGACGCGCATTGGCGACGCCGGCCTTGCGTTCAGAATGCGGGCAACCCTTGCGAGCGAACCGCACGGAGGCTTCGCCATGCACTGCGCAGCAGCAGCAGCACGATGCCGGCGACCACGATCTTGAGCACCGTCTCGGGCCAGACCGCGAGGAACGCGTTGCCCGATGCGGTGGCTTCCGGCCCCTGCTCCGCCAGTTGCAGCACCCGGTGCCCACCCGCCGCGTAGGCCAGCAACACGCCCAGCGCCAGCGACAGTGCCGCCGATGCGTACAGCTTGAGACGGGTCCAGTGCGGCTGGAACAGGTGCAGGGCATTCAGCGCCAGCAACAGCAGGACCAGACCGCGCAGCGCCGGCAACAATGCCACCACCTGCGGCGAGATCGACAGGGAGACGCCCGCGTCGCCATAGGCGTAATGGTCGGCGGTGATCGCGCCCAGCAGGCTGACCAGACCGATCATCGCGAGCACGACGCCCGTCTTCGGGATCGCGATCCAGGCCGCGGTCGCTGCCGGGAGCCGCGCCGGATCCCAGCGCCAGCCCAGGCCGATGCGATCGAGCGTCTCGCCCCAGAAGTGGAAGATCATCGTGACCACGAAGAACAGCGCCAGCAGCGTGTCGACCACGCCGTGCCAGAACCCGGGGACGGCGTAGATCGCCCAGCCGCCATGGTGGCCGAGCATGTCGTTCACGCCGATCGCGACCATCACCACGAACCAGACCGACAGCAGCCGGGACAGGATGCGGCGGTACAGCGCATAGGCGCCGCTGCCGACCAGTGCCGTCACCGGGCGATAGGACGCCGCGACCTTTGCGGGATGGCCGTAGTCACGGAGCATCGCCGCGACGGCGTTGTCGTCGAGCGGCGCGCCGCGGCGTTCGCCCTCGGCTTCGATCCGATCCTCGAGCAGCCCCTGCAATTCCGCGCCCACGTCGTCGCGGCTGTCCGCGGGCAGGTGGCGTTTGACGGCCGCGATGTAACGATCGAGCAGGTTCATGCGGCGCCCTCCAGCAGGTCATGCGACGACTTCAACATCTGTTCCGAATCCCTGTACATCTGCCGGAAGGTCGACAATCCCTCTTCCGACACCCGGTAATAGCGGCGCCGACGACCTTCGCTGTCGCGCCATTCGCTTTCCAGCAGGCCGTAGGATTCAAGCCGGCGAATCAGCGGGTAAAGCGTGCCTTCGTCGATGTCGATCCCGGCTTCTTCCAGTCGTTTCCGCAGGGAATAGCCGTAGTGCTCGCGGTGCAGTGCGGCGAGCACGGCCATTGCCAGCCCCCCGCGACGTACTTCCGTGCGCATCCGCTGCGCGTAGCCGCCGGTCTCCTGATCGATGTCGTCCGCCATGGCGCTCCCCTCCGGGTCCGCGACGCAAGAGCGCAGGCCATGAGCCTTGCGTCGCACAGTGTGTGACGCACAGTGTTTCACGCACAGTATGCCGATGCAAGGCCGGCCGACGAGTGGTCGCCGGCGTATCCGCGAGGACGGCCAAGCGACGGCGGGCCGGTGGCCGGTCATCCGACGGCCCTGCCCGGCATGTCGAGGCCCGGCACGCAGGCGTGGAAACGCACCTCCACAGGCGCGACGTCAGTCCTTTCCGCGCACACCGCAAGCAGGTGACGGCCGCCGACGGGCCGCAGTTCGAAGTGCCAGCGTTCGGCACGATCGCCCAGTTCCGGCGCCAATTCGATGCCGATCTCCCGTCCGATCTCGAATGAAAACCGGTCCAGCGGAATCGACAACCCCATTCCCCGGGCCTTGATGTAGGCCTCCTTGAGGGTCCACAGGGCGTAGAAGCGATCCTGCTGCCGTGCCTCGGGCAGCGCACGCAAACCGGCCAGTTCCTTCGGGGAGAAATAATGGTGGGCGATCGAAAGGGTCTCGCCCGGGCGATCGATCTCTTCCACGTCGACGCCGATGTCGTCGTCGAGGGTCACCGCGCAGGCCACGAGGCTGCGCGCATTCGAGAGATTGAAACGCAGGCGCTGCCCGGTGCCCGGACCCGCGATCTCGGGACGCCCGTAGCGGTTGGCGATGAATCGCCAGTCGCATGGCGCGACATCGGCGTAACGCGAGAGCGTGAGCCGGCAGAGCGCACGCGTGACGAGATATTCCTGGCGCAGGTACGGGAAGCGGAATCGCTCCAGACGCGAGGCTTCCTCGCCCGTCAGCAGGCTCCGGTAATATCTCTCCATGCCGGCATCGAGGCAGTCCGCGGTCCGGGTGTACCAGACGTCGACTTGACCGGGTCGGAGCATCGATCGCAGGCGCATGTCGTCGACTCCGCCTCAGTGCACCGACGTGACGAAACGCGACGTGGCTTTCGGCGCAATGCCGCAGTGCGCGGGATCACGCCAGACGCGCGGTGCGTGGTCGTCGGGATCGCCTGATCGATCGGCGCTTGCCGCAGGC
>APMI01028649.1_pt1 | contig 10083 bp, 9 predicted proteins | sample 667938 | NCBI WGS metagenome assembly APMI01 (sample SAMN01084076, study PRJNA167559) | wastewater metagenome | biome: Wastewater | place: Denmark: Ejby Moelle, Odense | collected 2011-11-28
CATGGCGAAGGCATAGTCCAGGGAGGTCGGAAACGGCCACAAACCGGAATCCTTTGGTCGCAGGTTCAAGTCCTGCACGGCCTACCACTTGATACGACACGCCCAGGAGCTTCGCGGCCCTGCAACCGCGCTTCACGAGGTCCGTCCGGGGCTCAGTTCCCACTCATCGTCGCAACAGCTAAGCCAGGGTAGACAAGAACTCACTTCGATACTGCTGGAAGCGGCCGCACTCCTGCTGGAGCCAACGAATGAGCAAATCGACACGTGGTCTCGGTTGCTTGACATGGACGATGCTGTAGGCCGCAGGCGATCGAACGGCGCGCCCGAATAGCGGCACGAGTCGACCGGCTTGCAGATGTTCGAGCACAAGTGCAAGCCGCCCTATCGCGATGCCTTGACCATTCAGTGCGGCCTCAACGGCCAACTGCGCCATGTTGAACTGACGGCCTTGAGCGAGTGAGGTCTCGTCGGCGCCAGTCTCACGAAGCCAGTGCCGCCATTCCGCATCTGCAGCGGCACCGGGCCAGGCAAATGCATCGTGGAGCAGCGTGGAGCCGTCGAGGTCAGCCACGCCATTTGGATGGGGATGCGCAGCCACGAAATCGGGACTTGCAACCGGAATCAAGTACTCGTCCAACACCAGTGCGGACTCGAGATCGCGATAGTTTCCGAGGTCGTACCGTATGGCGGCGTCGATGCTTTCTTTCAGCACTGTGGCCATCTCGAGAACGTGAAATTCCGCAGATACGCGAAGGTCAATCTGCGGATGGTCTCGATAGAACGAGCCTATTCGTGGCATCAGCCATAGCAGCGCGAATGACGAGTAGCAACTCAGAACGAGAGGCCCATCGGTGCGACGGTCTTGCAGGCGGGCCAGTACCAGCTCCACCTGATCAAAAGCGTTGGTCGTCGCCTCGCGAAGTTGCTCGCCTTCTTCAGTGAGCACCAGTTGTCGAGGCAACCGACGAAAGAGCAGCACACCCAGTCTGTCTTCGAGCTCCCTGACCTGCTGACTGATCGCCCCCTGAGTCAGATTCAACTCCGATGCAGCGTGCGTAAAGCTGCGTGCTCGGGCTGCTGCTTCGAAGCAGCGGAGCCAGGACATCACGGAACTATTCAGATGCCTGCGTCGCAACGTGTGACCCCATCGAGCACTCGAACTAATGGACGACTCAGTATAAGTAGTTTGAACGAATGACGACCTCTTCGCAGAATCCTCCAACTCGTTTCAACAAGAGGTCTACATGTCGAATCAAGCCGATTCCTTGCGTTTCACCGAGGACCACGAGTGGGTCCGCCAGGAGGCTGACGGCACCGTCGTCGTCGGCATTACCGACCACGCACAGTCCGCGCTCGGTGACATCGTCTTCATCCAACTTCCGATGGTCGGCGCGCACCACGATGCCGGTGAGGAGATTGCCGTCATCGAGTCCGTGAAGGCGGCGAGCGGCATCAAGGCTCCTCTCGGATCGACGGTGCTCGAAGTCAACGAGGTGCTTCTGGAGGAAACCGGGATCGTCAACTCCGACCCGATGAAGGCAGGCTGGTTCGTCCGCCTGAAGCTCGACGATCCGAGCGGCTTTGACGGCCTGTTGAGTGCCGACTCTTACGCCAAGTTGGTCTAACGCCGCGAGATCAGCTGCAACGGAAGCCCTCCATGACGAATCGCACAACCCAAGCAGAACGGCGTATCCCCTTCGCCCGATTGGCACAGACCGACGACTTCATCCGCCGCCACGTCGGCCCGTCCTCGACCGATCAGAAGCGGATGCTGGAGGAACTTGGCCTTCGCTCGATGGATGAGCTGGTGAAGAAGGTCGTCCCCGCCTCGATCCGTTCGTCGTCTGCGCTGGCCCTTGGTGCACCGAAGAGTGAACCTCAGGTGCTCGCTGAACTCCGCAAGATCGCATCGAAGAACAAGGTTCTGAAGACTTGTATCGGGCAGGGCTACTACGACTGCCACACGCCGACGGTCATCCTGCGTAACCTGATGGAGAACCCCGCCTGGTACACGGCCTACACGCCGTACCAGCCCGAGATCTCTCAGGGCCGCCTGGAGGCGCTGCTGAATTTCCAGACCATGGTCAGCGACCTGACCGGCCTGGACATCGCAAATTCTTCGCTGCTTGACGAGGCGACCGCGGCTGCCGAGGCGATGACGTTCTGCCGTCGCCTGGCCAAGAGCAAGTCGAGTTGCTTCTTTGTCTCTGCTGACTGCCATCCGCAGACGATCGATGTGGTTCGCACTCGTGCGGAGCCGCTGGGTATCGACGTAGTCGTTGGCGATGAGTTCGCAGATCTGGCGGCGTTGGACTATTTCGGCGTGTTGGTTCAGTACCCGGGCACTGGCGGGCAACTGAGGGACTTCAGCGAGCTGGCTGCGAAGGTTCACGACAAGGGCGCGCTTTTCGCGGTCGCCACCGACCTGCTGGCGCTGACGCTGTTGCGCCCGCCTGGCGAGTTCGGCGCTGACCTTGCCATTGGCTCGGCGCAGCGCTTCGGGGTCCCGCTCGGTTTCGGTGGCCCCCACGCTGCATTCTTCGCAACGCGAGACAACTTCAAGCGCGAAATGCCTGGCCGTCTGGTCGGTGTTTCCATTGACGCCAGCGGTCGGCCGGCCTACCGACTGGCCCTGCAAACTCGCGAGCAGCACATTCGCCGCGAGAAGGCGGCGAGCAACATCTGCACCGCGCAAGCCTTGCTGGCAATGATGGCCGCGATGTATGCGACTTACCACGGTCCGCAAGGACTCACGACCATCGCGAATCGCGTGCACCGCCTCGCCGCCACCCTTGCCGTCGGTCTGCGCGGCCTGGGACTGAAAGTGCAAGGCAGCAGCTTCTTCGACACGATCACGGTGAACACTGGCGGTCGCACGGCAGAGATCCATCAGGCTGCGCGCCAGCGCGGCGTCAACCTACGTGAGATCGACGGCTCATGTGTCGGTGTTTCGCTGGACGAGACGACGACCGCGGACGACGTGGAGACCTTATGGGCGGCGTTTGCGCCGGGCGACCTGACCGCGCCCGCCTTTGCGAAGGTTGAAGAAGGCGTGGAAGCGCAGATTCCCGCCTCGCTGCGCCGTGCTTCCGAGATCCTGTCCCATCCCGCCTTCAACCGGTATCACAGCGAAACCGATCTGCTGCGGTACCTGCGTTTGTTGGCAGACAAGGACCTGGCGCTGGATCGCACCATGATTCCGCTGGGCTCCTGCACGATGAAGCTGAACGCGACGACGGAGATGATCCCGGTCACCTGGAAGGAGTTCAGCGGCATGCATCCGTTCGCGCCTCTCGACCAGGCGGAGGGATACCTGCAGCTGATCAAGGAGCTGGAGCAGATGCTCTGCGCGTGCACAGGCTACGACGCCGTCAGCCTGCAGCCCAACGCCGGCGCCCAAGGCGAGTATGCCGGCCTGCTGGCGATCCGCAGCTGGCACGCGAGCCGAGGGCAGGCGCATCGAAACGTGTGCCTGATCCCTTCTTCCGCACACGGCACCAACCCGGCGACGGCGCAGATGCTGGACATGCGAGTCGTGGTTGTTGCCTGCGACGAAGCCGGCAACGTGGATGTGGAAGACCTGAAAGTCAAGGCGGCGAAGCATGCTGACGATCTGGGCGCCATCATGATTACCTACCCGTCTACGCACGGTGTGTTCGAGGAGCGTGTCAAGGAAGTCTGTGAGATCGTCCATCAGCATGGCGGGCAGGTTTACATCGACGGCGCCAACCTGAACGCGCAGGTCGGGCTCGCCCAGCCTGGCGCGTATGGGGGCGACGTTTCGCACCTGAACCTCCACAAGACCTTCTGCATCCCTCACGGTGGCGGCGGCCCTGGCGTGGGCCCCATCGGCGTCAAGTCCCACCTCGCACCGTTCTTGCCCGGACATCGGCTCTTCGAGCATCGCAAGAAAGGGGCCGTGACGGCGGCTCCGTGGGGTAGCGCAAGCATCCTTCCCATCACGTGGACCTACATCTCGCTGATGGGCGCGGAGGGTCTGAGGCATGCGACCGAGGCGGCCATCCTCGGTGCGAACTACATCGCCGCGCGTCTTGCGCCTCACTTCCCGATCCTCTACACGGGTTCCAAGGGCATGGTCGCGCACGAGTGCATCATCGATCTGCGTCCAATCAAGGAGAAGACCGGCGTGTCCGGCGAGGACGTGGCGAAGCGGCTGATCGACTTCGGCTTCCACGCACCCACGATGTCTTTCCCGGTGCCGGGCACGCTGATGATCGAGCCGACCGAGAGCGAGTCGAAGGCCGAACTCGATCGATTCTGCGATGCGATGGTCTGCATCCGCGAGGAGATCTCCATGGTTGAGCGCGGAGAGATCGACCGCGAGAACAACCCGCTGAAGAACGCCCCGCACACCGCGCTCGACATTGCGTCGAGCGAGTGGGACAGGCCGTACAGCCGGGAGCGCGCCGCCTACCCGTTGGCGAGCCTGAAGCTGAACAAGTACTGGTCACCCGTTGCTCGCGTCGACAACGTCTACGGTGACCGGAACCTTGTCTGCTCCTGCCCCCCGATTTCCGACTACGAAGAGTCCCTCTGAGGGGCAACCGATCAAGGAAAGAACATGTTTGACCAGAAATCCACCATCGCCGACTTTGATCCGGACCTGGCGCGCGCTATCGGCGCGGAGCAGAAGCGCCAGGAAGAACACATCGAGCTGATCGCTTCCGAGAACTACGCGAGCCCTCTCGTCATGGAGGCGCAAGGCACGGTCCTCACGAACAAGTACGCCGAGGGCTATCCCGGCAAGCGCTACTACGGCGGTTGCGAGTTCGTGGACCAGGCCGAGCAGTTGGCGATCGACCGCGCGAAGCAACTGTTCGGCGCCGACTGGGCCAACGTCCAGCCGCACTCGGGGTCGCAGGCAAACTCTGCTGTGTACCTGGCGTTGCTGAACCCGGGCGACACGATTCTCGGCATGAGCCTGGCGCATGGCGGTCACCTGACGCACGGCGCCAAGGTCAGCTCGTCGGGCAAGCTGTACAACGCCGTCCAGTACGGCATCACGGCGCAAGGCCTGATCGACTATGACGAGGTCGAGCGTCTGGCGAAAGCGCATCGCCCGAAGATGATCGTGGCTGGCTTCTCTGCCTACTCACGACATCTCGACTTCGCCCGCTTTCGCGCAATCGCTGACGCGGTTGACGCGATTCTCTTCGTGGACATGGCACACGTGGCGGGGCTGATTGCCGCCGGCCTGTATCCGTCGCCGCTGCCCTTCGCCGACGTGGTCACCACCACGACGCACAAGACCCTGCGCGGCCCCCGGGGCGGCCTGATCCTCGGCCGCAATTCCGGCACCCGTCCTGACATCGAGAAGAAGGTCGCCTCCGCCGTCTTTCCGGGCGCTCAAGGCGGCCCGCTTATGCATGTGATCGCTGCCAAGGCGGTGGCGTTGAAGGAAGCCCTGGAGCCAGCCTTCCGCGACTACCAGCAACGTGTGATCTCCAACGCTCGAGTCATGGCGAAGGTCTTCATGGACCGCGGCTACGACGTCGTGTCCGGTGGAACCGACGATCACCTCTTCCTGGTGAGCCTGATCGCCAAGGGCCTGACGGGAAAGGCTGCGGACGCGGCGCTCGGCCGTGCGCACATCACCGTGAACAAGAATGCAGTTCCCAACGATCCGCAGTCCCCTTTCGTGACCAGCGGCATCCGTATCGGCACGCCGGCGGTGACTTCGCGCGGCCTGATCGAGGCCGACGTGGAGGAGCTGGCGGGCTGGATCTGCGACATCTTGGACGCCATCGAGGACGAGTCCGTCATCGAGCGTGTGCGGGGGAAAGTCGCGGCGCTGACCAAGCGCCTGCCGGTCTACGGCCGCTGAAAGGGAACTCCATGTCCGTCAGTGTCCTGGACATCTTCAAGATCGGCATTGGCCCGTCGAGCTCCCATACGGTGGGCCCGATGAAGGCTGCGGTGAAGTTCGCGCGCGGCCTGCGGGATGCAGGGGTGATGAGCAGGGTCGCCCGAGTCAAGGCCGAGCTGTACGGTTCCCTTGGCGCCACCGGCAAGGGTCACGGCTCGGACGTGGCGGTGCTGCTCGGCCTTGAAGGTGAGGAGCCCGACCAGGTCGACACGGATAGCGTCGCCGACCGGATGACCACGATCCGAGAAAGCAAGAGGCTGCGAGTTCTCGGCGTGCACGCTGTGTCGTTCGACGAAAAGTCCGACGTGATCATGTACCGGCGCGAGACCCTCCCGTTCCACCCGAACGGCATGCGCTTCACCGCGTTCGATGCGGCGGGGGATTTGCTGGATGCTCGCGTTTACTACTCGGTGGGCGGCGGCTTCGTCCTGGACGAGTCTGCGACCGAAGGTTCTCGTATCGTCGAGGACAGCCGGCCACTGACCTATCCGTTCAACTCCGGCGACGAGCTTCTCGTCCGATGCCAGGAGTCCGGGCTTCCCATCAGCTTGCTGATGCTGAAGAACGAAGAAGCCTGGCGCCCGGAGGACGACACCAGGGCAGCACTGCTGAACATCTGGCGCACGATGGAAGACTGTGTCCGCCGCGGTTGCAGCAGGGAGGGTGTGATGCCCGGAGGGCTGCGCGTGCAGCGCCGCGCGGCGGACATGTACCGCAAGCTGACAAGCCGCCCCGAGGCCAGCCTGCGCGATCCCTTGACGGTGATTGACTGGGTGAACCTGTACGCGCTGGCGGTCAACGAAGAGAACGCCACCGGCGGTCGCATCGTCACTGCCCCGACCAACGGCGCAGCTGGCATCGTGCCGGCCGTCCTGCACTACTACGTGCGCTTCGTGCCAGGCGCAGATGAAGAGGGGATCGTCAGATTCCTGCTGACCGCTGCGGCGATTGGCATCCTCTACAAGCAGAACGCATCCATCTCCGGCGCGGAAGTAGGTTGCCAGGGCGAAGTCGGTGTTGCCTGCTCGATGGCAGCGGGCGCACTGGCCGAGGTGCTGGGGGCCACGCCCTTCCAGGTGGAGAACGCAGCAGAGGTCGGCATGGAGCACAACCTCGGGCTCACATGCGATCCCGTCGGTGGACTGGTGCAGGTGCCCTGCATCGAACGAAACGCGATGGGGTCGGTGAAGGCCATCAATGCGGCCCGTATCGCCCTGCGGGGCGACGGCAAGCACTTCGTCTCGCTTGACAAGGTCATCAAGACCATGCGCGAGACCGGGGCCGATATGAAGATTAAGTACAAGGAAACGGCACGTGGCGGCCTCGCCGTGAACGTGATCGAGTGCTGAAACAGAAAGCGATGCGATGACTGAGATCAACACCGCGCCACTGGCGCAAACCGCACTCCATGCCTTGCACCTTGAGTTGGGTGCGCGCATGGTGCCCTTTGCTGGCTATTCGATGCCGGTGCAGTACCCGGAAGGCGTACTCAAAGAGCATCTGCACACGCGCGCGGCGGCCGGACTCTTTGACGTGTCCCACATGGGGCAAGTCAAGCTGTCTGGTCCGGGCGCTGCGGCTGCGATGGAGAAGCTGGTGCCCGTCGACATCATTGGCCTGCCTGCCGGCCAGCAGCGCTATGCCATCTTCACGAACGATCAGGGCGGCGTTTTGGACGACCTGATGGTCGCGAACGTCGGAGGCTATCTGTTCGTGGTCGTCAACGCAGCTTGCAAGGAACAGGACATTGCCCACATGCGCAGCCGCATCGGCAACGAATGCAAGATGGAGGTGCTGTCGGATCGGGCGCTGCTGGCCATCCAGGGGCCTGCGGCCGTCAACGTCATGACGCGCTTCGCGCCCGAGCTGGGTGCGCTGCTGTTCATGGGCGTGGCCAGCGTGAAACTGCTCGGCGTGGACTGCCTGGTGAGCCGTTCGGGCTACTCAGGTGAGGATGGCTATGAGATTTCGGTGCCCAATGACGCGGCGGAGCAGCTTGCTCGCGAACTGTTGCGGCACCCCGAAGTCAAGCCGATCGGCCTGGGTGCGCGTGATTCGCTGCGTCTGGAAGCCGGCCTGTGTCTGTACGGCAATGACCTCGATGCACAGACCACACCGGTCGAGAGCAGTCTGCTCTGGGCGCTTTCCAAGGTGCGGCGCGCCGACGGCGCCCGAGCCGGCGGCTATCCCGGTGCCGGGGTCATCCAGCGCCAGATCGCCGAAGGCGTGCAACGCAAGCGGGTTGGCCTCATTCCCCGCGAGCGGATGCCGGTACGGGAGGGCGTGGAGTTGTTCGACAAGGGCAAGGGGGTGGGCGTCGTCACCAGCGGTGGATTCGGCCCGACGCTCAATGGTCCATGCGCGATGGGCTACGTCTTGGCGGAACTGGCCCAGCCCGGGACCTTGCTGCAGGCAATGGTCCGGGGCAAGCCGGTGCCCATCGAGGTCGCTCGCACGCCGTTTGTTCCGCAGCGGTACTACCGCGGTTGAGGGTTTGGCGAGATGGACTCTAAGGTCACGGTTGCATACAGCGCCACAGACAAGCTGAAGCCGGCGGGCGTCAAGCTGCGAGGTGCGGAGAAGCTCGCGAGGATTCCGGTCAAGGTGATACCCAGCGAGCGGAAGGATCTGCTGCGCAAGCCGTCCTGGATTCGGGCGCCGTTCACGGGCACGGCGGCGGTGGCTCGGCTTAAGCAAACGCTGCGCGAGAACCGGCTGCACACCGTGTGCGAAGAAGCCGCATGTCCGAACCTGGGTGAGTGTTTCTCGCACGGGACGGCGACGTTCATGATCATGGGCGACATCTGTACCCGTCGTTGCCCCTTCTGCGAGGTAGGACACGGCAAGCCGCTCCCGCTGGACCAGTACGAGCCTGTCAATCTGGCGCAGACCATTCAGGAGATGCGGCTGAAGTACGTGGTCATCACCTCGGTCGACCGTGACGATCTTCGAGACGGCGGCGCGGGCCACTTTGTTTCCTGCATCAAGGAGTCACGGAAGTTGAACCCGGCTCTGACGATCGAGGTGCTGACGCCCGATTTCCGGGGGCGGATCGGCCTGGCGCTTGATGTCCTCGCGGAGGCACCTCCGGACGTTTTCAACCACAACATCGAAACGGTACCTCGGCTTTATCGAGAGGCGCGCCCGGGCCTCGGCTTTATCGAGAGGCGCGCCCGGGCGCCCACTACGGACAGTCTCTCGAGCTGCTCCAGCGGTTCGGCAGCGCGCATCCCAACATTCCCACCAAGTCCGGGATCATGCTCGGGCTGGGCGAGACGGACGAAGAGGTCCTCGAGGTGATGCGCGATCTGCGCAACCACGGCGTCTCGATGCTGACCCTCGGACAGTATCTTCAGCCGAGCTTGAACCATCTGCCGGTGCAGCGCTACGTACACCCGACGGTGTTCGATCACTTCAGGAAGACCGGTGAAGAAATGGGCTTCCAGCAAGTGGCCTCGGGTCCGATGGTCCGGTCCTCCTATCACGCCGACCTCCAGGCCTCGGGTGTGCTGGGCTGAACGACGAGCTGACCACGACACAAGGAAAAGAGTCATGACTCTGGATACCGCGGCGCAGGGGGCTTGTGCCGAGCACGTCGCTCCGTCGACAGGCGCTCAGATGCTGGCGCTGAGTGGGCTGCGGCTCTACTCACCCCTTGGCATCCTGCCCCGCGAAAAGATCGCGCCCCAGCTGATCGGCGTCGACGCCGAGATGAACCTTGGCCAGCAGCCCATCCTGCCGAAGACGGACGACATCGCTGAGGTGCTCGACTACCGCGCGCTGAGGAACATCATCATTGAAGAGTGCACGTCCGACCACGTTCACCTGCTGGAGACCCTTGTTGGCAAGCTTTCGAGCCGCCTGCTCGCGACGCCCGGGGTGCTGGGCGTACGACTGAAAGTCGCCAAGCTCACGATCTTCGACGACTGCGAGGTCTCTGTCCGCATGGAGGTCGGAAGTTGGTGACATCCACATCATTTCCAGCGGGGCCGACCTTCCCCTTGCCCTCGCCAGTTCTCCGGTAGCGCCGCAGTCCCTCACCCCCCCCCCCCCGCCGCCCTCGCCGCCAGCGTGCCCAGCTCGCCGTAAAGCGCCAGCACATTGCCGCCGCCGCCCGGATGCACGCGGTTGGACAGCAGCACGAAGAAGCTGCGGCTGGCCGGGTCCAGCCAGAGGGCGCAGCCGGTGAAGCCGGG
>APMI01034026.1_pt1 | contig 10083 bp, 8 predicted proteins | sample 667938 | NCBI WGS metagenome assembly APMI01 (sample SAMN01084076, study PRJNA167559) | wastewater metagenome | biome: Wastewater | place: Denmark: Ejby Moelle, Odense | collected 2011-11-28
GACAGAGCTGAGGAACTTTACCGCGGCGGCAAGCTCGATGAATCCCATGAACGCTTTCACTATTGCCAGCCACGAGCCTGACTTCGGCAAGGATGAAAGATACGAAGGGAACAGCGCGAGAAGGAAGAATGGAGCGGCAAACGCGCCACTAAACCCGATCATTCCGAGGATCGGCCAGAGAATATCCCCCTGAGATGCCGAAACCAAGATCGTGCCGACGAAAGGCAAGGTGCAAGTGAACGAAGTGAGGCTAAACGTAAGCCCCATCAAAACCGGTCCAACGAATCCTGACTTTCCGCCCCCATCAATCTTGGAGAGGAGCGACGAAGGAATTCCGAGCTCGAATACGCCGAACAAACTGAACGCAAGAGCGACAAATACGACGGTTAGAATGAGGTTTAGCCAAGGGTTGTTCGCGAACGCTTGGATGCCAGTGGCTCCAAAGGCAACCGCAACGATAACCCCGATAGCTGTGAACGTTCCGACAATCCCCAAACAGTAGGCGAGTGCGTGTTTGGCCGCGCCTTTGACGCCTTGGTCCTTAGCTTTCTTGCTGAAAAAGCTGACCGTAATCGGGATCATTGGGAAAACGCAAGGGGTGAGCAGAGCAAGCAGTCCGTTTACGACAGCCAGCGCAAGAAAGGCGAATAGTCCTTGCGACTTTGCTTTATCAACTGCATTCTTTTTGGGGGCGGGGGCCGAAGGTTGGGTTGACGATTCGGTGGCGGCTGTCCCGGCAGCTACGGATGCAACTAATGGACCGGGATCATCAACTGCGGCGCCTGAAACAGCGACTTCCAAGGGAACGCTTTTGGTTTTCGGAACTTGGCAGGTACGGTCATTGCAGACCTGATAATCAACAACTGCATTGAGCTTAATCGTCCCCGACGCTGTTTTTGCCAATCTGGCTGGGATTCGAAACTCAGCGGTTTCGGCGTAAAACTCTACGTCTTTTCCGAAGTTTGGGTCGAGCTGCTTGATTGGCGTCTGTTGCGCTGGTTTGCCAACTTCAGAAACAGCCGCAGACTTATCCAGTTTGATCGAGGTCGGAAATGGACCATCCGTAATCGGAGTTGTGCTGTAGAGATGCCAACCTTTCTCAATGGTTGCCTTGAGAACGACTTGGACACGCTGTCCAGGCTTTGGAGTGGCTGAATCAAGGGATGCAGACCATTTCACCGGATCATCCGAAGCGAAGCCAACACTTATCAGGAGCGCAAGAAAGGCAACCCATACCGCGCGAAGAAAACGACCGCTCATTACTACCTATAAGTGTGAACTACGGTTAGGAGTTCCGACACGGCAGCAAGAAAAGACTCAGTCGTGATTCAAAGGTTTTGTTATGAGAATGTTTGGTTTTTGTAAAGAATTTGTGAATGGGTGATCAATCTTAATCTCAGCCATGAAAACTGTTTCGGGTTTGGACTTTTGATCATGAAGCGCGCCTTTACACTCATTGAGCTACTTGTCGTCATTGCTATCATTGCAATCTTGGCAGCCATTTTATTTCCTGTTTTTGCACAAGCAAAAGAAGCAGCAAAGAAGACTGCCTGTCTAAGCAATAACCGCGAAATCGGAATCGGTGTCCTGATGTATATGAATGACAACGATGACTACTACCCAGGCAATGACCAGTTTTAATCGAGTCCGACGAACTCATCTGCAAGCGACCCTCGAAAGCCTTACGACTTGATGATCATGCCGTACATCAAGAACACGGACATCTTTGCTTGTCCGAACGATAGAACAAGAACGACCTCTTCTAATAACGTTAATTTTTGGGATATCGACTACCGAAAGAAGGCGATTCCCAGAACCTACCAATTCACCGGAAATATCGTGACTGTCGAAGCAGGATCGGCGCTTCTGGACGCAAATACAGGATTGGCGACATATCCGTATCCGCTCACATCCACTCCATTAGGGCGAAACGGTAGCCAAATCGACGAATCCGCAAACACGATTGCACTTGTCGAAGTGTGGGGACCTACCATGCTGAACAGCGATTCGGGGTTTGTTGGATCGCCTTCCTCTGCCGCCTTCGTTCTTTGCGATACTTGGAAGCTTCCTGGTCGTCCATTCCCGGCTCAAACTGCATCTGATCGAACCCCTAGCGTATGTAGCTCGGTTTACCATGCCGAAAACACCGCTCCAGGTGTTGGTCACGGTAAAGGTGGTAACTACGCCCTGGCAGACGGCCACGCGAAGTTTTTGACCTGGGGACAAGTTCGAAACAACGACTTCGCCATGTTCAAGCTAAAGAAGTCCGCAACCGTTTTCAATCCCTAATTGCCTATCCATTGGACGGAGCCAATTTGGCTTCGTCCTTTTTTACTATGCTCCTTACCCTTTCCCTCATCGCAACAATCGGTTCTCAGCAACCCATCGCAACCCCTCTTCACTACTCATGTGCGACTGCTGACAAGAACTTCTATCTGCTTCGGCTCATCGAAGATGACAGCGCTGTACAACGCATTGTGTTTCAAGATCCGAAGTTCGAAGATATCACTAATAGGCAGCAAAGCCTTGTCAAGAAAGCTTTCACTGAAACCAATTTCGAGAAGATCGACCTACTAGAAGAGTTCTGCTACTCGGACGCGAAGAACGCGGAAATATCGGCAGAGTTTCAGGACCTGTTCGACAAATATCCTTCGGTCAGAACATTTGTCGCCTCGAAACTACGTCCAAGCGGCGCCTATCAGCTTTTCTCCGGCTTGTCTGATCGCGATCTGATTGCGAAAGCCTGGCTAGAGTGCGCCAAAGGGATCAATCGCATCATCCGGAGCTATGGCCTTCAGACAATCGATACTCCTTCACCCCAAATCGATGCTCCTTTATACGAGGCGAAGACGATGAAGCAGTACGGCGGCTTTATCAAGTCGATGTTTGGGTATCTCACAGAGAACTCAAAGTCAACCGACTCCTTCTTTACACTTTCGAGAGAGTTATCATTTCAGTTGTTGAGATTTCACAACCGAGATGAAGCTGGCCGGCTGGAGCCTCTTGAGAAGTTAGGGAACCGTCTCTCCTACCAGAACGCAGCTAAGACCGCTTGGGGAAACTACCCGTATTCTGTGATCTTGGTTCCTGGGCTTGGACCGGAAAACACCATCCAAAGAGTGTCTCCGCTACCTAGAATGCTACTGAAGCTCGTCGCTGAGAAATGGCGCGCCAAGGCTGCTCCATTCATTGCCGTTACTGGCGGATATTGCTATCCAAATCGGACACCCTACGCCGAATCTCTGGAGATGAAACGAACTCTGATGGACGAGTATGGTGTTCCTGAAAAGGCGATATTGATCGACCCTCACGCAAGGCACACGACAACAAACATCCGAAACGTCATCCGGCTGATGTTTCGCTACAGGTTCCCAATGGACAAACCAGGCCTGATCTTCACCAACACGTATCAAGCCGACGATATCGTCGCGAAGTCATTCGAAGTGCGATGTCAGAAGGTGTTTGGCTATCAGCCGGCAACTTACAAACGAATCAAACCATTTGAGGTTGAGTTCATGCCAAGCCTGAACTCGCTCACATTGGACCCTAGTGATCCGCTCGATCCCTAATTAAGCATCTGAGTCGCTGCGGACTTTCCAAACTCCGTAGCGGCTCGCGGTTTTCGCTTCAGGTGTGCCTTCTTGAACAATTTCTTCAACAATCTCTTTCTTCGGTTCCACATAGGGAACTTCGGGCTCTGAAAGAAGGGGATCGGCTGGAGCCGTCTGCGCGTTCCAATGTGCCTTGTCGGAGTATTTGACAACGGTAGCCAAGACGCCGTTGACAAATCGTCCACTTTCGGCAGTGGAATACTTCTTGGCGATCTCAATGAATTCATTGATCGTTACTGCTGGCGCGATGTAGTCTACATTGAGCAATTCCCAAGTGGCAACGCGAAGGATATTTCGGTCTATTGCGGCTAGTCGATCAAAGTCATAGTCGGGAATTGCATTGTCGAGCGATTCGTCGAGGTCGCCTTTGACTTCCCAAACTCCTTCAGCTAGGTACGTCGCGTATTCTTTGAAGCGACTAAAAGCTGTTTCGTTCTCTGGCGTAACCTTGCTTGAGTCTGGGATGACTTCTTCTCGATACTCGGGGTCGTCGTATGTCTCGAAGACCTCCTTGAGGGCAGCTTTCATCGACAACTTTGCAAACTCAGCCAGGTACACAGCATGTACTGCACACTCACGGGCATATCTTCTCGGGGCGTAAGGTGAACCCATTAGTGTGCTTCCTCATCCAAGAAATGCGGGACGAAGCCGGTATCGAAATCTCCGTTTGCGTATTCTTCCGTTGCGATCAATCGGCGAAGGAATGGGATATTCGTTTTAAGACCTTCGACCTCGAACTCGTGGAGAGCCGTCTTTAGCTTCCTGACCGCTTCGGCTCTAGTTCTGCCTTTAACAATGAGCTTGGCAATCATCGGATCATAAAACGGCGAAACGGTGAACCCGGCGTAGCAGTGGGTCTCCATTCGTACGCCGCGACCTCCTGGAGTGCGCCAGCCCGTAATCAAGCCGGTGGCCGGAGCGAAATCCTTGTCTGGGTCCTGGGCGGTGATTCGCGCCTCGATGGAGTGCCCCTGGATCAGAACCTCATTTTGTGTAATCGGCAGCTTCTCGCCGTTTGCTACAGCAAGCATCAAATGAACGAGATCGATGCCTGTGATCTCTTCGGTGACGGGATGCTCGACTTGCAATCGAGTGTTCATCTCAAGGAAATAGAAATCGTTGTTCGAATCAACAAGAAACTCGACTGTCCCTGCGTTGTGATAACCCACGCTGAGTGCGACCCTAACAGCGGCTTCACCCATCTTGCGACGAACATCGTCTGGCAACTTTTCGTAGGGAGCTTCTTCAAGGATTTTTTGGTGACGAAGATTCTGAATGGAACACTCGCGCTCGCCGAGATAGACCATGTTTCCGTGGCTATCGCCGATCACCTGAATCTCGACGTGGCGTGGATTGACCACACATTTTTCGATCAGGATCTCGCCACTACCAAAGCTAGCTTGAGCTTCGGCTTCGGCGGTTTTCCATAATCCGGCAAGCTCCTCGGGGGCATCGACGCGGCGAATTCCGCGACCGCCACCTCCTGCAACAGCTTTGAGAAGAACGGGGTACCCAATTTGTTCGGCAACGGTCAGCGCTTCGGTTTCATTTGGCACCGAACCATCGCTTCCAGGAACAACTGGACAACCAGCAGCGATGGCCGCTTTTTTGGCGCTCGCTTTATCACCCATTGCTTCGATAGCTTCGGTGGGAGGGCCGATGAATTTGATGCCTAGCGAGTTGAGTGCGACCGCAAAATTTGCTCGTTCACTAAAATAGCCGTAGCCGGGGTGGACTGCGTCAGCTCCTGAGATTTGACAAGCCATGAGCACGTTTGCAAGGTTCAGATAGCTCTCGCCGTTAGTGCCAGCACCCACGCAGACGGATTCATCTGCGATTTTGACGTGCAGGCTCTCTCGGTCAGCCTCGCTGTAAATAGCGACGCTGGGGATGCCTAGCTCTCGACAGGCGCGGATGACTCGGCAGGCGATTTCCCCGCGGTTGGCGATTAGAACCTTGTTGATCATGGTGTCAATGTGCGCTGCGCGAATTCGTCGGTGAACTTTGGCAGTGAGAGCACACGAATGCGCTCTTAGAACAGAAAATATACCTTTAAGGACCTAGTTGCTCGTTTTGCTATGTGATTCAACTTCAACGACGGCAGTCACAGCCGATGGCGAATCTGGCACAAAGACTTGGATGGGGAGCGATCCCAAGATCCCAAAGTGAAGACATCGTATTTGCTGAGTTTCCGAGGAACTGACTTCTTGATAAACGGCCTTTCGAAAAGCAACGAGAAAACCCAACAGCCGAGTACCGTCAACGGAAGCATATCAGCCAAATAAGTCAGAATGGCCTCCGGCCCTTGAACCGATTTGGGGCGGTAGGCGTAGATGACCTGCATGATTGGGTGGTGCATCAGATACAGGCTGTAGGAGAAATAGCCCAATGCGACCAGAGGACGCAGAGAGAAAACTCTGCTGAGTGCTGTCCGGGGCTGTAACGTGGCGAAGTAGCACAACGACGCAACCGCAACGCCAAAAGGTATGTCGCTTTCGATCAGTTGCCCCGAGTGTATTGCCTTTGTCGTCGAGAACAGAGCAATCAAGCATAGAACTTTGGCAAGAAAAGGTTGTGGGCCAATTCTCAGGTGGGGCCGATAGGCATAGTGAGCCGCTGCCATTCCAACGACAAAGAGCGGCACATACCAGGCATACATCTTTGGGGCGTTCGGAAGACTCGTTACTGCCCAAGCCGTAAATAGTCCGGAAACGACAACGGGCAGGATACGACCTGCCCGGTTCATGAAGGCGACTAAGATCGGAAAAACAACATAGAGTTGAGCCTCGATCGCGATGCTCCAAAGAACTCCGTTGATCTTGTACATCCAGCCATAAGCCAAGTTATGAACCAGAAATACGTGGCTCAAAACTGTTTCCGAGTTCACTGGCAGATACAAATCAAATGGCATTCCGTGTTGGTGACTCGTAACCGAATAACAGACCAAAACAGATAGGGCGAGGCACGCATAGTAAGGCGGCAGGATACGTTTTGCCCGGCGGTAATAGAATTTGCCAAGCTTGCTCACCTTCCCGTTTTGCGATTGAAACAGCGATAGTTGCAGGCAGTAACCACTTAGGACGATGAAGGCAGCTACCGCGAGGTGACCATATGAAAAGTAGCTGGCGAGCGATTGAAACCAGTCTGGTGCCTTACTTTTTTGACCCGCTAAGTAACTCGGATCGGCGAGCGAACAGATATGTCCGAGAACAACGTATAGCGCGGCTAACCCACGCAGGCCTTCAAGAAACGCCAATCTCTCGTGGGGATTTGGTAGAGAGGTCGGCGCACGCCGCATGTACCTATGATAGCGCTAATTGTTGTGGTAACGGTTGCCCGAGTTCTGCGTTAAGATGTTATGATGCGGTTCGTTCAAGTGGTATTGCTGGGACTTGTACTTATGAGTTCGGCTCATTCTCAGCTCATGGGCAACCCTGGCGTATCGAGCAACATTGCCTACAGATCTTTTCAGTCGGGGACAACTAGCCGAGTTCCGCAGCAATCTCTACAAGTTATAGAAAACGAGTCTGCATTTCGAGCGTATTGGCAGAATTCGCTCGGACGAGACCCACGAAACGCGCCAACCGCTGGCATCAATTGGGGCAGGGAAAAGCTTATTGCGTTCCACTTGGGCCAACGCGGAACAACCGGCTATTCGGTGTTCATTGAAAATGTGAAGAAAGGCGTGGACAACATCGTTAGAATCAAGGTGGTCGAGCAAACACCGCGCCCCGGGCAAATGGTTGGACAGCAGATCACGAGCCCTTATACGATCATCAAGATTGATCGCGGGACCTACTCCATAGCCTATGATGTATCTAGACAAGAAGCTGGCTCAGGATTTATGGGGCTGACTTTTAATGATCAAGTGCCCCCCGGAGGAACTCCCCTCGTCCAAACGAATCCACTTGGGGGCGGAACGGTTCCCTTCAAAACTATTGATACCGGCATCTACAGCAATGTAACTCAGCAGTCGATGCTTACCTTCGATACTGCCGCTGATCTCCAGCTTTACTGGCAAAAGACACTTGGTCGCGATGGGCGAATGGCGCCCACCGCAGATGTTAATTGGGGAACGGAGAGGATTCTTGCGATCCATATTGGAACTCGAAAGACAGGCGGGTTTTCGGTCTCTGTTGTCGGTATTTCGAGAGGAAACGACGGGGTTGCTAGAGTGGCAGCTTATGAACGAGGCCCGATGCAAGGCCAATGGGTATCTGATGGCCAGACCAGCCCCTACGTTCTTATCCGGGTACCAAAGAATTCGCTGAAATATGTGATGGATTTCCAACAGAGGCAGTGATTCGGGTTATTCTCTGATTCATGCGTTTGCTGCGTGCCCTGCCCTTCTTGGCTTTGGTTGCTATAGCCTCAGCTCAGGGAGATTCTGCTGTCGTCAATCGTGTTTTAGCCGAGAGCAAAGCGAATAACCAAGCTACTGCTTTACTGGATGAGCTTTGCCACAAAATCGGACCTCGAGTCACGGGTTCGCCAGGATTAATTAAAGCTCAGAAGTGGGCTGTCGGTAAATTCAAGGGTTGGGGCTTGAAGAACGTTCACCTCGATCCAGCTTACGAAATACCCGTTGGTTTTGACAGGGGGCCAAGTTCAGGAAGAATTGCCTACCCAGAGAACACTCCTCTTGTGTTTTCCACCAATAACTGGGCTCAAGGCACACGTGGCAAGGTCAAAGCTAAGGTTGCCCTCGAACCGAAAACAGTTCAGGAAGTTGAGAGCAACAAAGCGAGTCTAACTGGTGCGTGGGTGCTTTGCACCGGCGACGTTGCGATGCGAGGTCCTAATAACACCGAAACCCCCGAAGTTCGTGAAGCGCTCAATAAGCTAGGGATTGCCGGTCGAGTTTTCGGAGCCCCGGCAGAGATCGTTTGGTCGCACGGAAAATATTCAGACAAGACCTTCGAAAAGCACTCAACTGAGGTCGATGTCACTTTACGACGAAGCGACTTCGACAAGGTCAAGAAGCTCTACGATGAGGGCAAGAAACCTGAACTCGAGTTCAAACTGGATAACAGATGGATCAAAGGACCTCTTCAGCAGTACAACGTGGTTGCCGATATTCTGGGAACGGAACATCCTGAAGAAATGGTGATCATCAGTGGCCACCTCGATTCTTGGAATACCCCTGGTTCGCAAGGAGCCACCGATGATGGAACCGGTGTTGTCAAAGCGATGGAAGCGGCTCGTCTTCTAATGAAAGCTGGCGCAAAACCGAAGAGAACGATTCGTTTTCTGCTTTTCTGTGGTGAAGAGCAAGGCCTTTTAGGTTCAGCGGCATACGTGAAGAATCATGCCTCTGAGATGGACAAGATCAGTGCCGTTCTGAACGACGACGGCGGTACAGGTTGGCAAAGCGGCTACCTTGGCTACGAGCCGATGCGCGCAATTGTTGAGCAGGCTTTCGCACCCATGAACGCCGCTTACCCAGATAAACAACTCACGTACGGTACAACGGCGGATCTTGCTGCGGGCGGTGGAAGTGACCATCATTCATTCGCTGTTGTAGGTGTTCCCGCCCTTTGGGTCAGACTCACTGGCACCAAAGTGCCTTACCGCGAGACCTGGCACACGCAGAATGACCGATTTGAGAACGCAGTCCCTGAGTTTCTTGCCCAGGCTTCGACGAACAGCGCGGTCGTTTCGTACAATCTTGCTTGCGCCGCAACTATGCTCCCGCGAAACAAGAACTAGATTCTGAATAGGTATTCATAAAGCAATTCCGGGTAGTTTCGAGTGGATGCGAGCTGCCCCTATTGCCGGATTCTTTTGTCTGGTCGCCTGTTCGTCGGCCCAGCCTGCTTTCCTGGACAAGTCGAATGAGATTCGGTGTTTTGTCCCTGGAAGTCACACCATCGACGAAATGCGAAAAGCTTTCGAGGTTCGCATCGGAAGCAAGAAGGTCCAAGTAGTTGATGTGTTAGCAGGTGACCCGGCGACCGAGTTCAGCCGCGACTATGTCACCTTGCCTGGAACCTTTCAAAAGGCTCTCGGTGGCAATGATTGGGACCCGAGTAGCGCGAACATCGAAATGGCTCACCTGGATGGTGATCGTTTTGAGCTTGTAGTTCACCTTCCTGCTGGCAAATACGAGTACAAGATTGCGCGCGGCGGCAACTGGACGGAAAACTACGGGGCGGGATTCGTTGCCGGAGGCGCAAATCTGGTCATTGACGTGCCCACCGACCAAATTGTCAGGTTCGTGGTCGACTTCTCAAAGAAGATTGTCTTGAACTCGATAGACCATCCTGATTCGGTTTCTAAGCCGACAACGGAGCCGGCCAAGGGATCGAAGCCTGTTGTCGGGTTTCAGTCGTTTCGAGTTGTTCTCGAACGCCCGGTTTCGGCTGGCGAGATCAGCGCGGACATGGGGATTCAGGTTCTAGGCGGCACCGAACGTCCGGTGTTTGTCCGTAACGTTTTGTCGGAACCGATATACACGTACAAAGGCGACGAC
>APMI01013240.1_pt1 | contig 10082 bp, 10 predicted proteins | sample 667938 | NCBI WGS metagenome assembly APMI01 (sample SAMN01084076, study PRJNA167559) | wastewater metagenome | biome: Wastewater | place: Denmark: Ejby Moelle, Odense | collected 2011-11-28
GGAGTTATGGAATCAGTCGCCAAGATTAAAGGACAAACTGTTGATCTCTCTGAACAACAACTGGTTGACTGCTCTACCTCATACGGAAATCACGGATGCAATGGAGGATGGCCTTCATCAGCTTTGAACTACGTCAAGGATCACGGTATCTCAACTGAGACTGAGTACCCATACACTGCCACTACCAACGCTTGCAAGAAGAACGGTGGAAACTTCCACATCACCTCAGTGTCTTCAGCTCAGGGATGCAACGGTCTCCAGAATGCCATTCAAGGCAGACCCGTATCAGTTACTGTTGATGCCACCAACTGGAGCAAGTACTCATCAGGAGTGTTCAGCAACTGCGCTGCCTCAATCAACCACGCCGTGTTGTTGGTCGGTATAGTCGGTGGAAACTGGAAGATCAAGAACTCCTGGGGAACTGGATGGGGAGAGGCAGGATTCATCAGACTCAGCGGCGTCACCAACACTTGCGGTATCTGCGCATATGCTGGTGTTTACCCCAACTGATCCATATCATTTAATCTATATTCATCTTCTGTTAAATATATATGTCCCAGCCATACTAAATTAATACACGAACCTTGTATTAATATTAATTGTCAATGTATTATTCCATATTGTGTTATGCTGTGAAATTATCAGCACTATATTAGTAATATATCGTTAGATAGCATGTTTAGAACCAAAAGTCTCAGCAACAGAGAAATGAGCTGTCTAGTGGAAAAGTATCGGCCTAGTAAGTGCCAAAAGTAGAATAGAAACTACTCTCTCAGGACTCTCATCGCCGACAAGACCTCGCAGTATCATCGACACATGGAAAAACTTGTCAAATAAACATGTGAGATTATATATTCGAATAAGAAAAGCCAAGGTAAAAGCACTCCTAAGATGGAACTTTCTAACTCAGACATTAATAACTTGCCTGGTTCCAGCAGTAAAACAAAGTAGATTACATAAAACCGTGTCTATCCTATTGAAGTTAAATAATTCGTATTCGGGTGTGAGAGTGAGCAGACTGAGTACCTACCCAGTTTGCAGGATTCGTTACCCACAATTTCACAAGAAGCAGTTCATGACTGCTCATAAGACTCAGACAGCGAGCCTGTTCCCGAAGCAAAGTCAGCTTTCAAGATAAACTTGGAAAATGAGCAGCTTGCTTGCTAGAATAACGAACTGCGCAGGCAAATTTAGCATCTACAACAGCGACTATAAATCGCTTAGCTGATAAAAATACAAAAGTAGTCATAGTCTTAAGGTCTTAAACTAAAGCTGAAGATGTTGTCTCTAAAATTGTAATAAATGATTGAAAAAGCCGAAATTCGTCACCTGTACTACACTAAGTTTACAATGAGCAAGCCAATTAATATAAATTTGAAAAGAACAGAAAAAGTGGAAATCGGTATACAGACTGCAGCTATGTTGAGGTAACAAGAAATACAAACAAATCAAACTATTGGACAAATATAATCTTTGTAAAAATAAGCGGCAAAACAAGGAAACTTTTTAAAGAATTTGTAAATGGGACTTAGGTAATTTGGATATTTTATTGAACAATTCAAACTATAAAAAACTTAAGACAATAGACTCAAGAACTTATAACATAATTTATAATAGTATTTTGCACTTTCCCTATCCAACTGGAAGCAGTTTATTACGGAAATAGATACAATGAACAAATTACGCATGAGTGAGTTATAAAAAATAGAGAAACAATATCAATAAAGTCAACAATAACATACCAGCAGGGTAAATAAACTTGTGAGACTGTTGGGACTCGCTTAAAAATAAATTAAAACGCTTCTTGCTCGTTTGCGGGAGTATAAGGATCAAGATGTCACCAACTTCAAAGAAATAAATTATAACATTCAAAAACTTAAGAGGGATCCCAACTCGACTGAGAAAGATTTATCTTGAACATGTTTTCGCTTAAATTTTGACCAATTTTAGTCAGAATAACGAGCTATCATTTGTTAATATTTAATATAAAGTTGTCTATCATTTCTGTTTTGGTTATATTAAATAGCTGAGCATATCTTATAAATATTATAATACTGGTAAATGTTTGAGAAGATAGTCTAGAAAATACTCAGTCCCATCCTCAGCGAATACGTTGAAGACTTCAATGCGGAAAACATGAAGATAGGACTATGGTCTGGAGAAGTTGTCATCAAGAATGTAAAACTGCGCAAGGAAATCATAAAAAAACTTAACCTGCCTTTCAAGCTCAAATACTCAAGGCTTGGGTGTTTAAAAATGAGCATTCCTTGGAAAAGTTTGGGGTCAAGTAAGATTGATATCGTGATCGATGGACTCGATCTTCTGATCACCGAGGTGCCTCAGAAAGAATGGGAGTGCAAAAATCATAAAATTATTGAGAAACGCAAGTAGGAAATATACAATTTTTGTGAGTCCATAATTCAAGACTTCACAAAAAAGTCCGCTAACGCAGGAAAGGACGATTAATAAAAAGGTTATTTTGGAGGAATGGTAGCGAAGATTTTGGACAACATTCAGGTGACAATTAAAGACATTCATGTGAGATATGAGGACGAGCTGACTAAAAAATATTCTTTTGGAGTCACACTGTAAGAGCTAAAAATTTACACAGTTAATAAAAAAGGGGAGCCATAGTTTATTGATCGTAGTAAAAAGTAGAATGAAAATGAACCTCTAAGAAAAAGGTTAATTCTATCAAATTTCGGAATCTACTGGAACTAACAGACTGAATTTTACAATGATGCTGACACTCATTCCGACATGTTACTGGGAATCGCGAGAAGTACTCAGGCTTCTAACCCGATCACTAACTATCTAATTTTAATGTCGTCTAATGCATAACTATTGCAACGGGATGCAGGAAAGCAATACTCAGAACCATAAATAAATCTTTTTATAGAGTTCCAAGATCTCAAAGTTAAAATAAGTAATAAGCAACTCCAACAGATAGTCACTATGAGCTAACGACTTCAAGCTTACATGAACGAAGTAAAGTTTCAAAACAGAAAAAAGTTAACTCAGGAGGAAATGATAGCTAATCACAAAATCTTCATGAATCTCTTTCCTGATTACTTATAGAAAAAATCTAACCCCGCAGATTTAAAAACAATTGAGAACATTTTAGAGAAAATGGAAGTCGATAATTTTAAAGATGCCATGAAAGCATATTTGCAGACCAAGCAAAAATAAAAAATGGTCCAGTAAAAAATGAATAAGAATAAAGGTTGGTTTTCATCAAAGCCAAAGTAACTTACTGATGATGAAGTGAAATAAATAGAAAACTTTGTGAAGAATAATTTTGGGACTGAAATTAAAAATATCAAAAGACCTGATGACTTCTACTATCTAAAAGTTAATTTCAAATTGAAGCAACTTGGCCTTTCGATTGCAAATACTCAAAAAATTATCAACACGGAGGAGGGAATTAATTTTGTATTATCACAGATACTACTTGATTTTAATTTAAGGTAAGGTGGGTATATGCTTAACTTCCAGATGGATGACATCAAAGGCGATATTTATAAAAAATCCCTCACTGAAACAAGTATGCAGTCATCGAAAATAATTTTACAAAAAATGTAACTAAATACCGAATAGATATCAAAAAAACAATACGTCAAGCTATGCGTAGTGGGTAGTCCTCTGTAAAGAAAATATTTGAATACTGAAATATTTTTAACAACTGAAGAGCTTTTAATTTAGTTTGACCCTCGCCTCATTAAAATTGCTCAGGATTTTGCCAAGATTCGTATAAATCCACAAAATACCGAAGCAGCTCTTGAAGCATATGGATAAATAAAGAATAAGGTATCAACCGCAGCTAGTTCAGCAGCCTAAAGCATTACGAAAACATAAAAGAAGAAAAATTTTATATCTCTTGATGTACACATAAGCTCGATTAATCTAATTTTATTCTTCAATCCTTTAAAGCTTGACGGCGATATCTGGGCGATAAACTTTGGGTAAACGAACATCCAGTCAGACCAGTAAAGTTTGAAGAAAACTGATTTTGCAGAAAATGAGCCTATGTAAAAATACTTAATGAACACAAAAAATATGTCTATGATTCACTACCAAAACAAAGAAGCTTTTCTATATTCTCGAAAAAATAACATTATGCCTGTGCCGAAGGAGGTCGTTTTACAAGATTTCAAGGCTGACTTTGAAATTGAAATGTACCAGAAAGCAAGTATAAATACACCTAATATTAAAGCGATTGCAACCATACACAATCTTGATCTAATTTTAAGCAGTTCAACTTATCCTTGGATTCAAAAAATCGGAGACTGCTTCACACTACCCGTCGAGGTTGAAGCTGGAGTGAAATAAAAAATTGAAAAAATAAAAGTTAATGAAAAATCATAAATTATGAAATAATCGAAAAAAATAGGAATCTTATATGAACAATCATCAAAATAAATTAAGAAGTTTATCGGTGTGCTGAGTGGAGGATATATATACTTCTATAAGGATAAAAAAGATATTTAATATTCAACATATTACTATGTACGAAATTCAAAACTTACCATCCAGAAAGAAGTCGATGTTGATAAAAAACAATTCTCATTGATCGTATAGAATTCTGTAAACAAGCTAGTAATTGGGTTTGATAAAGAAACTGCAGCTGAAGAATGGTCGAAGGCTATTAAAAGTTTGGAGGTGCAAAACTAATTCATTATCCAATAACCTGCTCTATAGAGTCAAAAAACGGAATAAGAAGCTCAAAAGGTGCCCATTCAAGCACCAAATCCGAACATTCTAAATTTCGAAGTGGTGGCCACAGTATAAAAAATATCCATCAACACATTACTGTATGCGGATAGAAAGGCAACGATCCTTATCACATCCCTGATTGCGAATGCTCGACTTCACGAAACAAAAACTTTAGCTAAGATTTCACTAAGCTCCATTCAAATATCAGATAACATTTACAATTATAAGTATGGAGAGTTAGCGAATTTCTTGTACTCTGAATCTATCGAGGGCAAGCAGAAACTGATATAAATCGATTTTGAACAACTTTCTCCAAATAATCCCAGCTATAAAGAGATAGGCTCTACAATTTCAGTTGAAGTAGGAAACATAGTGTGCAATTATAAACCGGAGACGGTCTAAAATTTGATGAAGTTTCTTCTGCCTCCCAAGTAGCAAGTCTCAGAGCCTGTCAAGGATAAGGTCATATAAAAGAAACAAAGCCTTGAGAGTCCGACTAAACATGATGACCATCATTCACTGTCGGAATAAGAGCAGAAAAAAAGAAAAATTGAGAAATAGAAATCCATCAAAGCTCAGGATGAAAAGTATTCTATAAAATTAAAATTAAAAATTCAGCAAGTAGCCGTAGCATTGGTAAATAGAAAGACAAGAGTAATGTTTGCGAGAGTGGGATTAACTGGATTCAAGCTTAACTTTGGACAATCGAACAAGAAAATGGACATTTAGGGAGGCATCAACGAATTATACTTGCATGACTACTCGAATTATCCTAACACATTGATCACATAGCAGTCTAAGTATGAGTAGTTCAACAAAATAGTGCAATCATACAACAAAAAGCGAGACATGATTGCCTTTGATATTAAGATTTTGGAGTATAAAGACGATCACGGGAAACAAATGCTAATCAAGACAGGTCTATATGACTTAAGTGCTTCTTACGTCCAGCAGCCAGTACTCAGACTTATTACTTACTTGACTGACCAACTGCTGCCCTCACTCACACCAACATCTGCAGACTCTTAAAAACCGAGGGAGGTAATCCAAGATGACTCTAAGCCTGAGCTATCAACAATGGATATCGATATCAGCTTGGAGAACATTTTGGCAGTGGTCCAGCCTCGCACAGGAAAAGATGAATATCTTGAACTCCTCATCAAGACTATCGCAGTCCGAAACAAATCATACGAGAGCCCTTACATTAAGGATCCTGTCAATGAGTCTGAAAAAGTAGTTGTAGAGTGCTACGATGTGAAAATAAATGGCATAAGCATTATATAAAAGCGAGATGAATTAGAAAACAAGCTAACAAATGATATGAGTATCGAAGTGAACTGTGAAATGGTGCAAAATCCGCTATATTATCAAAGAAATTTTGGAGATCGATACCTAGCCGGAATGCGAATCAATTGTCGGTTGACTCCTTTTCTTATGCGAATCAATCATGATGATTACAACTTTATTATGAAGTGCCTGTTTTGGAACATCACATATGACGACAATGCCGACGGTTACTTATTCGACCCCGTAATAAGAAAAGACAAGCAAAACCGAGAGACAGCTGATACATCGTAGCCCATGTATTGTAACGTTCAAATGGATAGAATCATCTTATGCATCACTGAGCGAGAAGTGCCATTGACAGTACTATTCTTAGATGGATTAGATCTAGCGCTTACTTTGTCCAATGGAGGCATGAACATGATTTTCCAAATGAAGAACTTATTTGGGACTCATCTAAGCGCTTCATAAAAATAGAATTCAACCATATAAAAAGGCATGTTTAACCTATTTGGGTATCAAAGGAAGCTCAATACTAAGTAGCTTCTCCAAATTGAGAAGCTTGTGTAAATTTACTCAACTGAAAGAATAAGCTAAAGTTTAAAAGCCTTAAATTTAAATATTAAATAAAAAATGAACACACCTGTAATATATGTGTAGTTTAAATCTAATGTTGATACAGTTATCAATGTGAAGATTCAAGATCTTAAAATTGCTTTAGAGCTTAGGAATTTGCTCATTCTCTCAAAATTGGCTGTCATGGATGCAGATATACAACCACCTAAGTCAACACTTGCTCCGAAAGTTATTAAAAAGTAGGTAAAAGAAAAACCAGTAAATTCTGGCAAAACAGTCATCAATGTTGAGATGAACGAATTTTTAGGCAGTCTTAGTGATAAAACAGGCAAAAATTATGTTGTCATGGAAGGACAGTTTATTGTCAAACTCAAAATGGAGGCGTCTAAAAATGAAGATTAAGTTCTCGCTAAATTTAAAAATGGTGATAAAAGCTTGTAAAAATAAAATGTTGCCTCTCACACTATATAAATGCGAGGCTTCTCACTTTATTTTTGTAACATTGACAATTTGAGCAACAAGCGTTACATTTTGCTTCCAATTAAGCTTTATTTATTATACAGTCAAAACTATCGAGCTGTTGAAGATGTCGTTTATCTTCAGTCGAACATTGATGGACAACTTGATAAGATCATATTCTAATGCTCAATTAAAGATATGCTATTGCTTAATAAAGTAATTCAAGACAGTTTGCAAACTTTGTCTTAAGGTTCATCAAGTAAAACAGAGGTTCAACCCGAAAAGAAAGTTATGCAAGATATTGAAAAACCGGAAGTGTACAGAAAGTCATAAATTTCCTCTATTCAGTAAGATATTGCTGTGGTTGATAAAGGTACAATAGAGAAGGCATCAAGAGAAGTGCAGAAAAAAATAAAGGATGCAATTAAGGCTAATGTCAGTATGTAACCCATCCAAATTAGAATCGTGAATGACTGTAATAATAACTTTATGCCAGTTATGAACTTCATAATTCAATAATCTAGTTTGATGTTCAGCTCGGACGCAATTAAAACTCACTTATCAGACGCATTGACTCTAAAACTGGACTTCTTCAATCCAAGATCAGCAAATTGGGAACCAGTTATTTAAACTTTTAAAATATCTTTTGATTATTTGTCTTTGGTCACATAGTTTGGCCCAACGACCAAGATTATCATTGCGAGCTCAGATATCGAGTAACTCAAGTAGTTAAAAATTAATGCCTCTACTCAGCTAGTTTCAACCCTATTGGCAACTTTGGAGATTGCTAAAACTGAAAAATCAAAGATAGGTCAATCCGACAACGTCAATCAAGTTTAAGTGTCTCCATATATTATTTAAAACTTAACAAACAAAATTATCAAAGTGGAGAGAATTCTTAATAATTAAATATCAGTTGTTGAACTTCAACCTCTGTTTAAGGGTCCGATCAAACTTACTGACAAAGCTGAGGAGATGACCTTTATTTATGAAGATTCACGTTATTCAGTTAACCTATAAAAATTTGGACTTGTCACTGTTTCTGGACTTGATTAAATTCATTTGAATTTCAAAATGGACAAATTGAGTCGTGTTCTAAGCTTCATGAACTCGCTGACTATTAAAAATGCCACATTTACTCAGATATACTGCATTCGGTATAATGAAAATAAATAACTGAAAGAAGAAAAAATTTTAATGGAGCCTGGAGATATAATCCCCATTGAAAAATAATGGTTTGTGCAGTTTTCTTTTAATATGAAATCAGCAACACCTGTGAAAAAAGCAGTTGATATTCTAGCTTCATAGGTTTTAGTATCTGAATCATTGAAGTTTAAGCTAGCAGTAAACGAAAAAAGAGTAATTATGGGCCACTCGATTATCATGCTCAGGACACCATTTGTGATTATGAACTGCCTTCCCAAAAACATGGAGATTCAATTCATCAGTAATGGTAAACAAGTTTCAAGTAAGCAAATTGTTGCTCAAAATTCTCATGAAGTGTTCGCCAATGATGATCTCTCAAACCTAAAATTCAAGATACTATGTTAAGGGTTCTACTGGAGTCAGTAATTTTGGGCAGACCCTAGCATGTTTGGAAGAGACTGTTATTTGTACTTTAACGACAGATAAAGTGGAGGTACGTCGATCAAATATATATTTGAAAATGATCCAAGAAGAGCGCAGTATAGACTAAACATATTCTGCCCAGCCTTTATAGTTTCTGAATTGGACTGCGATTTGAACATCTACTCCAACTTGTAAAGAGACGAAAACAATAAAAGCATATAGAAATATTATAAACTGGGGGGGCAATCTTAATTCTGGAGAGTTGAAGGCGATGGAACTGAGAAGAGAAAGATAGATAAGAGGACTTTAATTGGCACCGAAAGTGGTAGCAAAATCAGAGTATGTGGCCGAAATTGCTTAGTTGATTTTTCAGAACCCATCTCCATCAAAAACATCGGAATCAGTCAAACCAGAGTCGTGGTATAAACAGAAGTACATGGAAAAACAGTGTCTCTATTTACAGTATTAGGTGTAGATGTGTCTTTGAAAAAAATGTCACTAAGGGCTGATGTCCTAAGTAGGCAGATCACTCTAAGATATAGATGGATCTTTTTCAACAACTCAAACTTTGATTTGTCTGTAAAGTAACAAGGAGGTGATAAATTTTACTATGAAATTCAGAAAGGTGAGAAGAAGCCATTCTACTTTATAGTGCCAGAATTAAAAGATAAGCCAAAAGGTTTAATTTTTAAAACTGTTCAAGGTGGAGAAAGTGTACCTGTTTTAATGAATGGTCTCGGTTCGATATATTTCCAATTAGCCACAGAGTAACCCTCAAAGTTCAACTACTTTAAACTAAACATTCAATAAGTTGAATCATATCTATTTTACGAGATTACTTCAGTAGACTATGCAAACTTGCCATATCAAGTGGTAGTAAGGTCATAAAAGATAGAGGCATTCGTCCCCCTGTTCAATAAAGAGCTACGCAAGAGCAGCGATCCAGTGATGTTTATTAATGAGATACCTCACATTCCCTATAATTTGCAGTTGTATGTGCGTCCAGTTGGCAGCTCCTCACACCAGTAAGTTCTTGTTTAGGCTGACAACTTGAACTACCACTAGAAGTTAAGACTATATGAGTAGGGTGTAACGCAAAACATGATTTTCGTCAAGGTGTACGTAATATTCAATGACAGCAAAAAATATATTGTAATTGACGAAATGCATCAAGATCCTTAGGAAATTCCTGAGTATCAAATTCAAACATTAAATTTTAAGCTAGAAAAAATTTCACTTTCGATTATTCAAAATCACAGCCAAGTAGAAAAACCTTACTAATCATTTTATTTCTACTTATCAAATTTGTAGTTCGTATCAGAAAAGACAAATAAGCGAACTAAGTATCAAGCAAAGTTACAATTTTTCCAATTTGACCAAGAGGAACCATACAAGATTCCAAATCCAGTTGTGATTACTCCTATCAAATATAAACAGTTTACCTCCAATGATCCTAAAGACAAACCTAAATCCATATTTAA
>APMI01014359.1_pt1 | contig 10082 bp, 4 predicted proteins | sample 667938 | NCBI WGS metagenome assembly APMI01 (sample SAMN01084076, study PRJNA167559) | wastewater metagenome | biome: Wastewater | place: Denmark: Ejby Moelle, Odense | collected 2011-11-28
AGGCTCGTCCAGGTGATGCCTGCTGTATTGGTGATGGGCTGGTCGGGCTGAACCGTATTGACCAACCGCGCCTGGAATTGCAGGCGGCTGGTTTGAGTGGTGGTCAGGCTCGTCCAGGTGGCGGTGATGGTGCCAGCCGCTTCACTCAAGGTGACTGGTGCAACCCGCCCTGTCCCTGCGACGAAAACCAACGATGAAGGGACGTAGGTCAGGGTTGATGGGATGACATCACTGAGGGCAATGTTGTGAGCAGTCGCATCGCTACCGGCAGCATGACGGATGTCGATGGTGAAGGTTACTAAATCATTGGCATCCAGATTAGTCGCCGGAGCCACCGTCTTGTCGACTAGTAGCGTTGGCTCGACCAGGCGTGTATCCGGTGCGCTGGCGTTATCGGTGAACTGCCCGCCCGCCGGGTTAGCCCAACGTAGTTCTGCACTGTTGTTGCGGTCTTGCCCCCGGACGTTAGCAGCCGTGTTCAGCACCACCGCCGTATAGGTGATGGTGATGGTATCGAGGTCGGTGTTATTGCTACCCGTATCGGTCAGGTTGCCGAAGTTCCAGGTGGCGGCACCGCCGCCTGCGCCAATCACCGGGTTGGTGGGATCGTTGCAGAAGTTGGCAGTGTTGATTGCGCCTAGGCTGCTGGTCAGCGTGCCGCTGGTGACACTCACACTGGTGCAGTCCACAAAGGCCAGCCCGGAATCCAGTGTATCCACAATCGAGACGTTATTCATCGTCCCGCCGGGGATGTCCACCGCAAGTGTATAGGTGATGAGGTCGCCAATGGTGGCAGTTGCCGGTGTGCGAGCCTTGGTGATGTTCGGCGCAGCCGATACAAAGTTGGCAACATCGGTGCGCGGCGCGAAGGGCACAGTTGGCGGGTTGAGGTGCGGGCCACCCGGCAGGATATCGCTAAAGGCGGCGAAGACCACACTCGCCTGGTTGACGATAGGTGCTGTCAGCGGGACAACATTGCTCGCAACTGTGCATTGATAGGTCACAACAGCGGTGGCCTGTGCAGTGGAAACGCCCGCGCTGCCATCCCCCGGCAACGGATTAGTCAGGGTGAGCGTTGGGAAAGTTCCGGTAAAAGCCAGTGCGGCTCCAGCGCCATCCCGTACACTGACCAGTGTACAACCCGTCAATTGAGGGATAGTGGTCACGTTGTCCGAGATGACCACACCGTAAGCGCGGGCGCTGCCCACATTCTGTGCCGTAATTGTGTAGGTCAGGACATCAGCGGCATCCACATTGGTCAGGTTATTGTTGGGCGCACCAGTCACCTGGCAGGCTGCACCGGCAGCCGCCACGCTGGAGGCATTGGTGGTAGCAGAAATGCCTTTGCAGATCCGGACATCCGGTGCGGCGACATCCACATAGTCATCGGCGTTCAGGGTGACAACCGAACCAAGTGTATTGGTATAACGGGCCAGCGACCGATTCGACAGGAACAGGCCGTCATTGAAAGGTTGGTCAATGATGCCCGCCGTGAGTTCAACCACAATGCGGCGTTCTTCGGTCAGGTTGGTTTCAACCGGCGCATCCACATTCAGCCGCACGGTATTGCCCACCCGCGTTACGGTGACGGATGAGCCAGCGGGCAGGTTGGTGCCGTCCGTACCGTAGACGAAACGCAGACCGCAGGCGCGTGTATACGCCGGGAAGGTCGGATTGGGATCGTCATAGCTGCTGCAATAGCCATCGGTATTCGGCACGTCAAAGGGAGCCGAGCGCCCGATGGGGTCTGGCAGGGTGATTGTCCGGGCTTCGATGCCGAAGTCACCATCCTGCACCTGGAAGACCGGCAGCGGGAAGTTATCTTCAATGACCAGATTGCGCGTATCGCCGGAAGGCACCCGCAGCGTCAGCCGGAAGGTCACAGGCTCACCGGGAACAAACCCGGCAGCAGAATCCACTGGTGTGCTGACCAATTCCTTTGTCAAACTATTCGGAACGACGGTGACCGAGGCGCTACTTTCATCATTGAAGGTCTGCCCACCAGTGGTGGTGAAGTTGGCGGTGATGGTATTGTTCAGGTTGTCATTAGCGCTGACAAACCCGGTCAACGAACCGCCTGCCCGGTAGGTCTGCCGGACGGTGCCGGTGTAGGTGATGCTCACCGTACCTGCCGCAGAGTACGGGCCAGGGCGTGCGCCGGTCACATTGAAGACCAGGGTGCCAGTATCTGCCCCATAGCTGATGCTCTGATTGGCACCTGTGATGGGTGCGCTGCCCAACCCCGGCACGGTCACGGTGGCAGAATCCACGTTGTAGTCAATGCCATCCGGGATGATGTCGGTCACACTCAGCGCCTGAATGCCGATGTACTCACTCAACTGGAAGGAGAGGGTGTACGTCACCACATCGCCCGGCACAACTGTTGTGGGCGAGGCCGACTTCTGAATTTCGAGATTACGGACATCTACCACATCCGTATCGGTCAGGATCGGCTGTGGGCCGCTGACATGGTTGTAACCAAAGCTGGCGTTATTCGTCGCCGCGTAGGTGGTGGGTGCCGCTGTTTCGCTCAGAATGTCATTGATGAACCCGCGATAGCTCAAGCGGAGTGTACAGGTTGTCGCGGCAGACGGGTTGACGATGCTGGCAATATCCACCTGCAACGTGCCGCCACCGGGCGGTGCCAGCGCAGGCAGTGCTGTAATCGGGTTGCTATTGAAGGTAGCGGTGATGCCCGTCGGTGTGCAGGTGCCGCTGGAAATAACGGCGTTCGCTACCGTCGTCACCGGGAAGGTGTACGGGTAGAACTCAAAGGCCGGGTCGAGGACATCGGTATAGCTGTTGGTAGTCAGGGTTTGACCAGCAGCCAGTTCGATGTCCAAAAAGTATTCATAGGGCCATTGGACGCCCGGCGGCACAGCGCAGGCCGGGCCAGGCTGCCCCGGAGCGCCCACCGGTGGCGCGGGATAGCAGCTTGGGATTACTTCACTCTCCGGCAGGCTATTGCCCTTTTCAAACGTCACCAGGATCGGCGTGAATGAACCGGCGTTATCCATCCCACCAACATCATTCAAGTTGGAGATAGGGCCGTTGGCACCCGTCGGGGTATCGCCAAACTCATAACCGGGGAAAATGGTGATGGGCAGCGGCACGCCGAAAGCCGCCAGCGGTGCGCTCTGCATACAAAGGCGGATGGGGATAGCCGGGCTGGTACTTTCGAGCGAGCCAATCGGCAGGCGGACGGTAATCCACTGCTGACCGGCTATTCCCGGAATGGCGCGTCCTTCGATGGGATCATTGGCGGGCAGGAAACCAGAGGAGACCAGGAAGGGCGATGCCATCAGGTTTACGCCCAGGTAGTCGATGCTGTTCAGGGACAGGTTGGCATCCCGCACTAGCGTGATATACGGGCCATAGCCTTCATTACTACCCGCATTGGTGAAGTTGGGCGTGATACAGAACTCTTCACCGGCAAAGTCGGTTAGTTCCGGCACACCGTTGATCAGTGGGATGGGGCCGTTTGGAGTGGGTGGCGCGGCCTGAATCATCATCATGCCCGGAATGACGATCGTGGCGGTGGCACTATCGCCAGTCTCGTTAATCTGGACCGTATTGTTGATGGTGCCGGATCTCGGGCTGGTCAGCACCGTCGTGACGATAGTGAAGTCCTGGCGCTCACCCGGTAGCAGCGTGGGGATCGTTACCCGAACCTGCTGTCCGTTGATGGTGTAGCTGCTGCCGGAGGCAACCTGCACTGCGTCAATCCGCAGTTCTGGGCGGACGTTATCTACGATGACCACATTTGCCCCGGCTGCATTGCCGTTGTTGGTGACGGTCGTCAACCAGTGCAGTTCTTCACCGGTTAGGCCGATGCTGCCTGCTGGCAGGTAGCCCAGCTTGCTCAGGGCCGGGTCAAAGACATTGATTTCAGGCGTTTCAGTCGGTGGCGGTGTTGCTGTTACTTCTTCGGCCTCGTCTTCCTTGACGGAGATGCTCGCTGTCAACGCCCGCTCGGTGCCACTGATGTCTGTGACGATCAACTTCACCGCATAGGTGCCATCTGCTAGATAAGGATGACAGGGTTCTGCTTCGGTGCTGGTGCTACCATCACCAAACTCCCACCGCACGATATTCATACCGGCATCGAGGGTGCTGCCAAAGCACACGGTGAGTTCGTTCACCGAGGTAATGCGTAAAGAGGCACTGCCGCTGCCCGGATCGTAAATCCGCACTGTATTGCTGGCGCTGGCGCTCATGCCGTCACTATTGCTTACCTGGAGTGTGACGGTGTATTGCCCGGCACTGGTAAAGGTGTGGCAAGGATTGCTCTGGCTGCTGGTGGCACCATCGCCAAAGTTCCATGCCCACGAGGTGATCTCCTCCCCTTCGCTGTGATCGGTGAAACAGATTTCAACTGGCGCGATGCCATTCCAGGCCGAGGCACCAAAAGCTGCCCGCACATCACGGGCTGCCCGCACCTGAACGGTCAGGCTGGAAGACAACGAACCCACCGGGCCGCTGCCACTCACGGTGACGGTATATTCGCCGGGTTGGTCAAAGAGGAAACTGGCATTGGCAGAAAAAGCGCGTGAACCGTCCGGGAATACCCACTCATAATTACTGATGTTGGTGCCAGTTGCAGAGAAATCGACTGAAAGCGGCGCAACCCCATTTACCGGGTTGGCGGAAGCCGTCAACGTGGGTGCGTCATAGACATTCACCGTCCGGGCGCGGCTGTCGGTGGCTCCGCCTTCCCCGTTGACCGTCAGCTTCACACTGTAGCGACCGCTGCTGCCAAAGCTATGGCAAGGGTCGGTTTCCGCACTGCTGGTGCCATCACCAAAATCCCAGGAACGGGAGAGGATTGTCCCGCGTGAGCGATCTCGCAAGCAAATCTCAGCACCAACAATAACATTGCGCGTTCCGGTGAAATCCGCAATGACACCGTTGGAAGGCAGAACCGTTACTGTGCGTTCAGACTGACAAGTCTGACCATCCAGAGTCAGCCCTACCAAACGGACAGTGTAACTGCCAGCCTCGCCAAAAGAAGTGGTGAAGTCGGTTGTAGTGGCAGCAGTTTCCCCGTTCACAAACCAGGTGAAGCCGCTGAAGCTGCCCGGTGACACGCGGGAGGTATTCCGCAGGGTGACTTGCTCGCCTGCAAATACCCGGCTCGGCGCGTTGAAAGAACAGGTCAACACAGTTTCCGGCGCAACCGTGATGGTGGCGGTTACCTGGTCGAAGCCGCCCGGCCCACTGACGGTCAGGGTAACGATGTAAGTTCCAATTGTGCTGTACTGATGAGACGGATGCCGTTCATTGCTGGTGATGCCGTCAGCAAAGTCCCACGCCCAAGAGCGGATGATGCCGGTGCTTTGATCGCTAAAGCGGATAGTGCCACCCGGTGCAATGGTAGTGCGGTCTGGGGTAAAGGCTGCATTCGGTGGCTCTGTTTGCGGCAGGAGTGTGACAGTACGGGAAGCGGTCGAAGTTTGCCCGCCCTCCCCGGTCACACTCAGGCTGACGGTATATTGACCCAGTGCGGCATAAGTGTGGCAGGGGCTGGTTTCTGCGCTATTGCTGCCATCACCGAATGACCACACTGACGAAGTGATTGCACCAGTGCTACTATTGCTAAAGCAGACTTCCAGTGCACTGGTTTGTTGATAGGTGAAATTGGCTTCAACTGTACTGCCCGGCGAAAAGACAACAATCTGCTGGCTGGCGGTGGCGCTGCCACTCGCACCCCGGACGGTCAGGCTGGCGGTATAGGTGCCAGGTGTCGAATAGGTATGGCTATGCGGCCCCTGCCCGCTGGCGCTGGTGCCGTCACCAAAATCCCACGACCAATCGTTGATGCCGGAACCCGTGCTGGCATCGCTGAAGATCACAGTTAGTGGGCCATTGCCACTAGATGGGCTGGCGTTCATAGCAACCCGGATTATGACCGGTGTTTCAGACGGTGATGGGGTTTCGGTTGTTGGTTCCGGTGAGGAGGTAAGTGTAGCTTCCTCAGTGGGTGCCGGTGTTTCCGTGACTTCTTCAGTCGGCGCCTCTTCTGTAGGAGCGGGTATCTCTTCTGTGGGAGCAGCCGGTTCTTCAGTTGGCACCGGGACAGGGATCACACCAGGTGTAGAGATCGGCTCTTGTACGACTACAAAGCGGACCTCAGCCAATACAGTTCCAGAGAGCAAGAATATCGATAGGACGAGCAAAAGGGTGGTGATTGAACCATGCCGTATCATAATTGTCTCCAGTACGTAGTGCTAGATTCGTGCTTCTGTGCAATGAGTAGACAATCAAACCATGCTCGAATGTTGGCACAGCAGATTGCTTACCTTATGTTCATTTTACGGCATATTTCCCAAACACTAAGCGTGAATCTTCTTAATTCTTTGGAGGTGGCTCCCAAAGTTTATCGAGAAACGAATTAAAGTTATCGCTTTTCAAGAGGGTGAATGAGTTCAATACCCAGATTTAATCACGACAATTTCAAATCGATTTCCCCTTAGGGTTGCGATTCGCCTCCAGGAAAGTAGCGGGAAGTCCGTGGGGGCAATCGAGGATGAATTGGGCTTGAGCCATAACCTGTTGCGCCAGTGGAAAAAGCGCTATCAAGTGAATGCGGTGACGGATGGGCTGGAACGGAGTGAGGTCGAAGAGTTGAAAGCGGAGTTGCGCCAGGCCAAGCGTGAGCTAGACATCACCCGTCAGGAGCGGGATATTCTAAAAACACAGTGCAGATATTCTCCAAGGATCTCCATTCATGAAATACCCTGCAGTTGCCGCCTGTGAGAATGAGTTTCCGGTCAGCCGCCTGTGTGAGGTGTTGGAGGTATCCGAGAGTGGCTACTACGCCTGGCTCAATCGCCCCGTGAGCCAACGGGAGCAAGCCAACCGGAGTTTAGGCGAGCGCATGCAAGCGATCTGGCAGCGGTTTCGTGGGATTTATGGTGCGCCACGCATTCATGCTCAACTGCAAGCGAAAGGCGAGGTTGTCGGTCACAATCGCGTTGCCAGGATCATGCAGCAGCTGGGCTTACGCGGCAAAGGGTCTCGCAGACGGCAGCCGCGTACCACGCAGTCCAATCCCGATCACCGTTTTGAACCGAATGTGCTTCAGCAACACTTTGACACCGCCCAACCCGATGCGGTCTGGTTGACCGACATCACCTATATTCCCACTGATGAAGGCTATCTGTATGTTGCGGGTGTCATGGACTTGTACACGCGCCAAATCGTTGGACTGAGCATGGCATCCCATCTGCCTTCCGAACTGACCGAAGCCGCTTTGCACATGGCACTTACTCAACGGCAACCCAGCGGTCCGCTTATCCATCATTCTGACCGGGGTAGTCAGTATACCAGCGACGATTATCGCAACCTGCTGAGGGCGCACCCCATAGTTGAGGGTCGGAAGCAGAGCGTAGAGGGCATCACGTTCAGCTTTGAGTTCGACCATCTTCGAGCTGATGAAGATATTGAGTTTAGTTGTCATGGACTCCCCCAACACAAGTAGCGACTATGGATAATTGTATGCTCATGTGCAAGGGGTGCAACTGACTTCTAACATCACCTGGCTCGATTCTAACCGTCTGAAATCCTGCTTCACCCACTTGAAATCTTGCATCCCAAAACCTGAAATCTTCTGCGCTTTCGGCTCTTTGACTTTGCTATCCTGTGAGGGTCAGACGTGTCCAACCACCGGAGGCCAAGCGTTGACCCTCAAGCAGCCATCTATTCAAACCCTCGACGTACAGCCAAGCAGCTACACCGAACCCATCAACCTGCTGGGGGTGTATCGCTCGCTGCTCCGAATTGTTGCGCGGCTGGAGGATCAGGAGTACACTGCTGGGGAAGTTCATTCACGCCAGACCGAGGTGATGGAACACCCCGATCCGGCTGACCCCGCGAGTGATAGAGGCACGTCGCAGGGCTAGATCGCATTGTAACCCATGCGCTCTGCTCTTGCCGTACCCACTCGCGGCGTGCAGGGCGTTTTTGTTTGGCACGTTCATCAGGAGATTTCGACAATCCCATGCCACGCCCGCTGAAACGACCGGAAGCGCCGGTCGATCCCTACAAGCTGGAACCCCTGCCGGTCGGTCGCCCGGCGGCCGTCTACTATCGCCAGTCGTCCGAGGGTCAGATCGGCAACATCTCAACCACGCTGCAAACGGTGGACATGATCGAACACCTGCTGCGGCAGGGCTGGGTGCGCGAGAGCGTCCACATGATCGACATGGATGCTGGGGTCAGCGGGCAGAAGAAGATCAAGGAACGGCGGGGCATGTCCATGCTCTACGACCTGATCGAGCGTGGTCAGATTGGGCTGGTGGCGGCGCAGGACGTGGATCGCTTCTTCCGCGATGTGACCATGATCGAGACCAACATCTTCATTGACGCCTGCAAACGTAACAACGTCAAAGTCATGACCCCGATGATGATCTACGACTTCGCCCATCCCATCATGGGGTCGTCGCACATCAAGATGTTCCGCGAGGAGTCGCAGCGGGCGGCAGATTATATTATCTCGAATACCAGATTCGCGGACGACTGGTGAAAGCCCGCCAGCGGCGGGATGCCAGCGGATTGTGGACGGGACGCAAGGTGCTGCCTGGCTTCATGGTCGATACCCGCAGTCATCTGCCCAATGGGTCGCTCAACCCCGACTTCCGCAAGTACAAACGCTTCGACCTCTACGCCGATGTGCTGCTCGCCTACTACGAGTTGTTTCGCGCCAACGAGGGCAACTTCAAGAAGACCTGGCAGCAGATCGATCACGGGGGCCCGGTCTTCCCGGAGATCCCAGCCGGTGCCGTGCCAGAAGGCTTCAAGGTCACGGACCATCTGATCCGGCGTTCACCGTTCACCGGCGGACTGACTCCTTCCCAGACCGGCCTCGCTTACATGTTGACCAACGTGGCTTACATCGGGCATTGGATTCACAAAGGGGCGATTGTCCAGTTCAACAATCACGAGGCGATTGTGCCGCTCGACTTGTTCATGTACGCCTACAACCGGTTGTCGCCAACCGACTTCTACGGGCAGCCCAACCCGGATTATGTCCCGTATCGCCCCTGGATACGGCATCCCAAAGAAGAGCGGACTCAGCCGCCGCCGACCTACGCCTATCTGGCTTACAGCGATGATCTGCCGGAGCAGCCGCATAAGCGGCTGGCCTGCATCTGGAACACCTATGCCGGGAAGTATCAGTACCAACTGGCGCAGCTGCCTTACAAGGCGAATGTCTGGAACATCCGCGCCGAAATCGTGGACAGTCTGGTGGATGGGATGCTGCTGGAACGACTGCAGGCGACCACGATTGATGAAGCCCTCTGGCAAGCGGCCCTCGCCAGTCATGAACAGGTCGATCAGGGTGACATCCGCCGGGTGCAGGCGGCTATCCGGCAAGCCGAGCAGACCAAAGACAATATCATCGCCAGTCTGGGGTTACTGACCAACCCGGAGATGGTGGCACGAGCGCAAGCCCGTTATGAAGCCGCTGAAAGTGAACTCGCCAGCCTGCATGAAGAGCTGAGCCGGTTGCAATCGGATGACCAGCAGGCGCGGTCGCTGGTGGATGCCCGTCCGGTGCTGGAGACCATCATCCGGCGCTGGAGCGAAGTCCCCCGCGAAGAGAAGCGGTCGCTGTTCGAGCAATTCGCCACCCATCTAACCATCACCAAATATTCCCGCCACCACAAGCGGTTGGTCATCCACTGGCGCGACGGTAGCACCTCGGAGCGGGTGTCCGGCCACCTGAGCCGGGGCTATTTCTGGGAAGAAGATGATCTGGAGAAGCTGCGACAGATGATTGACGGGCATGTCGATCAGGTGGAGATTCTTCGGGCCTTCCCGGGTGCGACCTGGCGGTCACTCCTCGAACGTTACGCCTACCGCTGGAATGGGGATCACTACCCGAGGCATTATCAGGGCAAGCGTCCCTATCCCCGGACGGTATCGTGGGGGGAGACGGCTGAGTACCAGGCGGAGATGGCTGCTCCGTTCAAGCCGCTGCCGCAATTCACGGCGAGTTATGCTTCGACTGATCCACACACACCAGCTTTTTTCGGCGGGGACGAAAGGGCTTCGCCGCTCCAAACCGAAAGTCCAGCACC
>APMI01022143.1_pt1 | contig 10082 bp, 9 predicted proteins | sample 667938 | NCBI WGS metagenome assembly APMI01 (sample SAMN01084076, study PRJNA167559) | wastewater metagenome | biome: Wastewater | place: Denmark: Ejby Moelle, Odense | collected 2011-11-28
GTCGCTCTAAGGAATACTTCTCCGGGAAGCTTGTTGCAAAAACGATATCCAATACATACTGCTCAATCTTTTCATCCATATATATCTGGCGGGTCAGGTCTTTGGCATTGATCACTTCTTGTGTTGACACCACTTGTTTAACGGCCGGCACTGTTAACCCCTGCACATTCTGCCGGATGATCATTTGTTCTTCGTGCATTTTTGGATAATCCACTATCACCTTCATGATAAAACGGTCCACCTGTGCTTCCGGTAATGGATAGGTCCCCTCCTGTTCTAATGGGTTTTGTGTTGCCAGCACTAAAAAGGGCTCCTCCAGTTTATAGGATGTATCGCCAATGGTTACCTGCCTTTCCTGCATGGCTTCCAGCAAAGCAGACTGCACTTTGGCTGGTGCCCGGTTGATCTCATCGGCCAGTATAAAATTGGCGAAAATGGGTCCTTTACGCACCACGAACTCATTGCGCTGCTGGTTATAGATCATCGTACCCAGTACATCGGCAGGTAACAGGTCGGGGGTAAACTGGATACGGCTGAATTTTGCATGTATCGCCTGCGCCAGCGATTTAATGGTTAAGGTTTTGGCCAGCCCCGGCACACCTTCCAGCAAAACGTGGCCATTACTCAGCAAACCAATTAACAGGCGGTCAAGCATATGGCTCTGGCCGACTATCACCTGACTGATTTCTTCCCTTAGTTTATCGGTGAACTGGCCGGCATGGCTGATACGTTCGTTCAACTGCCGGATATCTTCTGCGGTTTTCAGCATGGAGAATATTTATGGTGACACAAAATACGAACTTGCTGTAAGCAAATAATTTGCCGGGATGATGAACGGCGGAAAATACGGCAACATTTTTGCGTAGTATCCCGTTTTAAAGCCCGGAAACAATGCCTATTTTGTAAAACAATCCAATAATCATGAAAAAACAACTCCTTTCAGCAATTACAGGTGTGGTGATGATCTTATGTATCCTGCCTTCCTGCGGAAAAGATGAAACACCTCCTGCGCCTAAAACAAAAACTGAACTTATTAGTACTGGTACCTGGAGATTCAGCACTGCCACCGTTAGTGGTATTGATATTGCCGGCTCGCTTCAGGCTTGCCAAAAAGATAATATACTCGCTTTTGTAAGTACCGGCACCGGAACAGTTGATGAAGGGACTACAAAGTGTAATTCAGGTGATCCTCAAACCAGCCCCTTCACCTGGAGTTTTACCAGTGCAGAAACGGTGTTAAACGTTTCTGCTACTTTCTTTACAGGCGGCAGTGGTACTTTCAATATTGTCACCTTATCTGAAACACAACTGGTATTATCACAAACCATCAGTGGTCAGGTGGCCGTGGTAACTTTTATTCACTAATTCTTTTTAGCCGTTATATAAAAAAAGCGAATCAGGTGATTCGCTTTTTCATTGTTGCTGTTCAGCTTAAATATTTTCCCACGATCGGCACCCTTCTTCCCACGCCAAACGCTTTACAACTGACACGGATGATGGGGCAGAACTGGTTCCGCTTATATTCGTTGGTGTTGACTAATTTCAAAATCCTTGCGACCAATGCCGCATCATAGCCTTTTGCAATGATCTCTTTAGGTCCATTCCTCATTTCAATATACTCATATAATACCCGGTCCAGTGTATCGTAATCCGGCAGGCTGTCACTGTCCTTTTGATTCGGTCTTAATTCCGCAGATGGCGCTTTGCTGATGATATGAGCCGGTATTATTTCCTTGTGTTTGTTGATATATTTTGCCAGGGCATATACCTGTGTTTTGTACATATCACCCAATACAGCCAGGCCTCCCGCCATATCGCCATATAATGTGCCATATCCGGTCGCTAACTCGCTTTTATTGGAAGTATTGAGAAGTATATACCCAAATTTATTGGCTATTGCCATCAGCAGGTTTCCTCTTGTTCTGGCCTGTATATTTTCTTCCGCCAGTCCAAACGGGGCATCTTTAAATACCGGTCTCAGTTCAGATAAGAAACTCTCATAAATAGTTTTGATTGGGACAATATCATAAGGATTATCCAGGTTGATGCTTAATCGTTCTGCATCACTCACCGAATGCGAAGATGAGAACTGCGAAGGCATCAAGACGGCCCTCACATTTTCCTTTCCCAATGCCGTCACCGCAAGGGCCAGCGTAACAGCGCTGTCAATACCCCCGGAAGAGCCGAGGATTGCTTTACTGAAGCCCATTTTCCGGAAATAATCCCGGATACCGAGGATCAGTGCATGGTAAATTTCATCAATATTCTTTTCATCAGCCAGATAATCCAGCGTATTTACTCCGTCGCCCACATCTTTGGCAGAGAAATATACTTTCTCATGAGGCTTCACTTTTGTTGTATCGGATACAGAAAGTTCAGCCAGGTCAAACAACTGGAAATCTTCTTCAAAATACTTCATCTCCTTCACCTTATTCCCGTTGATATCATAGACCAGGCTGCCTCCATCAAATACCACTTCGGTTTGTGAACCGACAGTATTACAATACAGCATCGGCAGTTTGTATTTCAGCGTATGCGCTTTGATCAAACTGTTCCGCACCACATCCTGCGCATAGTTATACGGCGAAGCTGATAAGTTGATCATCACATCCGGCCGGAGGCCGATCAGTTGTTCCATGGGCGTTATGCGGTACAAAGGATTCTCCCCCATGTTCCAGATATCCTCGCAGATCGTTACTGCCAGTTTTTTCCCTTTGAATTCAACAATATTCCATTCAAAAGCCGGTTCAAAATAACGGTATTCATCAAAGATGTCGTAGTTGGGCAGTAATGTTTTATGTATCTCGGCTTTTACCTGTTTTTCATAAAGGAAAAAAACCGCATTGAAAAGATCCTTTCCCTCTTTGCGGGGATTACGGGCAGGGCTGCCGACCAGGACACCAATGGTATCTGCATGTTCTTTGATACGATCAACCGTTTCATAACATTTATTGATGAAGTCTTCAAACTCCAGGAAATCCCGGGGCGGGTAACCACAAACGCAGAGTTCAGAAAATACCACCAGGTCGGCGCCATCCTGTTTGGCTTTACTGATTCCTTCAATGATCTTACGGCTGTTCTCTTCAAAATTGCCGATATGGTAGTTTTGCTGCGCTAATGCGATCTTCATATTACAAATTTAAGTGAATGTTTTTTGGCCGTACATTCGCTAAACAACATTTTGAACCCCATTACGTTTACCATGGCTATGAAAAAAACCTATCTTGTATTGCTGCTCGCCTTATCCCTGGCCGCCTGTACAAATAAAAAAAGCATTCCTGATGTATCCGGGGTGAAAGTAAATGTGCAGCTGGAACGGTTTGACCAGGATTTTTTTTCCATTGACAGCAACAATGTATTGCCCGGCCTGAACCGGTTGAATGTAAAATACCCGGTTCTTTCCGCTATTTTTTTACAGAACATCCTTGGATTGGATAGTGCAGGCACTTTAGCCGGGGTTAAAAGTTTTATCAGCCTCAGCCAGCCGGTAAAAGATACCATCAATGATGTTTTCAAGAATATTGATGGCCTGCAAAAAGAGTTTGAAAAAGCATTTCGGTTTGTAAAATATTATTTCCCCAACTACCAAATACCCAAAGTCCTTACTGTTGCCGGCCCTATGGATGCGCTGGCACAGACCAGCAACGGGTACACACCTAATTTTCTCGGGCCGGATTTCCTCGGGATCAGTTTACAGTTTTATCTTGGTAATACATTCTCTCTTTACAGTGATCCTTATTTTATTGAAAATGTGGCGCCGGCTTACCGCAGCCGCCGTTTCAGTAAAGAGTATATTATCAGCGATGGTATGCAGCTGATCGTGGATGATCTTTTCCCGGAGAAAAGTACCGGCCAACCATTAGTTGAACAAATGATAGAAAGAGGAAAGCAATGGTGGCTATTGGATAAATTTTTGCCGCAAACAGCAGATTCCATCAAAACGGGTTATACCAAACAGCAGTTGGATTGGTGCACCGAAAACGAAGGCCTGATCTGGAGCCAGATCATCAAAAGTGAAGACCTCTATTCAGTAAACCCGATTACTATTCAAACCTATATCGGTGAAGGGCCATTTACACAAGGCTTTTCGCAGGAGTATTCCCCGGGCAACCTGGGTCAGTGGATCGGCTGGCAGATCGTAAAAAAGTTTGCTGAAAATAATCCTTCACTGAAACCGGAAGAAGTAATGAGCGCAACACCAAAGAAAATACTGGACGAAGCGAAATACAAACCTAAATAAAAGGAGAAGGTCAGTTGCCTTTGAAAGGAACGATCATTTCAAAAGAAGGAATATGCACATCAAAGAAGCTCTTGCTGTGCATGTTTTCCATTTCATACGTGCCTTCCATACGACCCATTTCTGTGCGAAGATTACAACCACTGACATACTGGTAGGTCTCGCCGGATTTTAAGATAGGCTGCACTCCGACAACACCTTCACCCTCCACATCCCGGTACATGCCGTTACTGTCAAAAATTTTCCAGTGGCGGCGATGCAGCTTGACAGGAAATGAATTGTGATTTTCAATATTGATGCGGTACGCAAACATGAACTCTGACTGCAGCGGGTTGCTGTAATCGGGCTGGTAGAATGTTTCTACAGACACTTTTACCCCTTCTGAGATCATACTGTTCATGCAAATCAATTTCAGTAAAAATAAACAAAAAGAAGTAAGCAATATATTCTTTAGCATATTTAACGCCCGTATTCCTTGTCCTTGCCCTAATTTTGCAGCCGTCCGTATTCACGAGGTATCGGACTTTTACGAACTAATCAAAGTTTTGAAAAAAAATAATCATATGAAAATCGCTGTTGCCAAAGGAGATGGGATCGGACCGGAAATAATGGACGCTGTATTAAAGATTTTTTCTGCTAACCATGTTCCGCTGGAATATGATTTTGTGGACATGGGTAAATGGGTCTTTGATAAAGGTTTTAATAACGGAATGACCCCGGAAGCCAAACAAACCATTGAAAATCTTGGCTTGCTTTTTAAGGGGCCGATGGAAACACCTAAGGGCAAGGGTGTCAAGAGCATCAACGTTACCGCCAGGAAAACCTGGAACACATTCGCCAATAAAAGAGATTTCAGAACACTGCATGGCGTGGATACTGTTTTTAGCAAAGCAGGCATTCCCATTGATATTACAGTAGTAAGAGAAAATATTGAAGATACCTATGGCGGCATTGAACATATGCTGACACATGATGTTGCCTTAAGCCGGCGTTTTATCACCCGTCCCGGCAGTATGCAGGTGATCCGTTATGCTTTTGAAATGGCCAAACAAAAGAAAGCCAAACGTATCACATGCGTACACAAGGCCAATATTATGAAGATCACTGATGGATTATTCCTCGAATGTTTCCAGGAAGTGGCCAAAGAATATCCTGAACTGAAAGCAGATGATATTATCGTGGATGATCTCTGTATGAAACTGGTAACAAGGCCTGACCTGTTTGATGTATTGGTATTAACCAATTTACAGGGTGATATTGTATCAGATCTTTGTGCCGGACTAGTTGGCGGCTTGGGTTTTGCTCCTTCTGCTAATATCGGCGACCATATCTCCATTTTTGAAGCTGTACACGGTACTGCCCCGGATATTGCCGGTAAGAATATAGCCAATCCAACTGCCTTATTATTGAGTGGACTGGCGATGCTCCGTCATGTTGGGTTAACTGAGAATGCAGCGGTAATTGAAAATGCGCTGCTGTATACATTGGAAAACGGCACCCATACCGGAGATTTTGGCGACAAAACAATTCCTTCAGTCAATACCACGCAGTTTGCCGATACAATCATCAGCAACTTTGGTAAGAAGCCGAATATTGGGGCAAGAGAGATTATTGCCAATGAACCGGGCACACCCACTCCTTTGAAACTGGAAACTAACCCGATGATGATCTCCAAAGAAAGCGAAAGCGAGACCATTGTTGGTGTTGACCTGTTTATTGAAAGTGATGAACAGCCGAATGCAATTGCGGAAAAATGTAAGCGTCATGCAGGGGTAAAATTCAATCTGATCAATATCAGTAACCGGGGCACACAGGTATGGCCAACCGGCTCAGTATATACTAATCTTGTTAATCAGTATAACGTCCGTTTCGAGAGCATTGAAGATGAGCCCCTGAACCAACAGGATGTAATTGGCCTGTATGTCAGCATGAGTGGCAATTTCAAGATATGCTCTTTTGAATTATTGAATATGTGGGCTGGCAAAAAAGCATATAGCCTGGCACAGGGACAGTAATACAGTTGGTAGTTACTGGTTTGTAGTTTGTAATTCTTAAAAATTAAACTACAAACCAGTAACTATAAACTACAAACCCGAACTAATTATCGCTGCATCAACTTTCTTCTTTTAAAATCATTCTTGATATACGTCAGCACACTATCAGCGATATTATCCTCGTAAGTTTTGATACCCATAGCCAATGCCATTTCTGCAATTCCATTTGTTTTTTTGATATTCCCCGCAACTGCAGCAAACCGCTGCTCCAGCATGGTAAAATAATGATTCAGGGCCGTTTCGCTCAACCGTTCAAAATGATATAATGGCAATTCCAGGTTCTTATCAGTTACATCTTCCGGTTTCTTTACCTGCATATCCGGGATAACAGGTACTACCAGTTTTCCTTTTTTATCTTTTCTTGTATACCGGCTCGCAGCAGCAGGGTTCTCATATCCTTTTACCACTGCTGATGTTTCCTTTTTATCCTTATCTGCTTCCTCAACACTTACCACAAAATATTTGCGGAGAAAACTCTGACAGTTATGCCGGCCCAGGAAAAAATCATGGATACGAAAATCAGCGGCAAGAAAGCCACCAAAGCCTCCTAAGGAACCACAGGCAATGGCATGTTCCGGGCGATAGCCATCTTTGGAAGGCGCCACCAGGTAAAGGCCGTTGTTATCATTGCTGTACGCATCCAGCATGGATTTGGCATCAAATAATAACTGGCTCTGCATGGCCATCACCACATCTTTGGCAAAACGCAGAATATGCTGGTGCGACTGGCCCGGTTTTTCAAACGGCGAATCAAAGCTTGGGAAAGGATCGATCAATATGATAGAAGTATTATCGCAGTTCTCATACTCCTTGCCGTACATATCTTTACGGATGCCCTGCAGGATATCTTTGGATATCTCGATTGGTTCGTTGTTCGCCACACCTCCATCAGCATTTAAGGAACGGAATATTTCTTTCCCGTCAGTTTCGAAATCCTTATCCTGCCCCTCACTGTCTAATTTTATCTTATCCCAGCTGAATCTTCCTCCTTTATTGATATATGGATTCTCCCAAAGGAAACGTTTAGGCCTGCTGACAAAGCGGCTGCTGAGGCCGATGGGGAAAGCCCCCGTGGCCATGGATGAGTCGATCAGTATATCAATAATATCCCTGTTGGCATAATCCAGCGGCATCCGTCCGTCATTCTCATAATTTTTAGCCACCCGGAAATGGGCCATATCACGGTGCTCTCTCGCATACTGGCGGATCAGCCCTTCTGAACTGGCTTTGGCCATCAGTTCGTATTTGATACCGGTGATATTAAAAAGTGTAAGGAATAATTCTGACCTGGGATTAATATAGGGACGATCAGTAAACGACTGCCCCTGGTATTTATACAAATAGTTTTTAAAATACCCGGCAATTGTATCAATGAAATTGGAATTCATCAGGGCGGGCACATATTCCATTTGAATATCTGTTGTAGCGAGCATTTCGGCAAACACATCATTACTGCCGGTCATCTGTACCCAGGTATCATATAATAAATTATAGCCGCCATCAGTTGTTGGCTTGTTATTGACCAGCTTCATAGAACTGATCTTTTGTTGTTGTGCAAATAAACTGATAGCAGAAGTGATACCGCCCCCGGAAGCGCCTCCAAACACATCAATCAGCACATCATGATCCGGGACAGAAGGATCACTATTCTTCTTTTTTTCTTCATACCAGTTATTCAATGCTTCAAATAAATAATCCATCACGCCTGCTGTATAAGCACCTGCTGAAATAGATCCGGCCATGCAAAGACCTAAATGAAAGGTTTTATCCCTGTTCATCATAATGTTGATTTAGAAATTACAAAAAGGCTACTGAACAGAGTGGGTGGGAGAGCATTAAACCGCCACTAAAGTAATTAATATTTTATACAAGATCGTCCGTAAATTAGAGACTCTGTTTAAACCAACTTTTAGCATGCAAAAAGAGATCAAGTATAAGAATAATGACATTACTGTTGTATGGAAACCGGATACCTGCATTCATTCCACCCTTTGCTGGAAAGGCCTGCTGGAAGTTTTTAATCCCAAAGAAAGAAAGTGGATCAATATGGACGGTGCTCCCACCGAAAAGATCATAGAGCAGGTAAGGAAATGCCCAAGTGGCGCACTAAGTTATTTCCTGAATGAAGAAAGCAAAGCAGGGGAAGAGGATAAAATCGTTGCAGAAGCGGCAAGTATTGTAAAAGTACAGGTGAGTGCCAACGGACCCTATCTTATCAATACAGAATGCCTGATTGTTCATAGTGATGGGCGGGAAGAAATAAAGACCGGAACCGTGGCTTTATGCAGGTGCGGGGCTTCCGGCAATAAACCTTATTGTGATGGCAGTCACCGGAAGGCCGGGTTTGAAGGCTGATTAATTAAGAGAACCAAAACCAGTTGAAATAAGCATAAGTAGCAGTAAACAAAACCACAAGTGAAAGCAACATTGCAATAAAACCATTGTTCCTTTTACTCCCGTTCACTTCCTTGATTCCGGTTACCAACTGATACAGCCCGATATAAATATAAATCCCGCACAGAACAGCAATGACTGCATAAATTAACGTGAATGGAAGCAGTAAAATAAACAACCCGGTTCCCATTACAGGCAATTCATATTTTTTTGGAAAGCTTATACCCATTCTTCTGCAACCACTGCAACACTTTATCCCTTTGATCTCCCTGCACAATGATCTCACCATCTTTAGCCGAACCACCTGTGCCGCAAAATGATTTTAATTTCTTGCCCAGTTCCTGCAAGTCATCATCTGTACCAACAAACCCTTCTACCAACGTAACTGCTTTTCCAGCCCGGTGTTTCGTATCAAGCCTGATCTTTAGTTTTTGCTGCGCAGGCGCTAAGGTTGCTGTGTTCTCCTGTTCTTCTTCAAATTTAAAATTGGGATCAGTGCTGAAAACAAATCCTCTGCTGTCTGGCTTATTTTTCTTTGACATCACTTAAATATACTTATTGGTCTGGAGAGGCCTTTAAACTCAGGTCGAGACTTTTAGCCTGGTGGATCAAAGCTCCCACACTTACAAAATCAACACCTGTCTTTGCATATGCTTCAATATTCTCCATGTTGATTCCGCCACTTGCTTCTGTTTCAAAATCATTACCGATATACTGAAGGGCATCCAGAATCTGTTCCGGATTAAAATTATCCAGCATGATGCGGAAAACTTTTCCCTTCCCGGCCACCACGACCCTTTTCACATCATCAACCGACCTGGTTTCCACTTCGATCTTTAGCCCCGGTTTTTTTTGGTTCACATAATCAGCGGCCCTTTCTATTGCTTTTTCAATACTGCCGCAATAATCAATGTGATTATCTTTCAGCATGATCATATCATACAAACCAAACCGGTGGTTGACGCCGCCGCCGATGCGGACGGCTTCTTTTTCTAATAGCCGGAAATTAGGTGTTGTTTTTCTTGTGTCCAGTAACCGTGTTTTGTAGCCTTCCAGCTTATTGACATATTGCTTCGTCAGGGTAGCAATACCACTCATCCGCTGCATACAGTTCAGCACCAGCCTTTCGCATTGGAGAATCGTATGCACCGAAGCTTCCACCTCAAATGCTTTTTCACCATACTTCATCTCTTCCCCATCCTTTTTGAATGCAGTGAACACAGCCCCCGGCTCCTTATAAGTAATTATCTTGTTAGCAACGGCCATCCCGGCAAGAATACCATCCTGTTTTATTTTTAGCACTGCCTTTCCTTTTGCATCTGCAGGAATACAGGAAAGAGCGGAATGATCTCCGTCCCCTACATCTTCCTTTAAGGCTTCATCTATCAGATGCTGTA
>APMI01054619.1_pt1 | contig 10079 bp, 3 predicted proteins | sample 667938 | NCBI WGS metagenome assembly APMI01 (sample SAMN01084076, study PRJNA167559) | wastewater metagenome | biome: Wastewater | place: Denmark: Ejby Moelle, Odense | collected 2011-11-28
TCATATAAATTGATCTGTCTTATCAAATTTAGCAAAAACTTATCAGCGACTATAATATTGAAATCCAGTTCACAAGTGGTTTGAATTTATTTTTATTATTTTTATTAATATATTTAACTTTTTATCATTTGACTGTCTCGTTATTAGAATTGTCCTTAAATATTAGTAACAAAATTGTACATACACTAACTTTATTTAACCCATGTCATTAAATCAATATTGCAGCTTTCCATTTAATTAAATATTTGTGTATTGAAATCTGCTCTATTTTTCATCTCTGCAATCTTACGGCCTAGTTATGATTCAGCTGTTAAAATCTGATGTTTAAATTTAGATCGATATTGTGCTTCACCTTCTTTCAGTTTTTGTTCATATTAATTGCAGATTGCAGTGACTTGATCGCTGTATAATGCTAGCTGTTTTTATGCTAGCTTTAAAGTTAAAGAAAATATTTTTGTCACGTAAGATTTCAATTATCGGAAGACATTTATCAGAGTTGAGCTTTGTAGTGAATCTTAAAGTATTTTAACGCATCCGTCCATTTTATTATTAAAATCCTAGAATAATCCTTATTAAGACCTAGCTGAAATCTCATATCTGAAAATCTACATCATTTTTTAGAAAGGGTGCGATTCAATCATAGTCTTCGGTAAGGTTGGTCTTGATTTAGTTGCAGTTGATCCATTTCCATACAGGGCACTAAATTTTTTTTCAGGACTTTCCTTGTACTTGCGAACTGTCTCGTAATAAACATAAAAATACATGAAGATATAGAACGATTGTATTTGATTGCAGGGTTGCGATTAGAAGTCGAAGTTACTAATGATTCTGATGCCAAATTCGTCGACAATGATTTCTACTCTCTGTTGAAAATAATGTGTGAACTCTGGCTGGGCTTCGATGCGAACATAGTGAGCGTAGGAGCCATGCTGAGTAAATTTTTAGTATGTGTTTTTTTCATTTTCTGTTATTACAATCCTATCAATTATCACTAAGTGTCTTTTATTAATGTTAGAGAGTAATAAATATAAATCACAAAAATAATATAAATTCTCTTAACCAGCAATACAAAGCTAGCCACAGCCAATGCAACATAATTTCGATTCACTGAAGTATCAATTGCCCAAGCAGCGGATGAAGCTTGGCAAAAATCAACCGAAATATCAATCGATAATATTTTTAAGCCAGAGGTTTGAGACCATTGAAAAAGACCGAAAGCCGGTAATATCCAAATAAATGCAGTACCTTGAAAAAAATGATGTTATAAGATAAAAACGCATTTAGAAATCGCTAATGAGGAAAATCAAGAATATAAAAACTGAGCCCTAAGCATAATTGGACTTTGATGTCAATTTTGCTGATAAAATTAGAATTCTTAGGAAACCAGTTTATTAAAACCAAAACAGGTCGTCAGTTCAGAAAATTAATAGATAGGTTATGAAAACAAGCATTGAACATAATAAATAAAAGATAAAAATCAAAAAATAAAATGCCAAATCTAATAAAAAAATTATGACGATATAAAAATAACAATTTCCTTCTCGTGTCTCTAAAAATTAGATTGATTCTATTAGAGTATCAATGCCAGATTTAAATACATAAATAAATGCTCAAAATAGATCTAACGTTTAACAACTATCAAATAGAAATTTGGATCAATGCGTAACAAATCGAGCTAAAACTGAATTAAGCACATCTTCACCTCGAAAGGAACCGTAGAATTCATAAAGAGAAAGCTTTAACCACACAAATAAGAAATGGGTGACTAAATCGAGTTTCTAAAAGATGGAGCAAGACATTTAATGCCAATAACCATAACTTCATAAGAGAGCTAAAAAAAGTACAAATTCAAATAAAATTGCATATATACCCAGAAGTTGTCTGTACATGAGCATGTATTTAAGACTTCGAGACAACAAAGAACAAATTAGCAGTTCTGCATTAGTACCCAGTAATTTTGAGTAAGCTTTGGATACGTTAAGAGATAGTAACGCTGGTTAAGAAAAGCCTCATAAGAAAAAGATAGTCAAACATAAAAAACAGCCTTATGGCAGCTTCCTTCCTAAATAAATGGGCATCATTCGAAACTATATCAGTCTTGCTTCACATAAAATAAATAATATTCAGGTTTAAAGAGCAGCTAAAAATAGAGCATATAGTAAGCCAAAATTGAGTTTATATTTAGAAAATCAAAAGTTAAAAGCAACCCAAAGTAGAAAACATGAAAATTAAGCTAGGGGCCCAACGATAAAAATCGATCCCTGGTGAACAACAACATAACACCTTCTTGATTCTTAATCTTAATAACACATACTAAAATCAATAAAAATATAACTAATTAAATAATCACTTATTTTGATAAGTTTATGTTGCTTTTAAATTGCTTATTTTTTATTGCAATAACTGTTATTTTAACGACTCCCTGATCCAGTTGGCTATATCTAAATCTCAAAGTGGTATTTTACAATAAAAAATTCATATTTATTGAATTTGTATGTATAATTCAAATTATTCTCTAAATCGTATAAAGCTATAGATGAAAAACTGTAAGGAGGATATTTAATAGAAGAAGCAGCTACTTTATCATGATAATCATATAGATTGAATTTGATTTCTACTAATAAAACGCGTAATCGTAATATAATCATGAGTTCAGTAGAAGACCTATAAAGCGTTTGGATCATCTGGCTTTCAATACTTCTGAAATTTTGACTTAGGTTTGCCCCGAGCACTCTTATTATTATTTTTATTCTTGTATGCATTTGGATCAACTTTATCTATCTTTTATTTCAAAATATCACCTTCCAGTTTGGTAAGAGCATATTTTATATAGTTTTTCATAACTGGTTGTCCTTTAGATGTTCGCTGATCCATTTTCTTTATGAACTTCTTTTTTCTTTACTTGAGCTTATCTGCTTTTCTGAACATTTGATTCAACTACCGATTTTGTTCATTTTGATCATCAAATTTGTTATTATTTTGATATTTTTGCTAAGTCTTATTATGTTTAATGAATTTTGGTCTTTCTCTTCTCTAAAATTTTGAATTTTTATGCTAAAATGTCTTTTATCTTGACTTTAATCCTTATTAATGCATTTTTTAATTAATTTTATGCCTGTTGTTACCGATCTAAGTTTTATTTCTCATTAATTCTATTTTTGTGGCGTTTTGCGTATTGTGATTATCTTAACCTTAGCTTAGATGCTCTTCTTCTTCAGGATTACTTTTTACAGTCGACTATATTTTCTCTGGCACATATTTCTGTGATTTATGATTACGATTTGTGTTCGATTTTGGTAATTATTCAAACACTTGCTTATAAAAGTCTATTTTTCGCTGATCTTGAGTATTTAAGACTTCCGCTTGTTAATGCTATTTTTGATGAACTTCTGCTTTAATTTTATCATACTTGTGTTTGATTCGGTCATTCCTGTATTTCTCAACTTTATTTCCTAAGATCAAAAGTCATATTACTTTGAGCTTTACGCTCTCGGAGCATTTGGTTGATCCTCTCTGTTTTTTAGATATTCATCTCAATAATATATTATAATTTTCTAATTGTTGAATGACATAAATGCAAACACATATTTGAGACAAAAACAAAATAATATAAAATATCACTAAGGGCTGAGTTAAAGCACAAAATTATCATCCAACCTGAAGGATGAAACTCCACCGATAACCCTGGCTCCATAAGATCCCCCTCGATTATGTCCACTTTAAACAGGGGTTGATTTTTGGTAAGGATTACTACAACCAACATAATTGGTGCCACCTCCGTAGATGTAATTGTTTGTGATGTTGTTCGTGATTGCTGTTGGAGTCGTAGTAACGGATTGATTTAGGAAGTTGCATTTGCAAGCAATGTCGTATTGGTTGCCTTTTTTAGGCGATGGACTTTTAGATCTTGAACTTATCTATTTTGATTTTGTAACGTTACTGTTAGAGGCTGTATTTGATGTTGACGATGTTGATTTGTTCTTTGTTTTTAACTCAACCACCATTTTTGAGTACTTTACTCTCAAAGCTTTCATCTCTGTCTCATTCTTTTGTTTAATTTATGCTATATCTTTGCTTTTACAAGATTATAGAACATGAATTTTCACAAGCAAGCCACCAATTTGTTCTTTTAGATCATATATTTGCATTTATTGTTCTTTAACTTTTTCTTAAAGAAAACTCTCTTTTTAACTTCGAATTAAACTCTTTAACATCTCATACTAGCTCTTAATTTTTTAGACTTAATTTTGTAAATACAACTCCTTCATGGACTGTTTAGCCGCTATTGACTAAATACTACCATATTTCTTCAACTCATCCAGCTATTTAGTTGTTGATTTTAACTTTTATTATAAGCTACCTATTATTTTTGCGCTTGAGTCATTGGCTTATTTCAGAGATTCATTTATTTTTTGAGTTTTTTTCAACTCAGACTGTAACTAATTTAACCTGTTTTACTTTATTGTCTGTCTTAGCTTGTTTAGATTGTTCTGTGCGGCTGTTAAATTGTTTTAACTCTCCATCACTGTTTTTTATAGGAGCAATATTTTTTAATCACCAAGCTTCTTTTAGTTTTATAATATTTTATTCTGCATTTAAATTTTGCTTAACACTTCTTTTAAATTCTGAACATCTTTATTAGCTTATTGTGCTAAATAATAGTTTTTTTCTTTTAACTTTTTCTAGAGAGTGAGAGCATCTTCTAATCCATTAATTCTTAGCTCCAATTCAAACATTTGACTACTCTCTTTCTTGGAATCGATGCTTTGAATAGCTGAAGATAACTCTTTTTTGCTTTTGACTGGTGTTGGCTCTCGCTTTTTTTGCTTTTATTAAACTTGAATTTTGGGCTGAATTATCGCTGAACGGGGTTGTATATACCTGTCTCCTCTTTAAATCATGCTTACTCGAGATAACTGTATGGTTGAGATACTTTCGCTTAACGTAACAGGTATGCTTCCATTTACTCTCTCATTCCTCTCAGTCATAGGATATTCAGCCATACCACTATAAGCCTCCCCATCGATTTGTTCTGAGTTTTCTCTACCAAGTAATTTACTTTGCCTGTTTAAATACTATTAAAAGCTGGTGTTACACTCATCTTCCTTATTTTTAGATTTGCTTCGGACAAGAGCAGCTGAAAAATTTGAATCCCTTTTGCGGACAATTCGAGATGCTCTTGATGAGTTTGTCGTCAGTGAAGTGCGTGATTCATTTAAAGTGCGGTCGTACATCAGTTATGAGTTATTTTGCTCCTATGCACTGTAATAAGATTATTAATGTGAACTAAGAAGTAATTTTCACTTATGAAAGATAAACTATAATTTGCTCCGAAATGTTGATATAAGATAATCATGATAAGCAAACGTAAGCGAAATACATAATATTATTTATATGCAAAAATAGTTAGTTTTATTTAATTTTGAATCTGTATGTCTCACAATAAAAAAAGATAAAATCTTTAATATTCATTGACTTTTTTCAGCCAGTTGTATTTTCATTCGCTAATTTTCTTCCTCCATTTCTCTTCTTTATAATACAGCTTGCTAAATTTCAGCATAAAGTAAAGTTTTTTGTTCTTCTTAAGATACAATGTATCTTTTAAGTTCCTCTATCTCGACTTTAGAATTACGATTATCTCGACCAAAGCTAACAGTGACAGGCATAATCGCATCATTTTGTTGAGCCGCCAGTATTTTACTCGACGAGGTCGCTTTAACGCTTCGAGACAATTTCTCAGTTTTCTGAGTAATTTATTCGTTTTCTACTAATTTCCACAAACTGGCAACCTTCAACTTGAGTCCATTTAATTTTATAGATTTGGACTTCTAAAGCGCAATGCTTTAGTTCTTTTATTCTCGAATGATTTCCATAAGAGCAGAATTTGCTTTACGCTGTTATAGAATCTGGTCAATCAGATAATCATCATTATCTTTTACTTGAGAAGATTTATGGATTTTTGAGTTCTACATTGAGGCTTTACTTTTAGAGTGATAACTCTTCTACATTGGTCTCGATTTTGTGAGATCATATACGGATTTAGCTCTCGATTTATCGCCATGCCCACTTAGCTTTAGTTTCTCTGCTTTGCTGTTTGCTCTCTCTAATACCTGGCGCTCCAGTTATTAGATTTGCGCTTTGAGTTCGATATTACGGTAAACAACTGGCTCATACTCAGCAGGTGATGCTAAATTTTATTATTTCTTCTTTTTAATTTCAAGGTGATAAATAAGTTCAGTTTCAGCCTGATATTTCCGATCAATGCAGTCACTTAATTGTTGCAGCAGTTATATTTTCTCATTTTTTAAATTCACAACTCGATTGAACACATCCGATTATATTTTGTACAAGTTGTGCGGTCGACTATACTGTGAGGTCTGTCTGCTCTGAGATGAAATATAGGATGTCTAAGTGATACTTGCCATTATCGCCGCGGCTTCAGGTTGATCGCAATTTTTATTAATTTTTGGATTAATGCAGAAATAAATCCAATAAAATATATCTAATCTTTGATACTACAGCCTTCTTTAATATTATAAGACCATGATTTTAAATAGGTGCTAATAAGCCCATAGTACATCAAGTTTAGTAATATAAAAATAGGCACATTTAATATAAAATAAATACAGGCAATGGATAAGCTAAGTAACGTGGAGTTCGCAATCACATCTTTCTTCTTGAAATCAAGACGTCACGGATACTGCTTCGATAAATGCTTCGAATCTTTTGAGAAGGAAGTCACCAACTAACAAAGCTCATGTATTAAAACATGTATTCGTAACTATGAAGAAGGGATTAAACTGATAAGAAGTAAGTGAGATCATGGTAGAGTCAATAAAAATGATTATCATTACGTATTTTATTTTTAACTTTTTGTGGTACATAAAAATATATATGAACAATATTAAATCTTCAGTGTTTACTCTATAAAATCTTCACCAACTTCAATGCAATTGGATCTGTTATGCTGGTCTTATCATTTTGACAGAGCTTTATAAATTGCTTTAGTTTATTGAGCTGCGCTTATGCTTATCCATATTAAAACACTTAATTTTTTCTATCTTTGAGTCTACTCTCACAATCATGAACCCATTTGCTCAGAATTCTTGTCATTTATTTCTTCAAATTTTAAATATTCTATTTATTTTGTTCACTATCAAAGTCGTTCATAAAATTTTGAATTATTTAGTCCGTGAAATGTCTAAACTCCATATAAAAATCCAGTTAATCGATAACATTAACAAGATTAGAAGTTGTGTTGAAAGGAGCTGGTAACATAGTTGACAACGAATCAATAAACGGATAGTACAGTTTGTTGTTTATGAATGCAGCCGTTTATTTTGATATCTTTTTCTAGTCTTTAAAGGACATTTGATAAGCTTTAGCTTACTTTTCTGCTAGTAAAATTTTGAGAAAAGTATCCAAAGTTTAGAATCTGAAGACATCATACTTTTTGTAGAATTGCAGTCTCGATATTATTGTTGCAATTCCCATTATTTTATCCAATTGCTTGTTAACAGCCTTCAAGAAAATAGTTCTGCCTTCAATAAATTTCTTTACATTCTCAGGAAGTGATACAAATTCAGGGGCATCAAGAGATTTCAGATTTTTGTATTCCATTTCAATTAATTTTTCGTGCAAGGTCTTCAGAACTGGAAATCTGAACTGAGGATTAAAAATCTTATCGAAATTTTTCTCTGTTATTTCTGGTTTTATCAAATTTTTACTCAAAGTTGACAGTAGCTCTTTCTATTTCAAAGTTTAGTTAGACACCGAGCCCACTTCTAATAAAAAATTTAACTTATCGGGTGTAAAATTTTATGTGTCTTCCAACATTTACCCATATTATGGTTTGATTGCTTATAAATACTTTCTACATTATTTCTCGTATTAAGCTTGATTTTTAGATAAAACTTATATATCTTCTTTTGACTTATTCGTTGCAGAAGTGACCACTGGGTAAATGAAAACATCTTATCCAGAGTCCATATGATTTATTTTCACATCGGGTTCTATTTTTATATTAGATTTGTTACTTTTTATTGATTTCATTGTATTTCTGAAATTATTAATTGCTTGACTCTTTCGAAACTTTTATTGCCCTAAAACTTTATTATTTGATGATAATCTAGAATTTTAGATACTCAAATATTTACGATCTCTTTTATTTTTATCATTTAGTCCAATTAAATCTTTATCGTAATTTTTTTAACCCGCAAATAAACGGATTGCCTAATCTTAAAGTTGACATAATTTTTGTTTAAGTTATTTAGCTTTTTCATTTTTCTGATCATGGTGCATACTTTAGTAAATAAATGTCAACATTTCTTATATTTATTTGTAGATTTGTAAAAATTGTAACTACTCCAATGACTTACTCTGTGCTGCTACTGCTGATAAATTTGATTGAATCTAAATTATTTTAGATTATATGCTGGTCAGCTCAATTTTTGATGGGGGCTACTCTGTATCAAAATGGCGATGAAGAACTTGATGCCTAATATTTTACAGTTTACTCAAGGGTTTAAGAATCTTTCTGTTGTAGAGTCGAGGGAACACTCGCTCAGGTCTTTCACATAAAAATTTTTAAACTTGAATAAGATAATCTTAATTGTTTTGATGCTGTTCAATCTCTTTCCGGCTAAGGTAAATCAAGTAATATATTCTAGCGATCGAGAAGACAATATTTTCTTCATAGAAATATTGTAGCGCTTTAGCTTCTGCAAGTGCTTGCTCAGTTTATACAGTTTTAATAAAATTATATTTAATGACCCTGTAGAATTCATTATCCTTTTTCTTAAAAAGTTCGTCGTTCTAAACCATATTGTTAAGCTCTTAGAGATGATCCATGTTGACAATTTGATGCTAGACAAGCTGCTCAAGCACTCCGAGCTTCTCTAGTAACCCCTCAAGAGATTTAAGATATTGTTCTTACGATATATGAGTAATTGTATTAAAGAATTCTGGTTATTTAGGAATTTGAGTATCTTTATACCATACTTGAGACATAGATGAAGAGCTCTGTTACATGTGTTCAGGTAAGACTTGAGTTAAGAATTCTATGAAGTCGGTCTTGCTTGCAATCTGATTACTTTTGGCAAGCATGTATTGCATTTTATCAATAAAGTTCCTGTTGACTGGTTTACTCTACTGCTGTTGTCTGGCCTTTTAATTATTCTCGAGTATACTGATCCATGCATTCACAAGCTTTTTAAGCTTATGCAATGGTTTCATAGATGTTTATTTATTCTTCAAAAGCGTAAAATCATTATTTGTTAACGTAGAGCATTAGACTTATTGAACGAGAGACCGGACTACTGCTTTCTTGGTTGGAGGCCTAATTGATAGCTTCGGGAATACTGTGTTTATCTCTCGTAGTGCTTTTTAGTAAATCATTAGATTTATTTGTTATTAAATTATATATTAAACAGATTATTACTTATCATTATCGATCTAAAATATAAATAAACTGATAATAAGAGAGACAAGAAAATAGAAACAATGTTGATGATGTCACATCTCCATGTTGATATTAGTCGAAAATTGAATGCCCTGGTAAGGCCTATCTTTTGGTAAATCTGGTCTATTTGAGCTTCCCCCATCCTTAGGATTATTTAGTTTATTGTGAGTTAATGAACCCTTGCTCCAATTTTTACCTATAGCTTTCTCAAACTGGCCCATATCAAAATTTAATTTGATCTTCTTCTCTTCTTATACTTTTATTTCTCTTTTTACCGAAGGTCGACTTTAACTAACTCTTGAGATCTTATTAACTGAGCGAGTGTGACGAAAACTTACACCTTTAGGCACATTGTTGGAAGTAGTCGGAGTTGAAGATCTGAAGCTTGTTAAATTTTGAGTTGAATTACTGGTCGGTCGACTTCTTAGACTGAATCTATGATGTGGTTCATGCTGAGTATTCTTCTGTGGTGATAAGTTTGCAATTAATTAATTTTAATGGTAATTGTTTGATGCTTTTCTTTATGAAAACTGTTGAGCTATTTTCATTTGATTTTAGCTATTAATATTCTATAATTTCTTCTCAGCTTTTCCATTTTTCCAAATTAATTTTGCAGTCT
>APMI01002922.1_pt1 | contig 10076 bp, 10 predicted proteins | sample 667938 | NCBI WGS metagenome assembly APMI01 (sample SAMN01084076, study PRJNA167559) | wastewater metagenome | biome: Wastewater | place: Denmark: Ejby Moelle, Odense | collected 2011-11-28
TGCTGATTGCGCATCCGCTTGTAGTCGGTATCTGGCCGTGGTCGCTGGCGCCGTTCAATCTGCGTTTCCTTGGGGCGCTATACACCGCCGCTTTGCTGGCGGCCTTCCTCCAGTCCTGGTACGGAAAGTGGGCGCCGGCCCGGACAGTGACGACGATGATCTTCGTCTTTACGCTGGTGGTGACGGTCTGCTCCTTCCTACACCGTGATCGCTTCGATCCCGCCAAGGCGGAAGCCTGGGTCTGGTTCGCTCTCTACATTGGCGTTTGCCTGAATGCCGGTGCGCATCTCTGGTGGTATCGCAGCGTTCCGGCGGCAGGCCGACCGCCGGCGTCCCGCTCGTGGGCCGCTCTGCTCGCCCAAGCCCTCGTGCTCGGCGCCTACGGGCTCGCGCTTCTGATCATCCCTGAACAGGCCGCCCGTCTCTGGCCGTGGAAGATTGACGCCTTTCATGCCCAACTCTACAGCGTCACCTTCCTGACCCCGGCGGTCGGCGCCCTGTCGCTGTTACGGTCAGCGACCCGCATCGACTGGTTTACGCTGGGCATCACGCAACTGGCCTGGGGGCTGCTGCCGATTCTTGCGCTGGTGATCGTCGATCTCCAGGTGCATCGCGTGGATTGGCTCGCGTGTCTGCTGTGGATCTGGATCGGGATGTTCGTGATGACGGCAGCGATGGGCGTCTGGATGCTGCGGATGGCAGCAAGCGAGTCTGTGTCTTCCAGGTGAAGGCCGCCGGATTAGGGTGGCTTTTGAATCCCGTTGATGTCCGATGACCTGGCAAGGGGCAATCGCCCAGCCTGCCTGCATCGCTGCATTGCAGTAGAGTCGCGCCTTTACCGAGCCGCAGATGATTCCAATTCCATTTCATCAGTGATATTGCGTTGGCTTTCGAATTCGCTCCTAGCCGTGCCAAATGCACTGTCTTTGTCGCTCATTTGTCTCCGCCTTGTCTCACTTTCGAACTGGGATTGGAATGGCATCCAGCTGACCGACTAGCGCAGCTCGAAAGCTTCCTGATGGAAGCGCAGGCGACCGTTCCAGGAATCCGGCAAGCCCTTCTTCAAGGCGTTGGCGAGTCCGCTTGGGCCGCAGAACCAGACTTCGGCTTTCTTCTGTTGTCCTTCGGCAAGTTTGAGCGAGTCAGCCGTCAAGACATCGCCGTGCCTGTCGCTATGAACGTACAGCCGAATGCCGGGCAGCGCGGCGCATAGTGCTTGCAGGCGGGCAACGAACGGATCGCCTTCGCGATTGCGCGTGCAGTAGTGGAGGTCGGCATCGCGTGCTTCGGCAGGATGCGTTTGCAGCGATTCCAGCCAGGACAGGAAGGGCGTTACGCCAACTCCGCCGGCCACCCAGATTTGACGGCTGCCGGGGTTGTTGCGGTCGAGCTGGAAGCAGCCGTAAGGCCCTTCGATCTTGACCTTCTGGCCGACGCGGACTCGTTGCGCAAGATCTTGCGTGTAGTTGCCCAGCGCCTTGATGTAGAAGGTGATTACCCGGTCGCCCCGGTCGGCGCTGGCGATGGTGAAGGGGTGCGCGCCTTCGATCCAGTCGAAGGTGACGAAGGCGAACTGCCCGGCACGATGGCTCTTCCATTGTTCATCGAGGCGGCAGGTGAGTTCGGTCACATCGCCTTCGTTCTTGACCGAGACTACGGAGCCATTGACCTGGCGGCGACGCCCGATCAATCCGGCCAGCACGATAACGCTGGCAACCACGCCGACCGCAAGCACAACGGCCAACAGCGCGCCAACCGGTTGCGACCAGTAGGCGGGCGGTGCCAGCATCGTCGCGTGAAAGGCCAGCATCAGGTACAGCACCGGCATGATCCGGTGCAGATGACGCCAGATGTGGTAAGGGAAACGGCGCCACAAGGTGATGACCAGCATCGCCAGGACGATGTACAGCGCCGGTTCGCCGAGGTCGGCGGCAAACTCGCGCAACACTTCGAGCAATCCGGCGTATCTGATTTTCGGCAAGCGGCCTTGCGCGCCGATAAGCGTTTTGATCAATCCGCCCGACTGCTTGATCAGCCAGTGGCTGGCGCCAAAACCGATGGCCAGGATGCCCGACCACTTGTGCAGTCGATAAATGCGGTCCAGTCCGCCGAGCGGCTTTTCCAGCCAGTCCGGGCGGGTGGCCAGAAGCATGGAAAGCGACATCAGGAAAATCGAGAACAGCCCTGTGAGATAGAGTCCTTGCTGACGAAGGATCCATGGCAGAGCGCTGTGCTCCGGAAAATTCGTTACTGTCAGTGCCAGTCCCCAGGCGGCAGCAACGACCGCCAGCAGGGAAATAAGGATGGTCTTCATTGTGTGTTCTTATTCAGGTTTGTTATTCGTCATAGTAACCGCGCTCGGCGTCGACATGACAGGCCAGGCAATTGGACTTGGTGCGCACGTCCTTGCGCTTCCATGTCCGGGTTGAAATCCCGTTGTGCTCACGCACCCACTTCGGCAGCTCGGTAATGCGCAATGGAGGATTCTCCAAGGACACGCCACGCATCAGTTTTCCGCCATAGCGCTGGCCGCCGGTATCCGCGGCATTTTCGACGAGGTAGCCCGTGATCCGTTCGGCGGTGGCTGGAGCAACACTGGCATCGGTGCCGAAGTGCTTGTCGAGTTCGCCCATCATGCGCTTCCAGGAACTGGCCGGGAGCATCGACGGCGCATAAGCGAGGTGGCAACTGCCACATTCCTCGCGCACGACCGGGTCGGTCACCGGCGGGAAGTAATGCTCGCCTCCAGCCAGCGCCCGTTGCAGGAAAATCCCCGAGCAGACCATGCCAAGAAGACCAAGAACGATGGGGCGATAGGGAATATTCATGGTGGTTTCCTTTCGTCTATTGACTGATCATGTAGCTTAGCCAGTCGCCCTTTTCGAGCGCTGTGCATTCGCGGCCGAGAACGTCATTGCAGTTGCGCTTGAACCATTTTTCAACCTTCGCCGGGTCGGAGTAACGGGTGGGCGTGACCGAGATGGCGACTGCATCGATTGGCTTGCCAGTTGTCGTTCGCCCGGCACGGCGCGGGTCGTTGCCGTGGCAGGACGTACAGCTTGGCGTATCCGGCTTGCCGCTATGAAACGTCGCGAAATGAAGCTTCTCGCCACGTGACGCAGAAAAGCCCGAAAATCCCGGCGATGCCGCTTTGGCTGCGGCGGCATACTGGCTCAACAGTTCTTCGCGTGGCGAGGCAAGACCGGCGACAGGCAGCATCAAGGCAATCAGTGCGACGGTGACAAATGCTGGGTTCAAGAGGTACTCCTTTCATGGTGTTGTACGTACTTTGCCGTGCCGTGCCTGAACACAGGCTGAATTGTCTGTTCATCAGCAGTTCAGCTTCGCCGGGTTACAAGGGGGCAGTTGATCGACAATTCAGGAGGCGCGATGGGAGCGACAGGCAAATGCAGAAAGGTACTGGCGGCGCTGGCGGCCGGACTGCTCCTTGCCCCGATTCTGCCCGGCCACGCCGACGATTGGCGCGACGGTCGGCGCGACCATGATCGCGCACGCCGGGCGCTTGAAGCCGGCGAGATTCTGCCGTTGGATACGGTGCTTGAAAGGGTTGCCAGGGATACACCGGGCCGCGTCATGGAGGTCGAGCTGGAACGCGAGCACGGGCGCTGGGTGTATGAAATCCGGTTGTTGCGTTCGGGTGGCGTTTTGATCAAGCTGTTGGTTGATGCCCGTGATGGAACGGTCATCAAGCAGCGGGATTATGGTCCGCGTGCAAATCACTGATCGGGAGATACGGACGAATGCGCATTCTGGTTGTTGAGGATGAGCCCAGCATTGCGGCACAGCTCAGCGAGGCACTGACTGCTGCCGGGTATGCGGTCGATGTGGCGGACAATGGAGTCGATGCGCATTGGCAGGCGGTCGACGAGGGCCAGCCTTTTGATGCAGTTGTTCTCGATCTGGGCCTGCCGCAGATGGATGGGCTCACCGTTCTGAAGAAATGGCGGGCCGCCGGGCGAAGCATGCCGGTACTGATTCTCACCGCGCGCGACAACTGGCACGAGAAAGTGGCCGGGATTGACGCCGGCGCCGATGATTACCTGACCAAACCATTTCATATGGAAGAACTGCTGGCTCGACTGCGTGCGCTGATTCGTCGGGCAGGCGGCCACGCCAGCGCCGAACTGGTGTGCGGCGATATCGTGCTCGACACCCGGCACAGTCGCGTCACCGTGGGTGGGCTAGCGCTGACGCTGACCAGCCACGAATACCGCGTTCTGGACTATCTGATGCATCACCCGGGACAGCTGGTTTCGCGCAGCGATCTGATCGAACACATTTATGCCCAGGACTTTGATCGCGATTCCAATACGGTCGAAGTCTTCATCGCTCGATTGCGCAAGAAACTGCCCGCAGACGCGATCGAAACGGTGCGTGGTCTCGGCTATCGTCTCGTCGTGCCATGAAGGGTGCGAGTACGGGCGAAGGTGTGAAATACAACACAATGGCGTTGCGTGGCTCGCTGCGCCTGCGCCTGTTGCTCGGTACACTGGTCTGGATCGCCGTGTCGATCATCGTCGCCGGCTGGATGCTGGGTGGCCTGTTCAGGCAACACGTGGCGCGGCAGTTTCACACCGAACTCAATACGCATCTCGATCAGCTCGCGGCACATCTTGCGGTCGATCAGGCAGGGCAGTTGTCCCTGTCTGCCACGCCAAGCGATCCGCGCTTCAGCAAACCGCATTCGGGCATGTACTGGCAGGTCGATCGAATCGGTGTCATGCCGGGCGGTGCCGCGGGCATTCTGCGTTCACGGTCGCTCTGGGACGAGGTGCTCAAGGTGCCGTCCGACACTCTGGCCGATGGCGAGATTCATCAGCATCGCGTTCCCGGCCCCGGAAAGAAAATGCTGGGCATGGTCGAGCGCGTGATTACCCTTGCCGACGCGCCGGATCAATCCGCCAAAACGTTCCGCTTGATCGTTGCCGCCGATGAACACCAGATGGCCGAGCCGATAGAGCACTTCGACCAAATGCTCTGGCTGGCGCTGGGTCTGCTGGGCGGCGGACTGGCGCTCTCCGCAGTGATTCAGGTGTTGATCGCGCTGTTGCCGCTCAGGCGAATGCAGGGCGCCCTGGCGGCGGTGCGCAGTGGGCAAACAAACCGGTTGGAAGGCCAATTCCCGCAGGAGGTCCGGCCCCTGGTCGAAGACTTCAACAGCGTACTGACGCAGAACGCCGAAGTGGTTGAGCGGGCGCGAACGCAGGCTGGAAATCTGGCGCATGCTCTGAAGACGCCGTTGAGCGTTATCGCCAATGCAACCAGTTCCCGTGCCGACGACACGGCGCAACTGGTTTCGGAGCAGGTCGCAGTGGCGAGAAAACAGATTGACTATCATCTGAGCCGGTCAAGACTGGCCGCTTCGGTACGCGTTCCCGGCGCACGGACGTCGGTTGTGCCCGTGCTCGACGGTTTGGTGCGGGTGATGCGGCGAATCCATGCGGAGCGCAACCTCGAACTGATCGTACGCCCACACAACGAGCTCCCGGACTTCCGCGGAGAAGAACAGGATCTACAGGAGATGCTGGGCAACCTGCTCGATAACGCCTGCAAGTGGGCGGCGAAGCGCGTTGACGTGTCGCTGGCAGTCGCGGCTGACGAACTCCTGATCATGATCGACGACGACGGTCGCGGCATCGCGGAAGCGGAACAGCAGCGAGTCCTGAACCGTGGCGAGCGGGCGGATGAACGCGTGCCCGGATCCGGTCTCGGTCTGGCGATCAGCGTCGATCTGGCACACCTTTACGGCGGGCGGGTCGCGCTGGCGGTTTCACCGCTGGGCGGATTGCGAGTGGTGCTGGCGCTGCCGAAGGCTGCCTAGCATCACGAAGACGTAGACGACGAAAACCCTGCTCGTAAAGACGGTCACCAGCCGCTCAGGGGCAAACGACCTCAATCCGGCGATTCAGTGAACGACCACTCCTCTTGCCGGTCCGATCGCGACCGGCACGTTGCAGACGGTGTATTTCGCCACCGATCCCGCCGCCGTTGCCGCCCGACCGGCGAAGTTTGCCGCACGTTATCGCCTGACCTGCGCGGGGCCATGATTTCCTGATGGCTCAAGCGATGGCATGCACCTTGCAGCAGTCTGTTTCCCCTGACTAGCAAGGAGTGAGAAATGAAGATCGAACAATCCGCCGTGTCGATGAATGCCGACCATCGGCTCACCAGCGAATACGAGGCCAGGCTCGAATCCAGAATCAGCTTCCGCACTCTTTTCGATGGCGTGGCGCAGACCGGAGAATCGCCGGCGAGTGGCGAAACGGATCGCCAGACTCGTCTCCTAATGATGATCGAGGCCCTTCTTGCCCGACTACTGGCATTGATTTCCGGCAAGCATAATTCATTGATGAGCGACGTGTGCGCGCTGCTCGGAACGGAGATACCGAAAGGCGGCGCCGGACGTCCGCTACGGGCGCTCGAGATGGAATGGAATAACGAATTCACCCAAATCTTTCGCGAACACGAGCGTTCCGATTTTTCATCGACAGGCAAAATCCGTACGGCCGATGGCCGTTCGCTCGACTTCAAGCTCGAACTGGCCATGTGTCGCAACTTCGAGTGCGAGCGAAAGGCTGTCGATAGCGGCAAGGCGGTAGTACTGCGCGACCCCCTGGTGATCAACTTCGACGGCAAGGCCACCGAGTTATCGGGGAAGCGCTTCGCGTTCGACCTCGACGCGGATGGCAAGAGCGAATCGATTGACACTCTGGGCAGTTGCAGCGGCTACCTGGCCATCGATCGCAACGGCGATGGCCGCATCAATGACGGCAGTGAACTGTTCGGCACCCGCTCCGGAAACGGCTTTGCCGACCTTGCGGCCTTCGACGGCGACGGCAACCACTGGCTCGACGAGGCCGACGCCGCGTTCGCCACTCTGCGCATCTGGCAGCCTGATGGCGTCAGGCAGGATATGCTGAGTACCTTGCGTGACAAGGGTGTCGGCGCGCTCTATCTGGGTTCGGCCGAGACGCCCTTCTCGCTCACCGACAGCGACAACCGGCCGCTTGCGCAGATCCGCGCGAGCGGCATCTACCTGTGCGAAGACGGCAGCGTCGGTACGCTGCAACAGGTTGATCTGGCTGTTTAGCGGCACTTGGCTCCGGAAGAGGGGTGGGTGATCAGCGATTACCATAAAGTGGGTTGTGATTCAGACGCCATGGGGGATTTTGAGTTGAAACGAGACATTGACCGGAGCACGGCGGTCGATGATACTCAATTCGAACAGAAATTGACCGGGGTCCGGTGTTTGAGAATACTCAGGGCCGGGCCCTGAAATTACCACTATGGTGACGCGGCCGTGAGATTACTGACCCTGGGAATATCGCCATGAAGCCTCTCGTTCCGCTGTTCCTCGTTCTGCTCTTGGGTCTGGTGACGCCTGGTCAGGCGCGCGACGCCGGGCCAAATCCCTGGGAGGTGCTTGGCGACGTGCTGCGCAAGGGCAAGCCGGCACCGGTGGACGCTGCGCGCCCGGCCGCGCCGGTCTCGAAGGTCGAGGCGTCCGAGTTGTGGGATGCCTTTCTGACGAATGTGGTCAAGCGCTCTGCGGGCGAGTCGGGTGATGCGAGCCGGCGCCAGGAGTTCCTGTTCGTCTTGCTCAGCGGCCGATACGACGGCTTGTCGATGCTGGCCAGCGAGGCCCCCGTTCCCGACCCGCTGCGGGAGCTTTTTGTGCTGAGCTGGGATCGACTCGCACCGGCCCTTCGGAATCTAGCCGGCGACCTTGACGCGAAAGCGGCGAATCCCTTTCGGGCACTCGCGGAAGCCGGTGATGCCTTGAAGAAGGCGCAAGGTTTCGGCGATTCTCTGGGCATCCACATTACACCGGAAACTTTGCGCCAACTGGCCCGCTTGGTCCTGCCCGCGAAGGCCGGCGACCCGCTCGCCTACGATCTCGCTCTCGACCCCGAGCTGCGCCGCGTCTTCGGCTTCGGCGCCCCGCTACCGCCTGCCGAGCCAAGCCTGCTGCTCAGCGTCAGTCTGCCCTCGCTACCGAGCAACCCCTTGAGCTGGCTGATGCCGACGGCCTTCGCGGCGCCACTCGCAGCTCCGCTGCCGTTCGACCCTGAGACGGCTGCTCTGGCCAAGCGTCTGAACAACTGGCTGCCGACGCCAAGCGAGTTGCCTGACTATTTGCTCGAGATGCGCACACTGCTACAGCGCACGGCCGATACTACGCTCAAGCAGCGCGAGAGTGCGGGGCGCGCGCTTGCCGAGCCGTTCCACGCGCTCTATCGCCATCTGGTGCTCGCCACGGCCTGGCAGGAGAGTTGCTGGCGTCAGTTCGTGCGCCGGAAGGGAAAGGTGCAGCCGATCCAGTCGGGAGTGGGAGCGGTCGGGCTGATGCAGGTATACCCGGTCGTCTGGCGCGGCTTTTACGATGTCACCGGGCTGCAGACCGACGTCGGCTATAACGGTCGCGCAGGCGCCGAAATCCTGCATCACTACTTGCGCGACTACGCGATCGGAAAGCGCGAGCACACCGCTGTCGGCGATGCCGATAATCTCGCCCGTGGTACCTACGCGGTCTATAACGGTGGGCCAGGTCATCTGACGCGCATCAGCAAGCCGAAGCTGCGAGCCGACCTGCGCGAGATCGACAACTCGTTCTTCGAGAAGTATCAGGCGGTGAAGGCCGGCAACGAGTTGGATGTCGGGAAATGCTTCACTGGCTTGGACTTGCCGCGATGAAACGGCGTAGGTGCGCTACGGTAGACCACGAGGATAGCAGTTGTACCGAGCCCAGAACGCCGTGGGCAATTGCGGCGTAGATCATCTCGATTGTTTCGGGCGCGGCTTTTTCAGCGCCGCGGGCTCTAGTCGGTTGGCGAACTGGCGGCGCAGGCGCGATACCGCTCGGCGGAGTCCAGGATATGTCCGACCCACCAGAAAATCAGAAATTTCTGGAGTTCGAGTTTGTCGAAGTTATCCGTCGTGACGATCTCGGCCACCAGATATTCGAATTCGTCGCACTCGTTCCTGTGCTCTTCGAGCGTGGGGCAGGCGCAATCGACGAGCAAGTCTTCCTCGCTCGAGAAGTGCTCGCGCGCTCGAGCCGTAAGCTCGTTGAAGAGCGTGTGGAATTTCAGGTCGCTCTCCGGGTCGGTGCCAACGACGTGGTCGGCAAGGGCATTGCATTGCGCCAGAATCGCTTGGTGCTGATCGTCGAGAATTTCATTCCCCACGCTGTAGCGTGGATTCCATTGCACTTGATTCGGCACGGCCAATCTCCCGTTCGTCAAAATCCAAGCGACTCGACCACGGCGACGAGGTCGGCGAAGCTGACGGCTTCGAGCTTTGTTGCCAGAGCCACCTTGTCCAGCCCATCGCATTCGAATCTGGTCAGACCGACCTCGAATGGTAGCTCGCTGATCTCCAGCGGCGACATGAAACCAATTTGGCAGATATGGGCAAGGCACAGACGTTCGGGTTCGGTGAGTTCCAATCCGTGATGCTTAAGAATTTCCATGTATCGTTCGGCTGTGCGGTTGAGCTTGCCGCTGATTTCCATGGTGTTCTTTTGCCCCTCCGCGAGAATCGCGAGCGGAGGCCCGAAGAAGACGTTGGTCTTTCCGACAACTCTGGTTTTTGCCGACTTCGTAAGGGCAGGGGCAACCCAGGTGGGGTCGCCCCTGACCGGTTTTTCGGATGAGTCCGACATCAGCGCTACATCAGTGCGGAATCGGATGCAGCTTCTCGTGCCCGGCGTCCTTCATGCCCCTCGACAGCTGGGGCGGCGGCTCCGGCTGCAGCTTGACGAAGCCGCGATTGCGCGCGCCATCCTGCACGTTGTGCGGGTTGTGGCACTCGGTGCAGGTGAACCAGCGCTTCTTGCCGGTGCTGGTGAACTCGCCGATGCGCTTGCCGTGGATGCCATCGCGCCAGTCGCGCAGCTTGTCGCCGTGGCACTTGCCACACAAGAGCTGCGGCTGGTCGAAGCTGATCGGATCGCCGAAGTGGTCGACCAGCTTGTTGCGCTGCGTAGTGTGGTGGCAGTCCATGCACCAGATGCGGCCGCGCCCGTGCTCGAAGTTCGCGAGGTCGGGCACCAT
>APMI01012110.1_pt1 | contig 10075 bp, 8 predicted proteins | sample 667938 | NCBI WGS metagenome assembly APMI01 (sample SAMN01084076, study PRJNA167559) | wastewater metagenome | biome: Wastewater | place: Denmark: Ejby Moelle, Odense | collected 2011-11-28
CCGTTTCGAGCGGGGTACTCTCGAAGCTGGTGATCGGCGCGAGCGGCTGCTCGAGCGCGGGATCGACCGGGGCGGCCTGCGCGGGCGGCGGCGCCGGCGTCTGGATCGCTTCAAGCGGCGCATTGATGTCGTTCGACAGCGGCGGGAGCGCCTTTTCGAACTCGGCATCGGGGACGATCGGCTTGTTATCCTGCGGATCCGGCGCCGCCTGCGCGTGCGCCGATACCGGGGCGAGGACCAACAATGCGGTTGTCACCGGATATAAACGACCAACCGCAAACGCCACACGCGACCCCTTTCTCGCCGGGGTGCAGGATAGAATTCATAATCTCCCCCGAGCAAGGGGAACGCGTCATTTTTGCAAGGGTTGCATCGGCGACGCGGTCTCGCGCCGCGGCGGGGGGTTGCCACGGCCGGGCAAACAAGGCGATGGAGCGTCTCCCCCATCGAGCGGACGGATCGCATGACGCAGCATATCGAAGTCTCCATCGCCAATCACGTCGCGACGGTGGTGATCGATCGGCCGCCGCATAATCACGTCAACGCCGCGCTGATCGGCGCGCTCGCCGATACGCTGGAGGCGCTGGATCGCGACGATTCCTGCCGCGCGATCGTGCTCGCGACCAACGGGCGGGTATTCTGCGGGGGCGCGGACCTGTCCGGCGACAAGGTGCTGGTGACCGACAGCGGTGAGGCGGAGACCCCGATCCTCTATCGCAATGCGGTGCGGCTGTTCGCGGCGCGCAAGCCGATCGTCGCCGCGATCCAGGGATCGGCGGTCGGCGCCGGCCTGGGGCTCGCGCTGGTCGCCGATTTCCGCGTCGCCACGCCGGAAGCACGCTTTTCGGCCAATTTCGTCAGCCTCGGCTTCCACGCCGGCTTCGGCATCTCGCACACCTTGCCGCGCGTCGTCGGGCAGCAGAAAGCGGCGCTGATGCTGCTCACCGGTCGCCGCGTGAAGGCGGCGGATGCGCTGGCCTGGGGGCTGATCGACGAACTCGTCCCGGCCGAGGAATTGCGCGCCGCGACGACCGCGCTCGCCGCCGAAATCGCCGCCGCCGCGCCATTGGGGGTCGAGGCGACGCGCGCCACGCTGCGCGGCGAGCTCGCCGAAGCGGTTCGTCGTCAAACCGAACATGAGCGCGCAGAGCAGGATCGGCTAATGGCCACCGCCGATTTCCGCGAAGGAATTCGGGCGGTTGCAGAGCGCCGTCCTGGCAATTTCATTCGCGCCTAATTTCAAGGCTATATGTCTGCGAACGATCCGGCTATCGAGCTGGATCGAGAGGCGATCGGGCGTTTGCCCGGTCGAATAACAATCCACCTTCGGCAGGATCACGGTTTTGCGCACGAGAACGATCGGCGGAGCAATGGGCGTTACGATGGTCGCCCTGCTACTCGCGGGGTGCGGCAATAGCGCTCCGGCCGACAAGGGCAAGGGACCGCACGGACCGGTAGAGGTCGGCTATATCGTCGCGCAGGCCGGCAATGTGCCGATGACCGCCGAACTGGCGGGACGCACCGTCGCCTTCCAGAGCTCCGAAGTGCGCCCGCAGGTCAGCGGCGTGGTCCAGCGGCGCTTTTTCACTGAAGGCTCGATCGTCAAACAAGGCCAGCCGCTCTACCAGATCGATCCCAGCCTCTATCGCGCGGCGACCAATCAGGCGTCCGCCAATCTCGCCAGCGCCGAGGCGACTGCCGCCGCCGCCAAGACCAAGGCCGAGCGCTATCGCCCGCTCGCCGAGATCGAGGCGGTGAGCAAACAGGATTATACCGACGCGCGCGCCGCGCAGCGCCAGGCCGAGGCCGCGATCCTGCAGAATAAGGCGCAGCTCGATACCGCGCGGATCAACCTGCGCTTCACAACCGTGCCCGCGCCGATCACCGGGCGGATCGGGCGATCTTTGTTCACCGTCGGCGCGCTCGTCACCACCAGCCAGGCCGATCCGCTGGCGACGATCCAGCAGCTCGATCCGATCTATGTCGATATCCAGCAATCGGCGGCGGCGATCATCTCGCTGCGTCGTAGTCTGGCGAGCGGCGGCGCGGTGCCGGTCAGCGCCGCGGTGCGGCTGAAGCTGGAGGACGGCAGCGAATATGGCCGCACCGGCAGCGTCGAGTTCACCGAAGTGGTGGTCGATCCGTCGACCGGCACGGTGACGCTGCGCGCGCGCTTCCCCAATCCCGACGGGCTGCTGCTGCCGGGCATGTTCGTCCGCGCACTGTTCAATCAGGCGATCGACCAGAATGCGATCCTCGTCCCGCAGGCGGCGGTGACGCGCGATCCGAAGGGCAATGCGACGGTGTGGATCGTCGGCCCAGGCAACAAGGCGGTGCAGAAAACGGTCACCGCCGAGCGCACGCACGGCACCTCCTGGGTGGTGACCAAGGGGCTCGCGCCCGGCGATCATGTCATTACGCAGGGCACCGGCAACCTGAAGGCCAATGTCGCGCTCAACCCGGTGCGCGCCGATACGCCGCAGCGCGTCGCGCCGCCGGCCGCCGGGTCCGATCAGGGCAAGAAGGCCGCCTGAGCCGTGTCGCGCATTTTCATCGACCGGCCGATCTTTGCCTGGGTGCTGGCGATCATCGTGATGATGGCCGGGATCGGCGCGATCCTGAAGCTGCCGATCGCGCAATATCCCGATGTCGCGCCGCCACAGGTTTCGGTGCGCGCCAATTATCCCGGCGCCAACGCGCTGACGATCCAGAATTCGGTCACCCAGGTGATCGAGCAGCAGCTCACCGGGATCGACGGGCTGCTCTATTTCACCTCCTCTTCCTCGTCGCGCGGATCGGTCGGGATCACCGCCACCTTCGCCAAGGGCACCGACCCCGATATCGCGCAGGTACAGGTGCAAAATCAGGTGCAGCAGGCGATCAGCCGGCTGCCGACGCAGGTCCAGCAACAGGGCCTGTCGGTGCGCAAGTCCAACCCGGACTTCCTGCTGATCGCCGGCGTCTATGACATCACCGACAAGCTGACCAATCAGGACGTGTCGGACTATCTCGTCTCCAACCTGCAGGAGCCGCTCGGCCGCTTGCAGGGCGTGGGCGACACCAATGTGTTCGGCTCGCAATATGCGATGCGCGTCTGGCTCGATCCGGCCAAGCTCGCCAGCTACTCGCTGATCCCGGGCGATGTGATCACCGCGATCCAGAACCAGAATACCGAGGTCGCGGCGGGCGAGATCGGCGGCCAGCCGATGCCGCAGACACAGATGCTCAACGCCACCGTCACCGCGCAATCGCGGCTGCAGACCCCGGCGCAGTTCCGCGAGATCATCCTCAAGGTGCTGCCCTCGGGCGCGACGGTGAAATTGTCTGACGTGGCGCGGATCGAGCTGGGCGCGGAAAGCTATGCCGCGATGAGCCGCGTCAACAGCCATCCCGGCGCGGGCATTGCGGTGTTGCTCGCGCCCGGTGCCGACGCACTCAAGACGGCCGAGCTGGTGAAGGCCGAGATCGCGCGCATCGCCAAGACGTTCCCGCCCAATTTGCGCGTCGCCTACGCCAATGACTCGACCGACTTCATCAAGCTTTCGATCGAGGAAGTGGTGAAGACGCTGATCGAGGCGATCATCCTCGTGGTGATCGTGATGTTCGTGTTCCTGCAAAGCTGGCGCGCGACGCTGGTGCCGACGATCGCGGTGCCGGTGGTGCTGCTCGGCACCTTCGCGATCTTCTATCTCGTCGGGTTCACGATCAACACGCTCACTTTGTTCGGGCTGGTGCTGGCGATCGGGCTACTGGTCGACGACGCGATCGTCGTGGTCGAGAATGTCGAGCGGCTGATGGAGGAAAATCCCGGGATGACGCCCCGGGAAGCGACGATCGAGTCGATGAAGGAGATCACCGTCGCGCTGGTCGCGATCGCGCTGGTGCTCTCCGCGGTGTTCCTGCCGATGGCCTTCTTCGGCGGATCGACCGGGGTGATCTATCGCCAGTTCTCGCTCACGATCATCTCCGCAATGGGGCTGTCGGTGGCGGTGGCGATCATCCTGTCGCCCGCGATCACCTCCAACCTGCTCAAGCAGAAAAGCGAGGAAGGTGATCTCACCGGCGGGTGGCTCGATCGGCATGTGCCGTGGGTCGCTGCGGGCGCGATGCGCGCGCGCGACTGGTTCAACCGTACCTTCGAGGCCGGCGTCACGCGCTATACCCGCTCGGTCGGCGTGGTGGTCGAGCGCAAATGGCTGTTCCTGATCATCTATGTCGCCACCGTCGCGCTGCTGGCGATCATGTTCCTGCGGCTGCCTACCGGCTTCCTCCCGACCGAGGATCAGGGCGGCGCGCAAGTGCAATATCAGATGCCGGCCGGCGCCACGCTCAACCGCACCACCGAGGTGCAACGCGCGGTCGAGAATTACTTCGCCGAGCATGAGAGCAAGAACGTCAAGACGACCTTCACCGTCGCCGGCGGCGGTGGCGGCGGGGTCAGCGGACAGAATACCGGCCGCGGCTTCCTGACCTTCGTCGACTGGAAGGATCGGCCCGGCAAGGAGAATACCGCCGACGCGATCGTCAGCCGCGCGGCCGCCGCGTTCAAGGGCTTCCGCGACGCGCAGGTCTATGCACTGATCCCGCCGGCGATCCGCGGCCTCGGCCAGTCCGAAGGCTTCACGCTCGAGCTGCAGAATACCGGCGGCATGTCGCAGCAGGATTTCGAGGCGGCGCGCGACCGGCTCTATACGATGGCCAACGCCGATCCGCAGCTCACCGGGGTGCGCCTGACCGAATTGCCCGATATCGGCACGCTGCAGGTCAATACCGACGCGCAGAAGCTCGCCGCGCTCGGGCTGACGCAGAATGACGTCAACACTACGCTGTCGACCGCCTGGGGCGGCCGCTACGTCAACGATTTCGTCGATCGCGGGCGCGTGAAGCGCGTCTACGTCCAGGGCGATGCGCAATTCCGCGCCAAGCCCGACGATCTCGATCAATGGTTCGTGCGCGGGTCGAACGGGCAGATGGCGCCCTTCTCCTCCTTCGCCACCACCGGCTGGTCGCAGGCGCCGACCACCCTCTCCCGCTTCAACGGCATCCAGAGCTTCGAATTTCAGGGTCAGGGCGCGCCCGGCGTCAGCTCGGGCGACGCGATGAACCGCATCGCGGCGCTCGCCGCACAGATTCCGGGCACCAGCATCGCCTGGGCGGGGGTTTCCTATCAGGAGCGGCTCTCCTCCGGGCAGGCGCCGTTGCTGTACGGGCTGTCGCTGATCGTCGTCTTCCTGTGCCTCGCGGCGCTGTACGAAAGCTGGTCGATCCCGCTCGCGGTGCTGCTGGTGATCCCGTTGGGGCTGGTCGGCGCGATCCTGTTCGTCACGCTGCGCGGGCTGACCAACGACGTTTACCTCCAGATCGGGCTGCTGACGACGATGGGGCTGGCGGCGAAGAATGCGATCCTGATGATCGAATTCGCCGAGCAGGAGGAAAAGAAGGGCAAACGCGTGATCGAGGCCGCGCTGACCGCCGCGCGCATCCGCTTGCGCCCGATCCTGATGACCAGCTTCGCCTTCATCTTCGGCGTGCTGCCGCTGGCGATCTCGACCGGCGCCGGCGCCAACAGCCGGATCGCGATCGGCACCGCGGTGATCGGCGGGATGTTGACCGCGACGATCCTTGCGATCTTCTACATCCCGATGTTCTTCGTGCTGGTGCGGCGCGGTTTCCGCGATGCCATGGCGCGGATGCACGGCGCGGAGCCCGGCTTCCACAAAGACCCACATTTCAACGAGCCGCCCGAAGGCACGCCGGCTCTGGAGGGCAAGTGATGCGCCGCGCGACCTTGCTGATCCTTGGCACCGCGCTGTCGGCATGCAGCATGGCGCCGAAATATGTCCGCCCCGAGCCGCCGATCCCGCCGTCATGGCCGACCGGCGACGCCTATCTGCGGCAGAGCGAGGCCGCGCTGCCCGCCATTTCCTATCGCGACATCTTCCGCGACCCACGGTTGCAGCGCGTCGTCGATCAGGCACTGACCAACAACCGCGACCTGCGCGTGGCGCTCGCCAATATCGCGTCGGCGCGTGCGCAATATCGCATCCAGCGCGGCGAACTATTCCCCGCGATCGGCGCGACCGGGTCGTACAGCTATAGCCACAGCAACACCCCGAGCAGCACCGCGCCGAGCGGCACCAGCGAATCGTTCAGCGCCGGGATCGGCGTGACCGGGTTCGAGATCGACCTGTTCGGCCGCATCCGATCGCTGACCACCGCGGCGCAGAACCGCTATTTCGCGCAGGAAGCGACCGCGCGCGCGACCCGGCTCACGCTGGTCGGCGATGTCGCCGGGGCGTGGCTGAGCTACGCCGCCGACCGCAGCCTGCTGGCGATCGCCGAGCAGACCGTCGCCAATGCGCAACGCAGCGTGTCGCTCACCGACGCGCGGCTGAGGGGCGGGATCGCCCCGCGCACCGATCTGCGTCAGGCCGAGCAGATATTGGCGGGCGCCGAGGCCGATGTCGCCGCGCAAAAGACCGCGCTGGCGCAGGATATCAACGCGCTGCAATTGCTGGTCGGCGCGCCGGTCGACCCGGCGCTGCTGCCGGCCTCGATCGAGGAAGCCGCGCCGACGATCGGCGATCTGCCCGCCGGGCTCGATTCACGCATCCTGCTGCGTCGCCCCGATGTGGTGAGCGCGGAATATACGTTGCTCGCGGCCAATGCGCAGATCGGCGCGGCGCGTGCGCAATTATTCCCCACTTTGTCGCTCACCAGCTTCGCCGGCTTCGCGAGCGGGGCGCTGCGCAATCTGTTCACCAGCGGGGCGTTCAACTATTCGGCCTCGCCCGGCGTGCGCTATTCGATCTTCAACGCCGGTGCGGCTCAGGCAGGCGTCGCCCAGTCCGAGGCGCAGCGCGACGCCGCGCTCGCCGGCTATGAAAAAGCGATCCAGACCGCGTTCCGCGAAGTATCCGACGCGCTCGCGCGGCGTGGCACGATCGGCGACCAGCTCGCCGCCGATCAACGTAACAATGATGCCGCGCTCGACAATTACCAGCTGAGCGACGCGCGCTATCGCGGCGGGATCGATACCTTCCTCGCCAGCCTGATCGCCCAGCGCTCGCTGTACAGCGCGCAACGCTCGCTGGTGCAGACCCGGCTGAGCCGCGCGACCAACCTCGTCACGCTCTACCGGACGCTCGGTGGAGACTCGCTCATCGAGGCTGATGTGGGTGGTCCAGCACCTGTTGCGCAACAAAACCCGCAGCAATGACCCCTTGACCGGTGCGACGCGCCGTGAAAGTCTCCCTATTGCAATGACGACCAACCCTTCCGATCCGGCTGCTTTCTTTCGCGATATGCTGGGTCATTGGGAAAAGGCCGTGAACAACTTCGGCGGTGATGCGCTGAAGAGCGAAGAATTCGTGCGCGGCATGAGCGCGGCGACGGCAGCCAGCGCCAATATGCAGGCGAATACGCATCAGATGATGGAGCGCGCGCTCGCCGCCGCCAATTTGCCCAGTCGTGCCGATATCGACGATCTCGGCCAAGCCGCGCCCCAGCCGCAGCCGTAAACCACCAAGCAAGGCAAGCTGATGCAGCAAACCGCGACGATCGATCCGATCTCGGCCGCTCAGGGCGAATTCGAACGGATGATGGCGCGGAATATCAAGGGGCTGAATTACTTCACCTCCCCTGCCCCGGTGGTCGGTGCGACCCCCCGGGACGTGCTGATCGAGCGCGGGCCGATGCGGCTCAACCATTATCACCCGATGACCGATGAGGTCTATCGCGTGCCGATCCTGCTGGTGATGGCCACCACCAACCGCGGTTTCATCTTCGATATGGTGCCGGGGCAGAGCCTGGTCGAATTCCTGCTCCGCGCCGGGTTCGACGTATTCATGCTCGAATGGGAAGCGCCGCGCAGCCACGAACGTTCGCTGACGCTGGAAAGCTATGTGCTCGATTTCCTCCCCGCAGCCGTCGCGCGGGTCAAGCAGGAGACGGGCGAGCCTGATGTCAGCATGGTGGGTTATTGCTTCGGCGGGGTCCTGTCCCTGCTTTATGCCGCGCTGCATCCGGGGCAAGGGCTGACCAATCTCGTCACCTTCACCACCCCGATCGATTTTACCCGGATGGACCTGTTCAGCGCCTGGTCCGACCCGCGCTATTTCGATGTCGACCGGCTGGTCGATACGTTCGGCAATGTGCCGGGCGACATGCTTTACGCCTCGTTCGACATGCTGCGCCCGGCGGCACGCACCGCGGCCAATATGCGGCTCTACGACAATCTGTGGGACGACGAATATGTGAAGTCGTTTCGCATGTTCGAGCGCTGGAACACCGATACACTGCCGCTCGCCGGCGAATATTTCCGCCAGACGACCAAGAAACTGATGTGGGAAAACAGCCTGTTCAAAGGCTCGATGACGGTCGGCGGGCGCGCGATCGATCTCGGCGATATCCGGGTGCCGTTCCTGCATCTCGCGGCGGAGCATGATCATATCGTCCCGCGCGAAGCATCCGCGCCGCTGATCGGGATGATCGGATCGCCCGACAAACAGGAAATCATGCTGAAAGGGGGACACGTCAGCCTTGTCGCAGGGGGCAATGCGATCAAACGCATGTGGCCTGCGCTTGCCCATTGGCTGGCGGATCGATCGATATGAGCCAACGCATCCGACGTTTCAGCGCCGCCGACCGCGACGCGATGATCGCTTTCGCGCAGGCGCTGCCCGAGCATGATTTGTTGTTCCTCGGCCGCGATCTCAAGCATCCGCGCGTCGTCGAGGCATGGCTGCAGGCGATCGACGACGGCTGGATCGACAGCATGCTGGCCGAAAAGGAAGGCGAGATCATCGGTTCGGTCGCTTTGGTGCGCGATCCGCTCGGCTGGTCGGCGCATGTCGGCGAGGTGCGGCTGCTCGTCTCGTCCGAACGGCGTGGCGCGGGGCTGGGGCGCGATCTGCTGCAGGCGATCATGGCGGTGGCAAGTGAGCGCCAGCTTGCCAAGTTGACCGCGGCGATGACCCCTGATCAGCGCAATTCGGTCGCGCTGTTCGAAAGCCTGGGCTTCCGCGGCGAAGCATTGCTCAAGGATCAGGTACGCGATCGCGCCGGCCAGCCGCATGATCTGGCGATCCTCAGCCTTGATCTCGCACGGCACGAAGCATCGCAGCGCGCCTATGGCTTTGACGAAGCCTGACGATATTTTCCTTAGCTTTTTAACAATTATCGCCTACGTTCAGCATAACGATAACAGCCGGCGCGTAGATGCCGGAAAAGACAGGAGAACATGCTTATGGTCGCTGCTGCGCCGAACGACATCCCGCCCCCGCCCTCGGCGCTGCTTGCGCTGACTGAGCTGCCGCGCGCGCTGGCCGAACTGGGATCGCTGCCGATCGCCGCGCCGCTGCTCGCCACCGCGCCGCGTGGTGACGGCCATCCAGTGCTCGTCCTGCCCGGCTTCACCACCACCGATGCCTCGACTACCGTGCTGCGGCGTTATCTGCGTCGGCTCGGCTATGACGCCTATCGCTGGGATCTCGGGCGCAATCTCGGTCCCAAGGCGATCGGGCGCGAGGGCGAAAAGCTGCTCGCGCGGCTCGAAGAGGTTCACGCCGAGACCGGGCGCAAGGTCAGCCTTGTCGGCTGGAGCCTCGGCGGGGTGATGGCGCGGATCGTCGCGCGGCAGGCGCCGGAGATGGTGCGGCAGGTGATCTCGCTCGGATCGCCGTTCACCGGCTCGCCGCGCTCGACCAATGTGTGGCGTGCCTATGAATTGTTCACCGGCCAGTTGGTCGACGACAATCAGACCCGCGCGCAACTCGCCGAGGGCGCGACCCCGCCGCCGGTGCCCGCCACCGCAATCTGGAGCCGCGAGGACGGGATCGTCGCGTGGCAGAATTGCATCGAGCCGCTCGGCGCGTTCAGCGACAATATCGAGGTCCACGGCAGCCATTGCGGGCTGGGGGTGAACCCCGCGGTCCTCTACGCGGTCGCCGACCGGCTCGCGCTGCCGGAGGATGGCTGGCGGCCGTTCCAGCGCGGCGGGCTGCGGGCGTTATTCTATCCCAGCGCCGGCCACGCCTGACCGGCGACGGGCCTATTTGAGCAGCGCGCGCGATTC
>APMI01046821.1_pt1 | contig 10074 bp, 7 predicted proteins | sample 667938 | NCBI WGS metagenome assembly APMI01 (sample SAMN01084076, study PRJNA167559) | wastewater metagenome | biome: Wastewater | place: Denmark: Ejby Moelle, Odense | collected 2011-11-28
GTGAACAAGCTGCCCGACACCCAGCAGAAGGTGCTACAGCTGGCTCGTGACGTGGAAGTCTCTACTACCCTATACACAAACCTAGTCAATACAGCACAGCAACTGAAGGTTTCTAAAGCGGGCACAGTCGGAGATGTTCGCATTATTGATAATGCGGCTATTTCAAAATCACGCGTCGGAATGAGCGCGCCTGCGATTCTCGCCAGCGCCGCCTTCATCGGATTTGTAGTCGGTATGTTAGTTGTATGGATTATTCGTTCGCTACGCGTTTTGGTCGAAGATCCTGAAGTTATTGAGTCCGAACTTGGGATTCCTGTATATGCAACGATACCGCATAGCAAAGACGAGGTTGAAATCGTGCGTAGGGCTCAAGGAGGACGAGCTCCTGGAGAGCTCCTTGCTGTTCGGAATCCAGAAGACGACGCTGTTGAGAGTCTTCGTGGCTTGCGTACGACAATTCATTTTGCGCTTATGGATGCAGCTCATAACTCTCTTCTTATTACGGGACCTAGTCCTGGACTTGGCAAGAGTTTTATTTCAAAGAATCTCGGCGCAGTGCTTGCCAATGCAGGTAAAAGAATAGTTATTGTGGATGCCGACCTTCGAAAAGGGCATATTAATAAAGAGTTTGGTTTGCGCCGTGAGGTTGGCGTGAGTGAGTATGTTGTTGGTTCAGCCAGTTTTGAACAAATAGTCAAACCTACCTCTGTGCCTAATTTGTGGGTTGTTACGACCGGTCAGATACCGCCTAATCCGTCAGAACTTCTGATGCACGAACAGTTTGGAGCGATGCTTATGGAGCTAGGTAACCAATTTGATACCGTTCTTGTCGATGCGCCTCCAATCTTGGCAGTTTCAGATGCTGCGATAATCGGTCGCATTGCAGGCGCTACTCTAATGGTTGCTCGTGCAGGCAGGCATCCAATGGCTGAGCTAGAGCAGGCCGTGAAGAGGCTTAATCACTCAGGTGTTAAGGTTAGAGGTTTTATATTTAACGACTTGAATACCGATCGCCAAAAGTATAGGTATGGCTACAAAGGCTATGTTTATCGCTATACCTACAATAAAGTCTCAAAATAATCTTGCAATAAAGCAGTAACTCAAAAGATGCGGAGTTGGTAGATGAAAGTATTGACTGTGTTCGGCACTCGACCCGAAGCCATAAAAATGGCACCGGTCGTAGAAGCGCTCAATAAAGTTTCCACAATTGAGTCGAAAACTTGTGTTACTGCACAGCATCGCGAAATGTTAGATCAAGTCATTGATCTATTTTCAATTCGACCAGATTTTGACTTGAATTTGATGCGTGCCGGTCAGTCGCTCCCCGAGCTAACATGTAATGTGATCAGTGGGGTTACAGATGTTTTTTTCCAATGGCGGCCTGATCTTGTCCTAGTCCACGGAGATACAACAACTACACTTGCTAGTACGCTTGCGGCCTATTACGAGAAGATTCCGGTAGGGCATGTTGAAGCTGGGTTGCGAACAGGGAATATTTATTCTCCTTGGCCTGAGGAGATGAACCGAAAGGTTGCAGGTGTTGTTTCTGAGTTGCATTTCGCACCGACCGAAACAGCAAAGAGGAATCTTCTTAGAGAGGGGATTCCCGAAAGCGCTGTTTACGTTACCGGAAACACGGTGATTGATGCGCTAATTTCCGTCGTTCATCGCCTGAACAGCGATTCGAACCTTAAAGGTGAGCTAGGCAATAAATTTGAGTTCTTAGACACCTCTAAAAGATTGATCCTGGTAACTGGGCACCGCAGAGAGAACTTCGGGCAAGGTTTCGAGAATATCTGTTCAGCCATTCTGAATTTAAGCCGTCGGAAAGATGTTGAGATCGTTTATCCGGTGCACTTGAATCCGAACGTTCGCGAGCCTGTCAAGAGAATTTTGGGTGGGCTCGATAATGTTCACCTTGTTGAGCCTCAAGACTATCTTCCGTTTGTGTATTTGATGAATCGGTCTTACTTTATCTTGACGGACTCTGGCGGCGTTCAAGAGGAAGCGCCTTCACTCGGTAAGCCAGTCCTTGTGATGAGAGACACAACTGAGAGGCCTGAAGCGGTTGCTGCGGGTACTGTCAAACTTGTGGGTACGTCAGTGTCAAATATAGAAGACGCCTCGTCTGCTCTGTTGGATTCTGCAGAGGCGTACGAAGCAATGAAGACTGCACACAATCCTTACGGAGATGGCCACTCTGCCGAGCGAATTGTTGAGATTATTAGTAATTATCTCCAAGAGCGCTAAGGGGAGCTATTTCCCAACTCTCTTTAGAGTTTTCTGACTCCGGTAAGTTCGGCGAATAAAGCGATTATATCTCGTAAAATTAATTTTTTTGAGTTAGGCAGAAGCGTCGGCTTCATATTAGTTTAAAGCATGCTTGCTCTGAAAATGCATTTTTAGATAATCGTATGGAATAGCAGATGTGCCGGCTGAGTTTGCGTCGATTGATCCGTTCGACTCGCTATAACATACCTTTGTCTTTTAGCGCTCTGGTGCTTGCGGATACTATTGACCATCCGTTAGATGCGAGAGCTGTCTTGAAGCGTCGATGAACCTGATCTGATTGTTGCATCTAGGACTGACGTACAAAGCCGAAGGGGCATTTGGAGTTAACAATAGAGCCGGAGTTCAATTTACAAAAAAGGCTAAATTTCAGCTTTGTATGTTTGTTCGGTTTCTATGCGAAAAGGAAAATTTTTAGCCGTGAAGCTCGCTGCTTTTCTTTCTGTATCGCCAATGTATTTTTCGCAAGCAGTTGCTGCAATTATACCATTGGTTCTTGCGCCCCTTATTGTTCAGCATGCGGGTGTTGAAGTTTTTGGTGTTTTTGCTTCTTTGTTAACAGTTTCGCAGGTTGCAACTATATTGACTGAATATTCCTTTGATGCAATTGGGCCGCGACTGTTAGCTAGTGATCGTGCGCCCCCGTTAGGCTGCGATAGGAACAATAAAGCCATTTACCTTGACGTTCTACTGTCAAAAGCAATTATCTCTTTGCTTGCATTGGGTATAACGATTCCGGTCTCCTACGTCATATTTCGTAGAATGTTAACGGTCTCTGAGTTTGTCGGTATCTTTTCGATGATTTTCGGCACGGCGGCGCTTGGGGGCTGGTACTTAATAAGTCTAAAGAGACTGTGGCTGCTAGCCTCACTAATAATATTGAGTCGTCTTCTAACAATCGTATTCCTTGCTTATATGTTGTTCAAAGGATGGGGGGATGGCGAGACGTTTTTTCTGGCTTACGCTTTGCCATGGGCGGGCGCAGGTTTATATGTCTTTGCTAAGTGCGCATCCAATTCGAATGCTGAGATGTCTCTCAGGCGCTCATTTCAATTGATCCGAAAAGGAGCCATTGCATTTTCCGGGAATTCAGGAAGCGCTGCACAGAATATATTGGGGCCCTTGATTATTGGCGGTGTCCTAGGTACAACCAATCTGGGGATTTTTAATGCGATCGATCGAATTGCGCGAACAGTAAGCGCTGTATTAAAGCCAGTTTTCCAGGTTTTATATCCTAGAATGGTAAGGCTTAATAATACGGATTCATTGGCTGCTAGGGCGCATCTTTTCAAATATTTTCGCCTGGCGATTATTTTCGACGTGTTCATAATTGTAATGGCTGCTTTGGGTGGGCATGATTTTTTGAATATGCTTTATGGCGAAGATGTCGCGAATCACAGCTGGCTGCTATTTATCTTGATATGTTGGCTTTCTTTCGGAATTCTTAACAACATACTTGGCATTCAAGGGCTCCTTGCATCTAGTCGCGATTCTGAATATGGCGTGGGTATCTGGCTTTGTCTCGGTGCTACGCTGCTTACAATGTTTCTTTCTTCCGGAGCTCAAAACTATTTGTTATGGGTTGGTGTGTCCATATCGTTCGGAGAGTTCGTCGCATTTTGCTTTTACTTTTGGTGTTACAGGAGGTGAAGTTTGCACAAAGGATCGATGCCATCTCTGATAGCAACTGTCACTCTGGTGACCTGGGGGGGGCCGCTGCTTGCAATTTTCTTGGTTTTGGTCAGCGGAAATACATTCGCCTACGAGATTAGTAATGAAAGCATCTTCATTAATGTTGCAGGTTTTGTGTCATTGATTCTTGGCGTTGCCTTTGCGGCAGGCATTAAGATGCCGAGTTATGAAAAAGATGTTGTGGAAAGGAATTTGGACAAGAAAGAGCGGGTAATGTTGCTCGTAATCTATGTCTTGTCGGCGACGGGCGGGTTTTTGACATACTTGAAATGGAAGTCTTTAGGTTTCGATCCTTTTTCATTTAGCGATAACATGCTGGGTGAAATGAATTTGCTGTATGCAGAAGAAGGACGAATTACGACAGGTATGGCTGGACGATTGAGTTCGCTGTCGTTTGTTGGTGTTATTTATTCGATCTATCTCTACCTTAATCGTAGGCTTACTGGGGCCGGTGCTCTATTTTTTTGCATATCGTTTTTGGTATTCATGGTTTCGCCTAGACGTGCCGTTTTGTTGACATCTTTGATTGCGATTTTTATGTTTTGGCTTGTTGCACGCAGGCCGTCTCTTGTAAAGTTGTTTGTTATTGGTGCTGCCTTTTTTTGCGTATTTATTTTTCTGTTTGGATATAGTCAATACAACTTAGGCAAGATAGATAGTTTCTCTATTTTTGATAGCATTGGTGTTGCATTTGAGTACATATGGTCTAGTTTCTATGTGATGACTGGTTTATTAAAGACTAGTCATTTTGAAGATACATGGATTGTGATGTCAGTTCCCGCGCGGTTTTTGGGAGAGATGTTCAATGTAGATCCTGGTGTTGATCTTTCTATTCCTTTTGTTTATGTTCCGTACCCCGCTAATACTTTGCCGGCCTTCTATTACTTTTTTAGATCAGGCGGATATGTCGGCGTTGTTTTTTTTGGATTTCTGATTGGTTATGTAGCTCTTCTTTCTGCTAGGACTTATCAGGTTAAGGGCTCTTTCGCTGCTGGTGGTGTGTCTGTGATGCTCTTGTGCGGCATTGTTCTTTCCTTGAGGGAATGCCTTTTTATTACTTACGATTTTGTTTTTTGGCTTATAGCAGTCAACATCGTTGGGCTTTTCTTAAAAAGTAAGAAATCATATGGATAAAAAAGTATTGATTGTCGCGGTCGCCTCCCCGCCGAATGGCGGCTCTCACGCTACTAGAATATTCGCAATGGTCGAGGGCTTTCATAAGAGCGGTTGGGAAGTGACTGTTCTGACCTGTACGGTTTCTGAATCCCAGAAAGCCAATTCCACCTTATATTCTCGAATGAAGGCAATCTCAAAAATTGTCGAGAGTGAGGGAGGTGCGCTCAGATCTGCCGCAACATCAATAGGAAAGATGGGGAGATCTCGCGGTGGATTGGCGAGGCATGTGCAATGGCTGCGTGCTTCGGTCAGGAAGTTTATGTTGCCTGACACTTTCCTAACGTGGGTACCCGGTGCTGTGAGTGCAGGTGTGCGTAAGGCGAAGGACAATCGTATTAATCTCGTTGTGTCTAGCGGAGCCCCGTTCTCGTCACATATTGCAGGCTATCTAATCAGCAGAATCGTGAGGGTTCCTTTGGCCTTAGATTACGGCGATCCCTGGGTGTATGAGCCAGGCCGTCCAAGGAAAGGTCTTAGATTATTAATAGAGCGATTTGTTGAAAATAAAATTTTGCGTGCAGCCAGATTGGTGTCTGTAACAACAAATGAAACTGTGAGTCTTTATCGTAAGTTCTATCCTGGAAATAAGTGCTCATACCACAACATGCCCATGGGGTATGATTCAAGTGACTATAGATCTAAAGATCTCGTTTGCAGAGTACGGAAAGACAAAATGTCTTTTATCTACGCGGGTCGTATAAACGAGGAGTATAGAAGTCTCGATGGCCTCTTGAGTGTTTTGGAGTACGAATATACGAATCCGAACAATATAAAGGTTGAATTTGTCTTTTATGGAGCCGAACTTGAGGCCCTGAGAAAGAGTCTTGGAAAGTATCTTGATTGTGGCTTGGTCCGATTTGGGAGAAATCTGGATCATCAAGAATATATTCTGGCACTGGAAGAGTCGGATGGCCTGGTTATCTTCGGGAATAATAGTTTAATTCAGATACCAGGTAAGGTTCCACATTTTCTTGCGGCGCGCCGATCAATCTTGTATTTCTGTAATCTTGATAGCATTGAGGATGACCCCTCTTTTAATTTATTGAAGCGTGTTCAAACTCGTGGCCTTTTCTCAGGTGACACCGTGGATAGCTATCTTCAATATCGTTCCGCCTGTGAAAATGACTTGGAGCCAGTTGTAGACGAGTCGGCATTGAATTCGCTTGAGTGGTCTAATATTTCGAAGTGTTATGTTCAGGCAATTGAAAAATTTATCTGATATGTTCGCACCCAAGATTGTTTTCTTTACAAAGTACGGAAGAACAGGCGCAAGTTCGCGTCTGCGTACTTATCAATACTTTGATGATCAGCCTGTTCAATATGTTTTCAACGAGTTGTTGAGTGACCGTTATGTTGCTGCGCTCTATAGACGAAATAAAATACGGTTTTTTTGGCTAATTCTTGGATATCTTAAACGAGTCTTTTTTCTGTTGCGTATTAAGTCTCCGGAGATCGTTGTAGTTGAAAAAGAACTATTTCCTTGGGTGCCTTGGGTGGTCGAGAAGTTTTTCTTGGGAAAATCAAAATTGGTAGTAGATATTGATGATGCAATATTTCACAATTATGATAAAGGTCTGCGGCGACGTCTCTTGGGAGGAAAATTTGACAATATTTTTCGACGGTCGTCATTGGTTTTGGCGGGGAATCAGTATTTGGGAGACTACGCGATCGCTGCGGGTGCTACTTGTGTCAAAAGTTTTCCGACAGTGGTTTCACTTGATAAGTATGTCAAGAACACCGAGACGTCGCCAGGAAATACGCTTGATCTACCGGTAATTGTTTGGATTGGTACTCCTTCGACTCAAGGCTATCTCACTGCGGTGGTTAAATGCCTTGATGTATTGTTTGAGACGAATCGATTCGTCTTTAGAGTGATTGGCGCAAATGATGTTGATTATTTGAAACGGCCATACGTCCAGATCATTAAATGGGATGAGGCCACTGAAGCGTCAGAGATAGCTGGTGCTGACATAGGAATTATGCCATTGCCTGATAGGCCATTTGAACGGGGTAAGTGCGGCTATAAGCTGATTCAATATATGGCGTGTGGGCTTCCGGTTGTCGCTAGTCCCGTTGGTGTCAACAGCACTATTGTTAAGAGTGGCGAGAATGGCTTTCTGTGTGTCTCAGATGAAGAGTGGATGCGCGCGTTAGGGGCACTACTTGAAGATGCTAAGTTAAGGGTTTCATTGGGGGAAAATGGAAAAGCTCTCGTAACGAGTAGCTACTCTTTAGAAACCCAGCGTTTTCGATACTTTAAGTATTTGTCTGAACTTGCGTAATTTAAATCATTTTTTGCGGGTGTTTTATTGTTTTCGTGGGAGTTACTTTGAAAGTCCTGTTGATCTGCAATACCGACGGTGCAATGTATATTTTCAGGAAGCCGATTATCAAGGCCCTTGTGTCGCGCGGCGATGAAGTTGTTTGTGCTTCTGGGGAGTCAGACTATTTCAAGCGACTTTCAGATATGGGGGCGCGACCCGTTGGCGTTCCTTTTGCAAGGCATTCCATTGGTTTTTTTTCTAATTTTTTGCTTCTAATCAGATTGTTTTTGCTCGTCAAGGCGGAGCGGCCTGACGTTGTTCATAGCTTTACTCACAAGCCTGCAATATTTGGTTCCATCGCTGCTTGGCTGGCCGGGGTACGAAATACACACGTCACAATAACCGGGCTTGGTAACGTTTTTGTGCACGACGACTGGAAAACTAAAGTCGTCAGGCGATTGCTGCTGATTCAGTACAAGATTGCAATGAAGTGTGTAGATACAGTCTTCTTCCAGAATCCTGACGATAAGGAGCTTTTCGTTCGCGGCAAGGTGGTTCCGGACAGTAAAGCTGTCTTAACGGCAGGCTCTGGCTTGGATCTATCCGAGTTTCCGGCCCCGAGTGACGCAGAAGTTACGGCTGCTCGCGCACGTCTTGGTAGTGAACTTGGTGTGGACTTAATCTCGCGGCGAGTTGTTATCTTCCCTGCGCGTGGCGTTCCCGAGAAAGGGGTATTCGAATTCTATGAAGCTGGGCGTCTCCTTAATGATTTGTTCCCAGGAAAGTTTGTTTTTGTTCATCTCGGTTTGATCGATGCAGTTGGCGTTCCCCGTCTCAGCAAGGAAGGACTGCCACGTTATGCAGATCAATGCAAGGTTCGATATTTGGGCTTTAAAGACGACATACAGGCGTACATGAGAGCTGCAGATGTTGTAGCGCTGCCGTCAAAGTACCGTGAGGGAATTCCAAGGTCATTGATTGAAGCTTTGGGGCTTGGTAAAGTTGTGGTTACTACTGACATGCCGGGATGCAGAGAGATTGTCTTGGGGGGGTGGAATGGCTATTTGTGCCGCCCAGGTGATACTCAAGATTTTGCGTCCAAGATACTTCAGGTGACGGATTCGTTTGCAGCTGAGGCTCGGACTCGATCACGGAAATACTGTGAAACCCGATTCGATGCGGCCTTGCTCGTCGAGGAAACCTTAAGACGTTATGGGCAGCTTGGTTGATTTTCTCGAGATTCAGTGGTTTGTCAAAATTTTTCTCTCGATGATATAGCTGATAGATAACTATTCTTTTGGTATGTGTTTTTTTGAAAGTTTTTCTTGGGTTGAATGGTGCTTAAGAATTTACCCGGCTTATTTTATTTGAGTAGTATTTTTACGAAGAAAATTTAGATGCGTATAGCGTTTATTGGTTCTGCTGGTTTGCCTAATCGGTACGGTGGTTTTGAGGCTTTTCTTGAGCATTGCGCTCCTGTTATGGAGCGCAATGCTCAAGAGGTCTGGGTTACATGTGACGCTCGATTGTACAAGGAGAAAGATCCCGTTTTTAATGGCGTCAAGAGATTGTTTCTGCGGACTCCAGCTAATGGGGCATTGTCTGTTTTGCACGACTTATTTGCCTTTATGGCGGTTTTTCCAAAGGTGAGTCATATTGTTGTTTTGGGCGTATCCGGAGGGGTTTGGTTTCCCTTCTTTCGTTTGATGGCTTCCGTCTTTGGTAAAAAACTACTGGTAAACGTAGATGGTGTTGAGTGGCAGCGAGGAAAATACAGCGGATTGAAAAAGGCCTTTCTCCGGCTGAGTGATGCTGCAGCACAAATTTTCGCTCATAAAGTTGTTTATGATAATTCTGCTCTTGAGTGCTATGTGTTTCCTCGGGTGCGGTACAAGTCAGTGATGATTCCGTATTCGGGCGATCATGTTTTGAGACTCCGTAAGCCCTTAGAAAAGAAAGGCTTTGCGCTTACCGTTTGTAGAATTGAACCAGAGAATAATTTGGAGATGCTACTAGAGGGGGTGCTGCAAGTTGAGGGTCTTAGATACGTAGTCGTCGGGAATTGGAATTCAAGTGATTATGGAAAACGGTTAAGAGGGAAGTACGCGGGTGAGGCGCGCCTGGAGCTACTAGATCCTATCTACGATTCGACTAAGTTGGCTGAGATGCGTGAAGGTTGTGCTGTCTACATTCACGGGCACAGTGTAGGTGGTACGAATCCTTCGTTGGTGGAAATGCTTTTCTATGATTCTAGAATACTTTGTTTTGATGTTCCGTTTCATCATGCAACAGCCGGAGATTGTGTTGAATTCTTTTCTGACTCTAATGGTTTGGCCCAGCTCTTGAGTGCTGCTCCGGCGAAAAAAGATGATCGTTTAGCGGCTAGGCATCGATACACAAGCAGTGTAATAGCGAATCAGTATATTTCTGCGTGTGCAGATTGTTAATTCGTTTTTTGAACATATCAAGTTAGGTAATTCATGATTCTCGTCACCGGCGGCGCCGGCTTTATCGGCGCAAATTTTGTTCTGGACTGGCTCCGCAACTGCGACGAGCCGGTCGTCAACCTCGACGCCCTGACCTACGCGGGCAACCTCGAGAACCTCGCCTCGCTCAAGGGCGACGCCCGCCACCTCTTTGTGCACGGCGACAT
>APMI01014391.1_pt1 | contig 10066 bp, 7 predicted proteins | sample 667938 | NCBI WGS metagenome assembly APMI01 (sample SAMN01084076, study PRJNA167559) | wastewater metagenome | biome: Wastewater | place: Denmark: Ejby Moelle, Odense | collected 2011-11-28
GCATGGGATTTCCTGCGCCATTGCGCGACCCCGGCGATGGACCTGCTGACGACGACCGAAGGCGCGATCGGGACGCGGCGTTCGACCTGGGCCGATCCCGACATCAACACGGCCGTTCCCTATTATCACCGGCTTGGCTGGCTTCACGAACATGCACGCGAAATGCCGGTAACGCCGGACCTCGCACGGATCAGTCACATCGTCGACGACCTGATAACGGCAGCAGTCACGACCGGGCGACCAACTGCAGACCTGCTTGCTGAAGCGCAGGCGCGGGTGGCCCGGTGATGGCCCTGCAACAGGCCTGGCCGATGCCGTCGGCGCCGCGTCCGATCGTCATCATCGGGACGGGCGGCATCGTGAAGGATGCGCATCTCCCCGCCTACCGGAAAGCCGGGTTCGCCGTTGCGGGGCTGTACGATCCGGATACCGCCCGCGCCGAAACGCTGGCTGCGGAATGGAACGTGCCCAGGGTATTCCGTTCGATCGACGAGGCAGCCGCAAGCGACGCGGTGTTCGATATCGCCGCGCCGCCCGTGGCACACCCCGATATTCTCAACTGCCTGCGGGAAGGTTCCACAGTCCTTCTTCAAAAGCCGATGGGACTGGACCTCGCAGCAGCGACGGAGATCCATGATATGTGCGCTGCGCGTGGACTGATTGCCGCAGTGAACTTCCAGCTGCGCTTTTCGCCGATGATGCTGGCAATCGCCGATGCAATACGTGGAAATCAGCTCGGGGCGCTTACCGAGATAGAGGTCCACATCAACCTCGTCACGCCGTGGCATCTATTCCCGCATCTCGAACCCAATCCGCAGGTCGAGATCGTCAGCCACTCCATTCACTACCTCGATGCCATCCGCGCCCTGGTCGGCAATCCGTCGGGCGTTTTCGCACGCAGCTTCGGTCATCCGGATAGCGCGCTTGCAGACACGCGGACGTCGATGATCCTGGATTACGGCCGTGAACTGCGCGTGCTGCTGTCGATCAATCATCACCATGATTTCGGACGCCGGTTCGCCGATGCGCAATTCCGTGTCGAAGGGGCGTCCGGTGTCGCAGTCGCGAAGCTTGGCGTGCTGCTCGATTACCCGACCGGCGAACCTGACGAACTGTGGCTCGCACCCAAGGGAGGGCCCTGGACGCAGGTCCCGCTGTCCGGCGCCTGGTTTCCCGATGCCTTTATCGGCCCGATGGCCAATCTCCAGCGCTTTGCCGCGGGCGAAGACGCGACGCTGCTGACCGCGGTCGCCGACGCCTGGCAGACGATGGCGCTGGTCGAGGCCTGTTACCTTTCCAACACCCAGCCCGGCACGCCGTTGCCAAGTATGAGGACCAGCAATTGATCGATCTGACCGGAAAGACCGCATTCGTGACAGCGGCAGCGCAAGGCATTGGTCGTGCCTCCGTACTCGCGCTCGCTGCAGCCGGCGCCCGCGTGATCGCAACCGATGTCAACGAAGCCGGACTTGCCGGCCTGCAGGGCGACCGCATCGAAACGCGAAGGCTCGATGTGCTCGATGCGCAGGCTGTGGCGGCATGTAGTGCGGACCCGGTCGACATCCTCTTCAACTGTGCGGGTGTGGTCCACGGCGGCACGGTTCTGGAAACGAGCGACGAAGACCTGGATTTTGCTTGGGCCCTGAACGTGAAAGCGATGACGCGGATGTGCCAAGCCGTGCTGCCGGGCATGGTCGCGCGTGGCGGGGGCGCAATCATCAACATGGCGTCCGTCGCGTCGAGCGTGAAGGGCGTGCCCAACCGCTTCGCCTATTCGGTGACCAAGGCGGCAGTGGTCGGGATGACCAAGTCGATCGCCGCGGATTTCGTCGACAAGAACATCCGTGTGACGGCGATCTGTCCGGGGACGGTCGAAACGCCATCGCTGCAGGACCGGTTGGGCGCGGGCGGCGATTATGACGGTGCGCGCGCCGCGTTCATCGCGCGTCAGCCGATCGGCCGCATCGGTGCGCCTGAGGAAATCGCCGATCTCGTCGTGTATCTCGCAGGTGCGACCTACACGACCGGGCAAGTTCAAATCATTGATGGTGGGTGGTCGATATGAAGAAACACATTCTCGCATTATTGCTGGCCTGCGCGGCAACACCGGCGCTGGCCCAGGACGCGAACAGCAATCCGTACCCGATGGATTTCAAGGCGGGGCCGGTCGGCAAGCAACTGGCGAAGGTGGACCGCGGCACGGCAACCGGGCCGTTTCGCCCCGAATGGGAATCGCTGAAGGCGATCCGCGTGCCGGAATGGTTCCGTGACGCGAAGTTCGGCATCTTCATCCATTGGGGTCCTTATTCGGTACCGGGCTTCCTGACCGAATGGTATTCCCGGAACATGTACGAACCGACCAACGTCGCGTTCACCTTTCACCGCAACGTGTTCGGCCCGCAATCGAAGTTCGGATACAAGGATTTCATTCCCAAGTTCACGGCGGAAAAATTCGATGCTGCCCAGTGGATCTCGCTGTTCCAGGACGCCGGTGCGAAATACGTGATGCCGGTCGCCGAACATTGCGACGGTTTCGCGATGTACGACAGCGACATGACCGACTGGAGCGCCGCCAAGATGGGACCGAAGCGGGATACCGCGGGTGCCCTGATGAGCGCCGCGCGGGCCCAGGGCATGCATTTCGGCCTGTCGTCGCACCGCGCCGAACATTGGTGGTGGTATGGCGTCGGCCGCGATTACGACAGCGACGTTCGCGATCCGCGATATGCCGGCCTTTACGGACCTGCTGCACCCATGCGCCTGCCAGGCGACACGGGCACGGGCATGCCGAACGGTTCGCATCTCGAAAACTGGAACCCGCCGAACAAGGAGTTCCTCGACGACTGGCTGGCCCGCACGACCGAGATCATCGACAAATACGACCCCGAAATCCTGTACCTCGACTGGTGGACCTCGGCGCCCGCGTTCGAACCGTATCTGAAGCGGATGGCGGCCTATTATTACAACGCCGCGCGCAAGAAGGGTTACAGCCCATCGATCGCCTACAAGGGACAGCAGTTCGCACCGGGAACGGCGTTGTTCGATATTGAGCGTGGCAAGCTCGACACGCTGCGGCTCGAACCCTGGCAGACCGACACGTCGATCTCGACCAAGAGTTGGGGCTATATCCAGGATGACGACTTCAAGACGCCCAAGTCGCTGGTCCAGGACCTGGCCGACATCGTGTCCAAGAACGGCAATCTGATGCTCAACGTCGGCCCACGCGCCGACGGCACGATCCCGGAAGCCGCGCAGGCCGTGTTGCGCGGGATCGGTGCCTGGCTGAAGGTGAACGGGGAGGCGATCTACGGGACGCGGCCGTTCAAATATTTCGGCGAAGGGTCGACCGCGATCGTTACCGGCGAAAAGTCGGAAACGGCCAACAAGGGGTGGAAGTCCGACGACTTCCGCTTCACGATAAAGAATGGCGCGCTTTACGCCATCGGTATGGAGCGGCCCGCCGACGGCGTCGCGCGCATCAGGACGCTTTTTGCGCAAACCCCTTATCTGGACCGTCCGATCGCCGGGATAACCTTGCTGGGCGGAGGTGCTGTCGAATGGCGCCAAACGGCGAAGGGACTGGAAGCGACGCTTCCCGCCGGTGCGGGGCAGGCGATGCCCTACGTCCTGCGCATCTCGTTCGCGAAATGAGCGTGGCGGCGGCAGGGTAGACCTGCCGCCGCGGCTAGCCGAGATCCAGGCCGAATTCTTCGCAGATCGCCTGCGACTGCTCGCCGATATCGGGCGCACCGCGATCGAAGGTCGGACGAGCGCCGTCGATCCTGAATGGCGCGGCGGTCGTCTGGAGCGCACCCGACCGGGTGCGAATGCTTTGAAGCATGCCGAGCGCGCGGAAACTCTCCGCCTCGAGCAGTGCGGGCCAATCCAGTACCGGGGCCGCCCATATGCCTGCGGGTTCGAGGATCTCTAGCCATCGATCGGTAGTCGCCTCGGCAATCCTCTGCGCGATGCGATCCAGCAGGGCGTCCCGGTCGGCAAAGCCATCGCGTGCGTCGGCAAGTCCCGGTAGATCGAGCAACGTCTCGAGCGCGGAAAGAGGAGTCATCGCCAGTGCGAGATGGCCATCCTGCGTCGCATAGACGCCATAGGGCGCGGCGAGATAGGCGTTGGCGCCGTGCGCCGTCGCGCGGCGGGGCGGGCGTCCGCCATCGTTCAGGTGCGTCGTCAGCAGCTCGAACTGGAAATCCACGAGCACTTCCAGCAGGCTCGTTTCCGCCAGCCCGCCTATGCCGGTCCGCGCGCGGCGCACCAGCAGCGCCAATATGCTCTTGGTCAGGATGTGGCTCGCCAGCATATCGGCGACGGACAGGCCCACGGGCATCGGCCCGTTCTCCGCACTGCCGTTCAACCACATCACTCCCGAGCGTGCCTGGGCCAGCAAATCCTGACCCGGCAGCTTCGCCCACGGCCCGCTAGGCCCGAACCCAGAGACACTGCCGTAGACGACAGCGGGATTGATCGTCTTCGCCACGTCGTAATCGAGTCCCAACCGTTCGATCACGCCCGGCCGAAAATTCTGGATGACCACATCCGCCTGCGCGATCAGTGCGCGCATGGCGGCCAGGTGCCGCTCGTTCTTCAGGTCGAGCGCCAGGCTTTCCTTGTTGCGGTTGATCGCATGGAACAACGTCGAATGGCCGTCGATATCGGTATCGGTGAGATAGAGCGAGCGGCTCAGATCGCCTGCGTCCGGGCGTTCGATCTTGATAACGCGCGCCCCCATATCGCCCAACTGCAGCGCGGCGGCCGGACCGGCGAGGAACTGCGCCATGTCGAGTACGAGAAGGCCGTCGAGCGGCGCGGATGCCGCGTTGGCAACCCCCGTTTTGCCTTCGCCGATCCGGTCAACGTGCACAGTCGAAGGCTCTTGTTCGTATCGCCATGAATGATCCTGAAATGTCGATCCGATCTATAGCGGTGCGCCGGAAAATTGCCCGACAAAACGAAACAATCACCAAACCAAAATGGGAAAGACCGGAGATGCCCGTTTCGCAATCCTTGCCGCTGTGCCGTGCGTCGGGATAGAGCGGCCCATGAAGATCGAAAAATCGAGGGGCAACATGTCGGAAAAAAGCCTGTCGACCGATGAGCGGCGCAAGAAATACGTCGTTCCGGCGCTGGAAAAGGGTCTCGATATTATCGAGTATCTTGCCGACCAGGCAGTGCCGCTGACCCAGTCGCAGCTCGCCCGTTCGCTGGATCGACAGCCGAACGAACTGTTCCGGATGCTCGCATGCCTCGAGGGGCGCGGCTTCATTTATCGTGATGCGACGAGCGGGGGCTATGCGCTGACGATGAAGCTGTTTCAGCTGGCGCGTATTCACTCCCCCTATGAAATGCTCGTTGCCATGGCGCGGCCCTTCATGCGCGCGCTTGCGGACGAGGTGCGCGAAAGCTGTCACCTGACCGTTCTGCAGAACGATCGCGTGCTGGTTCTGGCGCAGGAAGAGAGCCCCAATCCGTTTCGCCTTTCCGTCGAAGTCGGCTCGACCCATTCCGCGATCGGCACCAATTCCGGACGCCTGCTTTTGGCGGCTCTCGATGAAACGCTGCTCGAAGGCGTGCTGCTCCGCCAAAGCGAGTGGGCGACCATGAACGCGACGGCGCGCAAATCGAAGCGGGAGCGGATCGCGAAGATCGCGCAGGATGGATTTGCGGAATCGCATGGCGAGCGTTTCCTGGGCAGCGCGGACATCGGCGTGCTTGTGGGAAGCCCGCGGGCGCCGTTGAATGCGGCACTGACCATAGCGACGCTGATCGATGCCGATGGCGATGCACGGCACGACCGGTTGCTGGAACCGCTGCGCCGGACCGCCGATGCGATCACGCAGGCGGCAGGTCTGTCGCTTCGCGCGTCGCGGTAACCGGAACAGGGAAAATAGCGAGGGTCAGCCGGTTCTGCCGGACTGACCCTCGCGGTGCTCTCGGTCAGAATTTGACGCGTACGCCGACCATGAACTGACGGTCGTCGATGGTGAACTGGCCGGGCCGGGTTTCGGTCTGGTAGTATTGCTGAAGCTGCGTGCGAAGCAGGTTCTGCCCATCGACGGTAACCGTGATGTTCTTGGTCACGTCATAGCTGATCGACGCGTCCAGCCAGCCATATCCCCGCGTCATGACCGGGAAGATGTAGGACTGGGTCGTGCCGCCCGGTGGGGTGAAAGCGCCCGCCAGGATCGACGACAGGAAGCTCGAGCGGTAATTGTATGCAACCTTCGCGCTGATGCCGTACTTTTCGTAAATCGCAGCGACGTTGTAGCTGTACTTCGAAAGCTGTGGCAGCGATGCGGAGAACCCGACCAGCGAGGTTGCCGCATTACTGTCGGTGTAGGTCGCATTCGCCTGCAACCCGAAGCCGGACAGCGCGCCGGGCAAGAAGTCGAAGAACTGCTGGTAACCGACTTCGACACCCTTGACCTCGCCGTCGCCGGAATTGAGCGGCTGCGAGAGCGTGTAGCCGGGCAACCCGCCAATCGTGACGTTGGGCGTGGACCGTGTGAAGATGAAACCGTTCACACTCTTGTAGAAGCCCGCGACGTAAATCGAGGTCGCCTTGTTGACGTACCATTCGAGGCTGACGTCAAGATTGTCCGATTTGATCGGCTGCAGGTTCGGGTTGCCCTGGCTTGCAGCAAGCTGGCCCGGAACCACGGTCAGTGCCGGCGAAAGCTGGCCGAAGTCGGGACGGGTCAGCGTCTTCGAAGCCGCAAAACGCAATTGCAGATTGTCGGTCAGATGCGCCCGGACGTTGATGCTGGGCAGCCAGTTTTCATAGCTGTTCTTGAGCGTCGTCGCTTCGACCCGTGTCCGGTCCTGAGTAACGCCGCCACCAGGAAGGGTGATCGTCGCGAACTGGTTGGCGGTGATGGTGTCCTGCGTGTCCACGTATCGCAGACCGACGTTGCCATCGATCGGGATACCGATATCGAAATTGAACCGGGCCATCAGGTAGAAGGCGAGGCTTTTTTCCTCGGCATTGAATGCGGCGAGGAGGCTGTTGATCGACGAAGCTGACGGCGCAGCATTTGTTGTGCCCAGCGCACCGGTCAGACCGAGTTGGGTCAAGACCCCTGAGAAATCGGTCCGCAACCGCTCGGCGATCGCATATGGATAATTGCGCTGGAACGGAACGTTTGTCCCGTTCGCCGTGTAAAAGTCATTGAATCCATTGGCTTGGAACAGGTTGGAGTATGATGCGGGATTGGTATTGGCCGTCTGTCCCGTGTACCGCAGCGGATTGACCTGCGCGACGGTCCGGTCCGAGAAGCGGAACCCAGCCTGGATCGATTTCAGGAAACCGCCTTCCTCGAAATCATATTCACCATCCAGTCGCACGGCGAACTCGTCACCGCTGTAATGATTTTCGTTCCGTGTAAGTCCGCCAACGGTGTAGTTTGCCAGGTTTGCCAGATCATAGCTGCCCGACGACGATGACGGCGGATTCGTTGACGCGGTCTGCGTAAATACCGGGATGTTCGTGAACAGGTCGAGTTCGGTGTAGAACAGATCGTTCTTCGACTTGATGTAGGTGGCATCGCCCGTCACCTTCACGCCGCCCACATTCCACTTCGCGTTGAGCGAGATGGTCTTGTTTTCGTCCAGCGTATCGCGTTCCGTGCCGCCCGCAACCATGCGCGGGTTGGTGTAGCTGACCTGTGACGCGTCACTCGTTCCCGAAAACAGCGTGGTGCTTCCGGCGACCGGTGTGACGCCGGCAGTCGGGATATTCGCATTATATTGCTGCTGCGTAGTTTGGAACCGTTGGTATTGACCTTCCAACGTGAGTTCGAACGACGGAGATGGACGCCATTGCAGCGCGACATTCGCGCCAATGCGCTCACGATCGCCGATGATGAGAACCTGGTTGTTGCCGTTCGGAGCAAACACCGTCTGCCCGGCGATGAGGTCGTTGCGCGGCGTTGGCGCGCCCGTACCATTGAGATCCTGCCGGTATTTCCGGTCCTGGTATGATAGGCTCGCAAGAATACCGATTTCGCCCGCGCCGGTTTCCCAGCTGTCGGCGATCAGTACTGAGCCGCTCGGTCCCCATTTTTTCACAGAGTCGGCATAGGTGCCGCGCGCCGTCGCGCTGACAGTCAGTTCCTTGAAGTCCAGGGGGTTGCGCGTGCGCAGGTCGACTAGTCCGCCCAGTCCGCCCTCGATCAAATCCGCTTGCGATGCCTTGTATACATCGATGCGGGAAATGAGTTCGGCCGGGAAATCCTGAAGGTTGAACGTGCGCCCAGCGCCCGCAGTGAAGGTCTCGCGGCCATTCAGCGTCGTTTCGACCTGCGGCAATCCGCGGATCGCGATCGCGCCGCCTTCGCCCAGATCGCGCGAGACCTGCACCCCCGTAACGCGCTGCAGCGCTTCGGTCGCGTTGTTGTCGGGAAGCTTGCCGATGTCTTCGGCAACGATCGAGTCTACGATGGTGTTTGCCTGGCGCTTGATTTCAGCCGCGGAACTAAGGCTCGCGCGCACGCCGGTTACGACGATGTCGTCGGGTTCGTCTTGGCTGGCCACCGGTGTGCCCGCAGATTTTTGCTGCGCAACAAGTGGTGTTGCGAGAAGCGAAACGGCGGCTGCGCCGCACAAAAAATATGATTTGCGCATCAGAAACTCCCTCCAATTTTCGTTCTTCATTATTGTCCATATACGAATAATCTGTCCCTATATGAATATCAATCATATTATTATCACACACGATGACGCGCACTGCGCGAGCAATTTTGCGGTGTAGTCAAGGGGATAGGCATTGCAGAACGCCGCTGGCTGTCGATGTGCAAATGCGCAATCGCACACGGCGACGTCACATTGACTGAAAAAAGCAGACGTGTCGGGCGGTCAGGTCCAGGGACGGGATCGCGTTACCGAAATGCCGCGAACCTCATTGGGGTAGGGCCCGCCGACTGCGCAATAGAAGTGGTACAGGTCGCCCTTGTGATAAACGAGCGCGGGTTTGTGCGCATAGTCGTCGTCGATGGAACCGCGCGGGCCGACATCGATCAGGACTTCGTCGACCTTGCTGAAATTCAGTGGATCGTTGCCGACCGCGACCAGGTCGCGCGCCTTGCCGTTATCGGCGAGACCGAAATAGAACATCGCCCATTTGCCGCGGTGGGTCACGACGAACGGATCGCTTGCGAAGCGCGCATCGGGCGATCCAGGCGGGCCGTTACGCAAAATCGGATTGCCGGGGTGCCGCGTCCAGGTCTTCAGGTCGCGTGACGTGGCGACGCCCGTCTGCTCATGCCATCGCTTGTCGGCGGTCTTGGCGTTGTAGAACATGTAAAAGGTGTCGCCGTGTTTCACGAGATACGGCTTGTAGAGTCCGCCGCGCTCCCAATCCGCACCATCTTCCGGCCGAAGGATCGGCAGTTCGCGATGCCAGGTCTTCAGGTCGGTGCTGTATGCAAGCCCGATGACCGCTGCGCCCTGTTCGTAACCCGCATTCGGATAGGCATGCCACGCGCAGACATATCTGCCGTTCACCTTGATCAGGCGTCCGGGCGAATAGAGTTCGCTTTCGCGAAGGATGGATGCGGCCGCGACATTGTAGCGGGTGACGGGATCGTTCGGGTCACGAGCGAGAATGATTCCCTGTCGTTCCCAATTCACAAGGTCGTCGGAAACCGCGATGCCGGTCTGATAGCCCGTTCCGTCGAACCCGACATAGGTGAGATGGAAGCGCCCATCGTGGAAAAACACGAACGGGCAATCGACAGCCTTTTCGTCGAACGACCCGGCGACCTTCGACCCTGCCAGTACGAGCTTGTTGTATTTATATGGAGTGCGGAGCCATGCATTCGGGTCTGCGGTGCCGCGTGCAGATGCGGGAGTAAGGAGCGTCGTTCCCGCCAAGGCCATTCCGCTGGAGAGGAGGTGGCGTCGCGATATAGGCGGCATCTGCATTGCTCAGGACTCCCTTGTCATTCTGTCGATCATCGATGGCGCAGTCGCAGCCCGGCGCGCGCCAGCGACCCTGCCCAGACGGCATATCCCGCCTCGCTGGGATGAGTGCCGTCCAGCGTAAGTTCGGGGCGCA
>APMI01014236.1_pt1 | contig 10060 bp, 7 predicted proteins | sample 667938 | NCBI WGS metagenome assembly APMI01 (sample SAMN01084076, study PRJNA167559) | wastewater metagenome | biome: Wastewater | place: Denmark: Ejby Moelle, Odense | collected 2011-11-28
CCCCCCGCCGAGCCTCGGCCGCACGGCATCGATGATCGCCAGCATGGCGGGCGTCACCTCCACCGGAGCCGGCCCGCCGCCGGCATGGATATTGGAGCGTATTTCGCCCTTGGCCGGCACGCGGCGGAAGGCGGCATATTTGCCGTCGCGCATCAGCGGCCGGCCGTTCATCACGAAGACGGGATGCAAAACGCAGCACCAATGCGACACGCAACGGTCGCCAACGAGCCTCCGGGCGCTTTGCGACCCGACAAAGCCGGCTGGACAGGGATCTAACGGGAAAGAACCGCTACGCGGTCGAGCGCGGTGCCGAAGCCTTGGAGCGAAATGGTAAATGGCGCTGCCGTCCCGCCGTCTGCAAGCGCATTCACCTTGAGCACGGTGCCCTCTCGCAAGGCGGCTCGCACCGATGCTTCAAACCGGATGTCAATTATGCAGCCGCCTGCCAGACAGGTGCGGAAGCGCATGGGCGGCATCGGCGCTCCCTCATCGATCTGGAGAGTGACGCCTGCTTCGATCGCAAGGCCGAACGGCAGGACAAGCGTGCCCGTAAGCACGTCGTCGTCGCGCGGCGCGTTCATCTCGATGGCCAGCATGCGAACGCCGTCCTGTCGCGCCAGTATCTGCGAGAACACGCAACGTTTGCCGGAGTCCTGCAGAACGCACAGCACGCGCCAGTCCTTATAGGTCTCGTTGAGCGACGAGGCCCCGCCGGGCAGACCGAGGCCTGCCTCGGCATCCAGAGCTTCGGCCTGCGCAAGACGCAATTGTTGTGGTGCCGGATCCCGATAACCGTCTACGCCAGAGGCGGCACGGCTCGGCGTGGAAAGAAACCCGCCGGAGATGCACCACGAGCCCAAGGCAAGAGCCGCCAAAACCGCAAGGCCGTACCGGGAGATCGTATTATCCATCATGAAGACGCCTTTGATTTCGTGAGGAAAGAAGGCCTTTCATCGGCCACCCGCGGGCTTGCGCCCCGAGGGCGTGCCGTCCGGGTTCATCCCGTAGCGGCGGTAGAGAGCCTGTTCGTCGCGAGCCAGTTGCGCGCTCATCCGCGCGTCGGCGCTTCTTGCCAGCGCATTGCGCGCCGCGAGCGCGACAGGAGCCTTGACGAAGCTGGAAAGGCCAGTGGGATCCGCGGAAGCGGCGATGCTTGACGCTCCCTGGGCCGTTCCAAAAGCCACGGCCTCTGCATTCAATTGTTTTTCCAAAGTTCTTGTCTCATCGGAAAAGTTCGAGCTCTGCAAAGTGGACGAAGGGCTCTGGCATGCAGCCAGTCCGGCGATTGCAAGAGCGGCCGGGCCGGCGCGAAGGAAGAAACGGTTCAAGGACATGGGATCGTTACGCTCTGGGTGATTGGAACAGCGGCTGGCTCGCGCCGCCTAGTAACAGGCAACGCTATATTGCCCCTGGTTCTGCAGGGCCAAGCCATGGACGGGCCCCAAGGCGCGGGCAGCGAGAATACCGCCCGGCCCAGCCAGGCTCACGGCGGCCATGCCGCCCGATATCGCCATGTTCGTTGCCTGCACACGCCGCGAATGCGCCTGAAGCTGGTCCATACATCGCTGCGCCGAGGCATAGCCCCTCGCCCGCTCCTTGTCTTCAGCGGTGCCGGCGGGGCGAGAGGCCGCCGCTTCGGCGGCGTCCTGGCGGCTGGCCATGTCGGCCCGTAGCGCGCTCATCCGGGCGTCGCTGCTGCTGCAGCCGACGCCAATCAGGCAAAGCGCGCCGACGAGAAGGCATCTGACAATCATGATTGAAGACCTCTCATCTACAATGCGACGTCAAACATGCGGGGGGTGGAAGCTTGAGCCTTCTTCCTCCGGATGGCCGATGCGTAGATGGCGACCAGCAGCCCCCCGGTCACGGTGATATGTTCCATCGCAACGTGAAACTCGACTGTCCTGCGCGGCTCCTCCATCGCCCAGAAGTCATGGGCGATGGGAATAGTCAGAACGGTGAAGATTGCGAGAGTCCCCGCCCCCAGCCAGACCCATCGGTCGCAGATCACGAGCAGCGAGCCGATGAGCAGAGCGGCAACCGTCAGGAAGTAGAACCCGATCGCGGGCTCCAGCGAAAAGTGCTGCATCTCGGCAATCCCAGCCTCCGCGTCGCCCAGCTTCGCCAGGGCGCTCGACCAGAACATGAAGGTCAGAACCGTCCTGGCCAGGTATCCGAACCAGGCCGCGTGCAGGAAAGAGGGTGTCGCATCGAGCAGCACCGGTGCAGATGGCGGCATATTGCTGGATGTGCCTTCATTCGAAACGTCGAAATTCATGATGTTATCCGTTCGTATCCTGTTGTTTGGGCAGGCGGGGCCGCCGCGCCTCAAAACTTGATGTTGAGATTGGCCTTGAGCGATTGGTCCACCGCGCCCGAACCGAACTGAGCGCCGTAGGAGACGCCGAGCACGGCATCCGGTGTCAGCGTGAAGTCGAGGCCCGCCTCCACGACGGCCACGTTGCGCGCACCCGGCGCGCCGGCAATGACGAAGGGATCGCCGCCACCCGCAAAGCGCATAGTCGAAGTCGGCGTGATATCGTTGAAGCCATGACGCCAGCCCAGCATGCCCCTCGCCGCAACCACCGTGCCGCCGAGGTCGAAATCTGTCGAACCCCGCAGGCCGAGCGTCGTGAAGGTCGTGTCGTCGGTCGATGCACCGCTTGTGAGCGCCGCCGCGCCACCTTTCTCGGCAAGGCCGCCCGAATGCAGGTTGACATAGGCGAGATTGGCGAAGGGTTCGAAGCGGGTTTCACCCATTTCGAAGCCATAGGCCAGCTCACCGAAAACCTGCGCCGTACCGGCGTGGTAGTCGCCCTTCAGGCTGTCAGTGAAGCCCGCGAAGGCGACGTTCCGACTGGTGGAGACATCGTGCCACGTATAGGCAGCGCCCGTCCGCAAGGACAAACCACCCCATTGCGTGCCGCCGTAAAGGCCGAAATGATAGTCGTCGCTGGAGCCGGACGAATTGCGGTCCTTCACGCTGAAGCTGGTATGGCTGTAACCGGCTACGGCGCCAAAACGCCAGCTATCGAACACCGGCGCATCCGCGCCGACGAAAAGCCCGCCGGAAGAATGCTCGAGGCGTGCGGCATTGCCATCGCCGCCGGCATGGTCCCAGGCGCCAAAACCCTGGCTCCACAGCGCGAATCCGTCCGAGTTCGCCGCCGCCGCGTGCGGCCTGCCGTCATCGTAGGTGACGATTGTGCCGACCGAGGCGCCGGCCGCGTCGAAAGCGCCACGCATGCGATCGTTGACGGCATTGCGGACGAAACGACTGTCCTCGATGCGCGCGGTCTTGGCCGACGCGTGGATCTCCCCCGACAGCCGGTCGAAGGCCCCGCGCGCCTGTTCGGCGGATAGATTGAGGGCAGCATCGTAGACTGCGTTGCCTGCCGCCAGGCTCTCCACCGCCCTGCCGGTCGCAACTTGGTTGCGCGTGGCACCGACATTTTCGAAGGCGACACCGTTGCGGGTCATCGTCAGGTAGACGTTGTTGGCGTCGTAGTCGAGTTCCGGTGTCAGGAAGGCGAGGTTCGATGTCACATCGTCGAAACGGTCCGCATCGCTTTCGAAGCCGTTGTCGGCATGCAGGATCGTGTAGCGCGTGGAAGCGGCGTAGTTGCCCGCTCCTCCCATCGCCCTCACCGTTCCGCCATTGATCGTCGCCGTGCCGGAAACAAGAATCTGGTCCGCTTCCCCTTCCGCATTCAGTTCCACCTCAAAGACCGAACCTTCGTTGAAGGTGATGTCTTCGACATGCAACGTGCCGATTGAGATGCCCGGGGCGATCGTGCCGGACACGACCACCTCCTCCAGCATGCCGACGCCCGTCAGGCGGCCCTCGGCCCCCACCTCGACCAGACCGGCGATCATGCCTTCGTTGGCCTCGTCGCCGAGCTGGAGCGTGCCCTGGCGCACCTCGGTGCCGCCCCGGTAGACGCCATCACCCGTGAGGATAAGCTTGCCGAGGTCGGTCTTGATCAGCTTGCCCGCGCCGTCGATCTTGTTGGAGATGGTCGCCGTGTAGTTCGCCCCGGCCGCCGTGCCGTCACCGACGCGAATGAACGCATCGCCAGTCACCAGCTCGAGCAGCTCGCCCGAGATAACGTAGCCGTCGGTGGCAAACTGCATGCCGGTCGCCTGTACCTCCCCTGTGCCGGTATAGACGACGACGGGGCCGGCCTTGCCGCCGAACACGGCGAAACCGGGACGGGGATTCATCGGCCCGTTTTTCATGCCATATGCATCGGTAAACGTGCTGCCGCCCTTGCTCCATTGCCCGCTGCCGCCATCGATCTTGCCGTTGTCCCGGTTCGCCGAATCTCCGCCGTCCCAGAACATTACGGGACCGTAGTCGGGATCGTCCGCGACGAGGTTGACCTGCCCCGCCATCGATGTCTGCACGGTCAGATTGTCGGCATCGTAGCCTCGCGGCGCGGTGCCGATCTCAAGGCCCCGGTCGTCGAGAGCGCCGGCATAATTGATCAGGCGGTAGAGGCCCGGGCCGAAGCCGCCCATGTCGTTCACGTTCAGCGTACCGTCCAGAACGAGGTCGCCGGCAACGTCGAAAAGCGCCGCACTATTCTCCGTACCGAGATTCGCCTCGACGATCGCGCTGCTGGTAAGGTGCAAATCCCGGATCGAAAGCGTGGCGCCGCCCGTTCCCGACAGCGTGCCGCCGTCCACCACCACATCGCCGAGCTGGCCGTTCCCTTTCAAGCGGCCGCCTGTGACGAGGACAGGTGTGCCGGCAAAGTCGCCGTTGACGATGAGCGTCCCGCCCCTCACCGACATCCGGCCGTAATAGTCGAGGCCGCTACCGTTGAGCGTCTGGGAACTTGCCCCCACCTTCACAAGATGGGCGTCCTGATCGCCGACCAGGCTGCCGCTGAACGTGTTTGCAGCCGCTCCCTTGCCAAGCGCGAGTTGGCGAGAACCCAGATCGAGCTTTCCCTCTCCCGATACCATACCGAGCTGCTGATCAGCCTCGAGCCTCAGGGTTGCCGGGCCTGCAATATAGTATGTACGGTCACCGCCGATGACATTCTCGGCTGCTGCCGTCAACTTTCCCTCATTGACCCTGAACTCATATCCGGCATCGATCGCGCCGGTGACGACGAGTTCGCCCGCGCCCGTCTTGGCCGGGAAGATCACGCTTCCGCCAGCCTGATCGACGCGACCCGACTGCGTCGCAGTGCCGGCCATGACGTGAAAATACGTGTTTCCGGTCAGGAAGAGGTCATTGCCGATTGCAACGCCATCTGCATAGGACAGCGCCGCCGTGTTTCCAAACTGGCCGAGTGTCGCCACACCCGTGCCGAGCGCATGGTCGTTCTCGACATGCACGGTCCCTTTCTGAATGATCAGACCACCTGAAAAAGCGCTGTTGTCCGCGGAAAGGGTGAGACTTGAGCTCCCGGTCTTGGTCAGGCTACCCGTTCCAGAAAGCCTGCCGGAAATCGTCGTATGCTGGGCAGTATCGAGGGTGGCATTTCCGTCGAACACCATATCATTGGTGAGCGACGTGACGGCGGGCGTGTATATCCCCAAAGTCCCCCCATCGAAGGTGATCGTACCCGACCCGAGCGCCTTGGTGTTTTCCGCACGCAGCGTTCCCTCATGGATCAGAATGCCGCCTGTGAAGCTGTTCTCGCCGGAAAGCGTCAACGTCCTTTCGCCGTATTTCTTGAAGCGCGCGCTACCGGAAATCACACCGGAAAGCGTCGCGTCCTGCGTCGTGTAAAGAACGGCGATCTTGTCGAATACCATCGCGTTGGCGACGGTAAGCGCGTTGGGTCCGTAAAAACCGAGATTCCCGCCATTGAACACAACAGGACCGATGCCGAGGCCATTGCTATGCGACAGCCATATGAATCCTGCAGCGATATCCGTGCCGCCGCCATACGAGTTGTCACCGGACAGAACCAGGCTGCCAGCACCGGCTTTGGTAATCGAACCCGTTCCTGTGATCGCCCCCGACAGTGTCGCGGTCACGCCAGCCCCGGTGCTGTAGGTGGTGTTGCCCTGCTGTGAGATCGCACCTGTTCTGACCTCGCCGTTTTCCAGCTCCACCGTGGCCGCGGAGGCCGATAGGCCGAGCGCTATTATCGAGGCTCCCGCCAGAAGCGCCTGCACGTGCCGAAGCCGCCGCCCCCTCACCATCCGCGATAGTCCTAACGTGCTGTTCTGCAATTTCCTGCTCCCGCTTTTGCCGGCTTCGGACACAGCTCCGCCGGCGACGGACGCACACGCGCCCGAAGAATGAAAAAATCGATTGTGTTGCTTGATGTCCCGTTCCGCCGGAGCGGCCACGGGTCCCTTTATGTCCGCTCGCGACCAATCCAGACCGGATCGCCGTCACGGACTTGCGAGCGAGGCTAACGCTCGCGGTCTATCGCCGGATCCCTCATCGGGCCGAAAAGGCGGCTGGCCAAACTTCTTCTGTCCTTGCCGGCGCCGGCCCCTCTCGGGCGACAGCGCGGAAAATGCAGGCCAGTCCAATGGGTCGAGTTTTTTACATGCGCCTCCCGGTCTGCGGCCGAAGGCGTGCATATCGGCAGGCCGCCGCTATAGAATACCGAGCGCACTCCGAAACTCCCTGGTCATGTCAAATTGCCTCCAGTGTATCTGAACGATGCGGGAACGATTCCGCATCGTTGGCAGGACGATACGGAAGGCGCGCATCGTCATCTTGGGAAATACGGAACCGATCCTTGATGCTGAACGCACAAATGTCACCGTGCCGGACGCGATGGATCGGCATGGGCGCGACCGAGCGCTCAGTCCGAAAAAGAGGAGCGCCTGACTTCGGAGGGCGTGGCGTCGAAACGCCTGCGAAAGGCGCGGCTGAACGTCGAGAGATCCGAGAAACCGACATCGTAGGCGATAGCGGTGATCATGCTGGAATCCGCATCGCGTTCCTTCAGAAGGCGAAAGGCGAGATCGAGCCGGCAGTCGCGCACGAACTCCGTGAAGGTCGTGCCCTCGCTCTCGAACAGGCGCTGGATATAGCGCGGGCTAACGCCTTGGCGCTGGGCGATGAGGTCGATATTCAGGCCGGGATCGGACAGGTTCTCCAGAACATCTCTCTGCACCAGCCGACGACGGGCGGCGGCCCTGCTACGCTCGTTTCGCTCCGCGCCACCGCGGACGAAACCGTCAAGCACCAGAGCGGCCAGATCGTAGACATGGCGGGAGGCAATGTCACCGGCCTTGGCCGACGACGGCGGATAGCGACGCAGCGTCTCAACATAATTCGCCAGGAGCGGCATGCCATTTGCAGTCGCGGGAATGAGATAGCTCGCTTCCAGTTCAAGGCGGGGGGCAAGGTCGACAAGCGTCTGGCGGTCGAGCGATACGAGGTCCACCGTCGTCGGCTTGTTGTACCAGAACTCGTGGCACGTGCCTTCGTTCAGCAGCACGATATCGCCGGCCGCGATCCTGACCAGCGCCTTGCCGTCGATCGAAATCTCGTGCTCCTCGTTATGGATCAGCAGCAGATACTGCTCCCGCCCATCCTGCAGCAATTCCTGCGTCCGGGCACCGCCCATCGGGGCATAATACCCCCGAGCCACGGTTAGACCGCCGGGCAAGGGCATTGCTTCCATGTCTATGCGCACATTCTCGCGGTCTGCCGGAGAAAACCGGCGGCCGCCGATATGCCGCGCCATGAAGTCGTGCACGAAGGCCAGCCGCTCTCGCCGTGGAACATCCTCCGTAGACAAACGGCGCGTGGGAAACACGACAGACCCCAAAAGCTACCCTCTCGTTCTCACGTCACCAGAAAGTGTCTACCGGATGGTACGTGCACAGAATTCGATACTGTACCGTTTTCCGGAATTGTACAGGGCGCAAGGATCCTACGGCTTGGGCGGATACGAACAAATACTTCCCCCAAAACGAACATAAGAACGCATGTTGAAACCGCACAGGAAGCGGAGGCTCCTCACTAACGCGAGACCTTGCGAGACCGCTGGGAAACAAAACGGCTCCCCCAGTCGGAAAACACGCGTTCGAACGCCATTCCCCGCCAAGCCAGCGAGACTTGTGGAGGGCGTTCTCATGTTTTTACGTTGGCAGCATATCGGAGGATCACGTGCCGCGATCTGCGCGGCACGGCGATCACCTGCGCATATGCCGATCTCGATCGATCGTGCGAAGGGAAGATCGCGCTAGTTCAGGAGATTCTGGTCACTCTGCGGGCGATGCCGAACGGCTTATCGCAATCACCGCCCGGCCGGCCAAGAAGTCGTTGACGCGACCGGCGGGAAACGAAACGAGACCGTAAAATTGCCGTTCTCTGTAAAACGCGGGTTGGTAGAAAACCGCTAAGTAGTTGTATTTGGTGGGTGATCACGGGCTCGAACCGTGGACCCGCTGATTAAGAGTCAGCTGCTCTACCAACTGAGCTAATCACCCACTTGACCGCTGCTGCGGTGCTGGAGGGGCGTATAAAGGCGTTCTCCGGGCTTGTCTATACGCTGCTTCAAAAAAAATGCGCTGCGGGACAAATTTCTTCCGCAGCGCAAAACGAACGTCACAAATCCAGCGTGCCGGATGCGATGCGCACCGCCTCGCCGCCGATGCGCGCGCCGGCGATCGAACCGCCGAAGACGTCGAGATGCAGGTGGATCAGCGACGGGCGGCCCATTTCGACGCCCTGCTCGATCAGGTATGGGTGATGACCGTCCACCAGCTTGTCGAAGAAATGGATGGCGCCGGACATGGCGGCGACCGCGGCCCCTGTCGCGGGGTCTTCGGATATGCCCATGTCGGGCGCGAACATGCGGGTGTGGAACTTCGCATTGTGGTTCACGCCGCCGCGGCAATAGAGATAGGCGGAGGAAAGCCGCCCCTCGGCAAAGGGCGCACAGCGCTCCCAAAGCGCCGGATCGAACTCGACGGCCGCCGCCGCGGCCAGATCGTGCACGGGAACCATGACGAAGGCGACACCCGCGCTCCAGAGCGTGGGCTGGTGATTCTCGAAGCCGATCTGGGATGGTTTCAGGCTGAAGGCGTCGGCGAGCGCCTGCCGGTCGAAGGTCGCATCCAGCCGCACGGATTTGCGCGGCAGATCGAATTCGGCAAAGGACGCCTTGCCCCCGCCGAGCCGCACCGCACAGCGCACCGGCCCGACATTCTCCTCCAGCACACTTACCTGATCGCCGGGGCCGGCCTGAACGCCATCGGCGGCCTCGGCTATGGCGATCGCCGCCCCGACAGTCGGATGGCCTGCAAAAGGCAGTTCCCGCCCGGGCGTAAAGATGCGCAGGCGCGCGGTATGCGATGGATTCTCCGGCGCCTTCACGAACACCGTCTCGGACAGGTTGAACTCGCCGGCGATGCGCTGCATCGTCTCGTCGTCGAGACCATCGCCATCGAAGACGACGGCCAGCGGGTTGCCGGCAAGGCGCGTATCGGTGAAGACGTCGTAGATGGCGTAGCGGCGGGACAAGGCATTCTCCGTATTCGATTTTCGCACCAGCCTGCCCGAGGCCTTTGCCGCGGGCAAGGGAAAACGGCTCAAAGGTCGAGCGTCATGACGACAGGGCAATGGTCCGAGGCTTTCGGCCGGTCCCAGCCCACACGCGGATAGCGTTCCACCTCCTGCCCCGGCGGAAAGATCGTGCGGAACGGCTGGCCGGCGCGGATGATCTCGGGGACACGGTGGGAATTGCGCTCGGCCAGCGACGGCGACAGCCAGATATAGTCGAGCTGGCAGAGATGGCGCTCCTCCGGGCCGCGGCTGTGGTAGAGCGTCCAGCGGTCGTCCACCGGCCGGCGCAGCATCGGGTTCACCGCAAAGCCACCCTCGGTGAAGACGTCGAGCGCGCTCACCGGCTCCTGCTGCGGTACGAACCGGTAGCCGTTGCGCCGGTCGCCCTCGATGGCGAGCTTTTCCTGGTAGTCGTTCATGTCGCCGCAGATGGCGAAGGCCTTGTCGGCCGTGCGCCCGGCGCCGAAGCGGTTCTCTACGATGCGGCGCACCGCCCGCGCCTCGGCCATGCGCACCGGCATGGTCGACTGGCGCCCGTCCATGCCCTCCCTGCCCGGCCCC
>APMI01013429.1_pt1 | contig 10057 bp, 11 predicted proteins | sample 667938 | NCBI WGS metagenome assembly APMI01 (sample SAMN01084076, study PRJNA167559) | wastewater metagenome | biome: Wastewater | place: Denmark: Ejby Moelle, Odense | collected 2011-11-28
GCGATTATTCCGACTGGCTTTGCGATTGCGCTGCCGCCAGGGTATGAAGCGCAGATTCGGGCACGCAGTGGCATGGCGGCGAAGTATGGCATTATGCCAGCCAATGGCGTGGGGACGATTGATGCCGACTACCGGGGGGAAGTAGGAGTGATTCTGCTAAATACAAGCAACGAAGCGTTTACCGTGGAGCCAGGCATGCGGATTGCGCAGATGGTGGTGACAAAGTACGAGACAGTGCAATGGCAAGAGGCAGCAGAGCTCGACACCACGGAACGTGGCGACGGAGCCTATGGGCACACAGGGCACGCTTAGGCAGCTATATACCAATACAAAATTGCTAATATTACCAGGATATGGTAATTTTTATCTAGAGATGTAGCAATCGCTACGTCTAGTACTACTTGAAAGTGGTGATGGTAATGACCGAAACGATGGTAACACCCGAGCCAATGCTGAGCCTGATTGTCGACCCGACACCGCATGGGCATGCCAATGCCACCGTGCCGGTGCGCTGGTGTATTTCTGAGGCGGCACGAGAAGCGATTCTGGGGCGTAACATCGAGGACCCATACGTGGTCCTGGTGGTGGAAAATGGCGGCAAGGAGCTGAATCGTGTTGTGCGACCGCTGACTGACATGATGGCCTACGTGCAGGTGCCGCGGGCCGGTCGCTCGACGATTCACGGCGCGATCGTGTTTCAGCGGACTGACACAAAAGAGGCGCGCAAGCGGCTTGGCAACCCACGCAGGGTGTCTCTGCTTGACTGGGAGGTCATCGGTGAGCGTGAATTGAGCCAGAGGATTGATGAGCTATACCAAAAGATGGAGGCACTGGAGGACGATGCCGAGGAGGGCACCGATGTGCACTCCCATCCCGACTACATCGCGTACGATAGCGAACGCGACGAGCTGGTGATTAAGCGCGCGGCGCTCATTGCAAAGGGCGTGAAGCGAACGGTGCTCGGATTCTCTGAAATCGAGTACCGTGCTCGTATGCTTGGCGAATCGGATGCTTTTGATGTCGACATCCCAGATTTCCTGTTCGCGAGGCGGCGGCCTTGGCTTGATCGCTACTCGCGCATTATGCCGTGGTGGCATGGTACCGAGGACCGCGACGAGTGTAGTCGCCGCAATCGCGTTCTGTGGACAGCTCTGCTGACTCCGCTCTACGCGGTAGCGCTGCTACTCATCAAGCCGTTCTTCCTGCTATGGGCCTTGTTCTTGGCCGTGTTCCTTGGCTACCGTGATGTGAGCTGGAAGCCAGTTGTGCAGCTTGATAACTGGAGCATAGGTGCGATTGGTCGTGATCTCAACTCCTCGTTCTGGCTGACAAAGCGTGTGCCCGATAGTGAAAAGTTGTCTGGCTACAGGGACGAGGGCCGCGGTCTGGTCGCACTACTAAATCCGCCGCTACTGGCGATCATGACAGTTGTCGTTTTTGTCGCCATCAAGGGCGGCATGGTGACGCTGTACGTCCTGGGTATCCTCGCCATTCTGGCGCTGATCGGCTATGTGCTGAGCAGGGTCGTGCCTGGCTTTGCGGATCGTCGCGAAGCAAGGCGAGAGCGTGAGTTCCACGAGGAACTGGGCCTGATGGTCCGTGATGCGAGTGAAGTGGATTGCGTGGAGGCGGACCTCGATGCACTGCCGCCACAGCGTCGCACGGTGTACTTGCGCTTCTGTGACCTCAAGGCCCGGGTGTGTAAGCCGATGCAGAAGTAGTACACATTTTAAGCCTGTCTCTTGTCGCGGTATGCGGCGAGAGACAGGCTTGTTTTATTTGTTGCAAGAGCAAGCAAGGTATACTAGCAATATGACACCAAAAGATTTTCTCGCATCCCTGAATCACATCACTATAGCGGTGATTGACGATACTGGCCGGCCATGGGCAGTGCCTGTGACGCTCACCAAATACCATGCCGGTACCGTAGAATGGTTTAGTAAAAAAGATGCTGTGCACAGCAAGGCAATCGCAGCAAATGAAGAGGTGATGCTGACGGCTTTTGCAACGAAAGAAAGCGAGGTGGGTGAGTTTGGGCTGTATGCGCGAGCACGTGCTAAAAAGGCACTGAATATGCCGGGCGTCGCGCGCTACCGTGCAGAAATATATGAAGCTTGGTATACTGATGCTAGCCACAAAAAGGTTCAGATAAACATCGAGGATTTATAAATGTTTCACCATTTTCGACAGCACTGGCGGCGCTTCCGCCCCTACCGCATGCGTCATCGACGCTATGCGCATAAACAGTTCAAGCATCGTGACGTTGCGCGTGATCGCCACTATGTCAGCCAACGCGAAGATGTACAGTTTGTTTGCCGGAGCACTGATTTTTTTGAATGTGCCGAAGAGCAAGTAGTGAGTATGCTGCAGCGACGTCCAGAGGTTCACGATCTCGATAGAGACATTAGCAGGCTGCGCAAAAAGTTTGCTCGCACAAACAACGCGCATGATGGACTGGTGGCGCTGCTTGCGCAGGCACCACGTGCGGTATTGGCGCAAATCCAAATGGATCAGCACCCACATGGCTACCGCAACAGGCAGGAGCGACTCTACGAGCTGATTGATTTTAACGACACGCTGGTCGCGACAGTTATGGTGCTCGATGACGCTAACCGAGTAAGGTTTAGTGATGCAACCAAACAATGTGCCGATCGTATCTGTAAGCGTGTCGGTGCGCCGTGCTTCACTGACGAGCAATGGACGGCTATCATCCGCGGCCTGACGCGTGAAATTGCTCTCTACTACGCGGCGGTCAACAACGGGTTCCACGCACATATGACCGACCGATCTCAGGACGCGATGGGTATTGATATGCAGGTGCTTGATCCCGAAGACGGACGCTATGCGAATATCGATGTGAAAACACCATCGTCGTTCCGGCATCGACTTGACGAACTCGTGCATGAGGGGAGAATAACAGAGGGTGAACGGCTTGCTGCCGATGAGCGGAGCTATGTGCGTGTTACTAATGGCCATGGCAATAACCGCATTGAAACAGTGCTACTATGCATCTTGCCTGATATATTTGGTGACCTTTCGCATTTTCGGTTTATTGATGAGGCGCCGGCTCGCGATATGCTGAACCGAGTGATCCGGGAGTGCGGCCTGTCGGATGGTCATTTTGGGCACTTGTACTAGGTTACGTTTTATCACACTTGTGTTTAACGCCAAACAGGTGTATGACAGTAATAGGATTTCGTATAGTTAACACAAAAAGTCCAACAAAAGGGTGAATAACAGCATGAACACAGGGCGGCATGAGACGGGTCACGATAGCGTACCGGCATTATTTATACTCGCGGAGCAGCTGATCGACCATCCCGAACAGATGAGCATATATGACACAGCAAAATGGAATATGCTCGGACATGCAGACCCCACGGAGCGTTTTGCGGGGCATCACCCATGGCCAAAACGTATCGACAGTAGTGCACACGATCGTGTTTTTTCGGTGCCGGTATTTTCGGGGTTCTCGCCCCAAACAACCAGTGTATTGATGGTTCGCAAAGACCCATGGACGTCACCAATTGACCCAGAGTCATGGCTTGTTGCCGAGCAAAATCTTGCAACGGGGCGGTATGTTGAGCCCAGAGTTCTGCGCGCAAGCGTTGATGTGGGTCGGCGGCTGTGGCTGCAGCTTGCACCGCGAAACTATGGGCAGTGGCCGCCAGGTAAACACCCGGCACTTCACGCACTGCCGCGCGACCAACTGCGGATAACTGGCACTATGGATACTGACTGGCATCTGCATGAACTTGAGTATAGAGATGGTGCTGGGAGTGTTGTGCGCTATGAAGATATCGAGGCACTTGAGTCAATGATCGTCGCGCTGCAGTTGATGCGCGATCGAGACTACTCGCGCGCATTTGAGCGCACTCACCGAGAGGCAGTGTGGCAAGCTGTTGGCGCGCGGAGTATTGCACTCGCCGCGTAACACGGTTATCTTTGACTTTTAGTAGGAGCAGTGGCAAGATAGTGGTATGTATAGAGGATCTGGACCAAGAATTTTGCCTATCATCATCATTATCCTTGTGGTGGCGCTTGTTATTGCTGCGGTGGTGTCGATCGGACGCCTGATATTTACGAGTAGCTCAACATCAGCTCCAGCTGGGGTTGAGACCACGGAGACTATACTGTCAGCTCTCCATGAGACTGGCGATAGCCGTAGCGTACGCTGGACGGTACGTGGGCCGATTGTAGCCGATGAGCAATTCAAAACGTATACCATTACTATTAGCCCGACCGCCCGTAGTTTTGTGACTTATGGTGGGTATGAGGAGCAGGTGATCGCTACAAAAACATATGGCAACAACACCAAGGCCTATGAGCAATTTGTGTACGCGCTTGAGAAGGCCAATATCGCCAAGACTCGTCGTGCGAGCGATGCGGATTTCCGTGGAGTCTGTGCAACGCAGGGTCTTGCGTTCAAGTATGAATCACTTCAGGATGACACGACCAACCATAGCCTCTGGACAACAACATGTAGCGGCTCGAAGGGTACAATGACAGCAAGTACCGGCCAAATTCAAGCATTGTTTACCAATCAGATACCCGACTTTAAGCCACAATTTGACGAAATTTACTAAGTTCCGTAAGCACGGTATACTACCCATATGATACGCGGAATTGTATTCGACTGTTTTGGGGTGCTGTATGGCGGGAGCCTCAGCACGATTATCTCACTGTGCCCCGAGGAGAGGCTACAAGACCTGCGTGATTTTAATAAGCGAGCAGACTATGGGTTTATAGAAACGAGTGACTATATCGCAGCGCTCGCAGATCTGCTGGGCAGGTCGGCCGAAGATATAGAGGATCTTCTGCGCCATCAGCATCAGCGCAACGAAGACTTGATTGAGTTTGTGCGAGAATTAAGGCGTAGTGGCGTGTACAAGGTCGGTCTACTGAGTAATGTGAGTAGCGGCACTGCCGAACAGCTGTTCGGTGACGAGCTACATACACTCTTTGATGAGGTGATGCTTTCGTACCGAGAGCATATTGTTAAGCCGAACCCCGAAGTATTTCGGCTGATGGCCGGGCGTCTCGGGCTACAACCGGGCGAGTGCGTGATGATCGATGATATCGAGGAGAACTGCGACGGAGCAGAGGTGGCAGGCATGCAAAGTATCTGGCATGTTACCAACGATGGTACACGAAGCGCTTTAGCAAAAATGTTGCAAAATCCACATCATCTGTAGAGAACATTTTTATTGACATTAGCATAACAAGTATGTGATAATCACCGCAGATATTAACAAAAGGAAATAAACAATATGAAACAACCCCTTAAACTCGCACTAGTCGCCAGCACCGGCGTTTTTGCGGTTGTTGGGCTCGTCGTAGCGCCGACCGCGAATGCTGCTACCCAGAATGTCACGGTCGAAGCGACGGTCAACTCGACGATCAGCATGACGACAACCTCTCAGGGTACGTCGAATAAGGTTAGCTTCGTGCTCAATCCTGGTGCAAGTGCTGTCGAGTCTAACGGTTTAGATACGATTACAATCAACTGCAATAGTACTAATGGCTATACGCTAACGGTTCAGGATGTTGATGCGACAACCACCCTAGTAAGTGGTGCAAACTCTATTGCTGCCTCATCAAATACCGTAGGCGCTCCAGCTACGCTTGCAACCAATACCTGGGGATTTGCGACACCCGGCTCACCGTTCGATGCTACGTATTCCACAGAGTCAAGCTCAACATCTGCAACCAGTAAGTGGGCGGGCATGCCAGCCAGCGGCTCACCATTTACACTAAAGGACACAGCAACCACTGCAACAAACGAAACTACCGATGTTTGGTACGCTGCCAAAGTTGACTCAAGCAAGCCAACCGGCACCTACACTGACGTAGTGGTTTATACTGCAACTGCGAAATAGGAATTTTGAGTGAGCGTTGCTGAGAGTATACGATCTTGCATGAAGACAGGGCTACTGCTAGCCCTGTCGCTCATTGTTCTGTCTAGTACGGTAGCCAGTGCCGCCGAAAAAAGAGACAGTATCACGTTGTCGCCAGCTTCGAAGCGACTTCAGCTTGAAGCGGGTAGCGTCGTCAACGATTCCTTCGCTGTCATCAATGATGGCGATACATCATATGATTTCACGGCGTACACCGCACCATATTCTGTCAAGGGTGAGGACTATGAGCAAGACTTTACCACTCAGACCGAGAACGGTGATGCATATAAATGGATTTCATTTCCACAGAGTAAATGGCATGCTGACCCCGGAGAGACAGTCACAGTACCATTTACCGTCAGGGTCGGTACCGGCGTGCCCGCTGGTGGACACTACGGTACGATATTTGTTGAAACTATTGTGACAGCAGCTGGAGATCAAACGGGCATTGCACGAAAAAAGCGACTAGGTATTATTCTCTACACCAATGTTAAGGGTGAGACAGAGTCTGGTGGTGGCGTAAAGAGCGTATCACTCGACTTTTTCCAGCCCGCAACACCCATAAAGGGTGATGTAATGATAGAGAATACCGGTAAGACTGATTTTACCGCCACCTCACGAATGGTTGTAAAAGATATCTTTGGTCAGCAGAAATTCAGTACCAGCAGCGAGAATATCATACTACCAAAGACGACTCGACATATTGAACACTCTTGGGATAATTCATCTTGGCTTGGGATTTTCCGAGTCACTGTCACGAATGAGGTATTGGGCAAGACAACAGCAACAGAGTCACTTGTACTAGTTGTGCCTCGCTGGCTACTACTAGTGATCGGAGTGCTCGCACTTGTGGGGGTGGCGAATGCGCTGCGCAAAAAGCGTGCACACACGCCTCGTCGACGCATATAAGCTATGCATCGGCCTACTAGCACTGGGTATCTTCGCGTGTATACCGGTAGTGCCGGTACATGCCCAGAATACGTCAGTTGATGCGACCGTTTACGATGGCCAGCCGGCTGCACTCACAATCACCGCCCCATCGGCAGGAGCAGTCTTCGATGCCTCTCCAGTTTCGGTGACGCTATCCGTGCATAATATTGGCCAGGTGATGGTATATATTGATGGAGTCTATAGCCACACTGTTGCAGTTGATATCGGTGCATCACAGATGGTACTGAGTATTGCTGTGCCTATTGGCAGCCACGACATTACCGTCCAGGGGCTTGATCCATTTACTAGTACCTCTGTTCCAGACCTGGTGCCTATTGTCTATAACCCATCAGCCGAACCAAGCAGTGGTGGGTCCTCTGGCGTGCCCGGTGTGGTACAAAGCGCACGCCAAGGAGTGGTGGATACCAGCGCATATCTGAACGAACAGGTCGACCAAGCTGCCACTACCAGCCCAGCAGGCAGCCTCAGCGCCCTTATGTATAGGGGAATGGTAGCGCTTGATATCGTATCACCTTCAGCAAATGCCGAGGCGCTGAACAAAATGCTTCTCCGCTTTTGGATGGTAAGTATCGGCACAGCCCTAGTCGTATTGGCGCACCCACTATTCCTTTTCTATCACTGGCTGAGGTACCAGGTACTTAAATGGAACATTCGCGCGCTCCCTAATGTGTTGCGCCACCATGCGGTACCCGTACTACGAATCGTTGGCCTTATCTTGATTATCATGACATTCACCCTCGTTGTATAGTAAGGACCTAGCATTTATGTAGTGATTTTAGCGTGGTATACTGAGGTATAGCATGAGGGGTATTTATAGTAAAGGGGTTATCGTCGCGCTTGCACTGGCTGTAGTTGGCTGCTTTTTTGATAGCGCCACAGCTTACCGATTTACATCGACGAGCTATGTCATTGATGCTAGTGTTGCTAATAACTTTGGCGGCAGTGATAGCTCTACAAGCTACAAACTAACCGGTAGCGGCGGTGAGAGCATAGTAGGGCAGGGATCAAGCGGCAGCTATATGTTGGCGGGTGGATATGTGGCGCAGCTGCAGGATAGCCTACAACTTAGCGTGCAGCCAGGTGGGCTAAAGGGGTATTATCCATTTGAAGAAAATTCTGGCACGTTTACGGGAGATAACAGTAGTTATGCCAGCAACGCTAATCTCCAGACTGGTGCTACGTGGACGACCGGCAAGGTGGGAAACGGAGTTAACACTAATGCTAGCTCATACGTGCAGGTGGAAGATAGCGCCAATTTAACATTTGGTCAGCATATGACGGTATCGCTATGGGCGAATCAGGCATCAGCATCATCGGACAAGGCATTGATTGCGCACTGGAATCAGGTGGTGAGTAGCTCCTGGGCACTGCAAACTGGGTCGAGTTCGTCTGTGCTACGTGTATTTATTGCTAATAGCCCGACCGACTCGGGTGGTAACTGTGTTGACACTGATAGCTCCTGGTCATCAGGCGCATGGCACCATGTTGTGCTCGTGTACGATGGCACACAGGGTGTCGCACTCGACAGGGTAAAGGTTTACATCGATGGTGTTGCGCGCCCAATGTCAGTCTGCTTAGGGACAATACCAAGTACATTGCAGGACAGTTCGTCGTATCTAACGATTGGTGCGATGCGCGGTCTTGGGCGATACTTTAATGGCTCACTCGACGAAGTGAAGTTTTTTAACCGCTCGTTTACACCAAACGAAATCAAAGCTGAATACGATGCCGGCGCAGCGGGTAATGGGGCTGGACTGAGCTTTGCACTTGGCATCACGCCAGGCATATCTCAGACGAGTAACTATGATGCGGTGGTATTGACTGATTCAATTAATGGCTATACGCTAGCCGTCAGCCAAAATAACAACCTCACCAAAGGTGCCGATACTATTAATGCAGTGTCGGGCACGATAGCGAGCCCTGTGACGTGGGTAGAGGGGACGACAAAAGGACTCGGCTTTACGCTATATGGTACCAACGCAACAGCGATACCGGGCAAATGGAGTAGTGGCGCAGCCTATGCGGCATTTCCAGGTACGAGTACTACGTTCTATGTCCGTACCGGTCAGCCGTCGACCAAGGACGTACTGAATATGCGGCTTAGGCTTGATGTAGACGCCAGCCAGCCTACCGGTACATATACCAACGTAATCACAACAACAGGAACGATGATTCCGTGAGGCTGCGTTTACTCGGCGGTATTGTAGTCGTATTATTTCTCACGATATTCTTTGGCGCTAGTACATCGGCCTTGTCGCTCCGTATCGCGCCACTGAGCTACGAAACGACACTTGGTAGGGGCGAATCAAAGAAGGGATTTGTTGATATTGCGAATAGCGATACTACTGTGCAAACTGTCAAGCTGGAGGTACAGGCATTTCGACAGGTTGGAGATGACGGGTCGTTGCAATACTATACTGATGAGCGGATCGCTGCCGGTATTCGTCTTGACTACGATGAAGTAGCGATTGGGCCTCACCAGACGTTACGGCTAGCGTTCGGTATTGATGGCAAAAAATTACCAGAGGGAGATGTATTTGCGGTCATTTTTGCCTCCACAACCCCCCGGGGTGTATCAAGCGCTACCCAATCAGTTCGGGTGGGTACACTGCTTATGATCCAAAATGGGACACCCTCTTCGCATGCCGCATCTGTGAGTGAGCTGTCTGTGCCATTTTTGCAGGTAGGCGATACTATACAGGCTCAGCTTGCGGTGACGAACACGGCAGATCCTGCATTGTCGACGGGTTTCTTCCCATCAGTCAAGATTGATCTGATGCCGTACACTTCTACTACATCTAAGGGCCCGCTTGTCTTTGGTGGACGAACTCGATCAATTGAGTACCGCCAACCCGGCAATTACTTTGGATTCATACTTGTTAGGGCATCTGTTGGTACCGAGAGCAGATCTCGTGTCGTATTTGCTATGACAGGGTATTGGCGCTGGCTAGCGCCACTTGTGGGAGTTGTGCTCGTCAGTATATTCTACGCTTGGTTGCGTTGGCGTAAAAAGCAGACACTCAAAAAGCCCAAAAAAGTCACGCGGATCCCTGTTCATTAGTAGCCATTAGCGGTATAATGACTATAGCCGCATTATTGTGGAATTATAGGGGACGTTTCATTTGAAGCCATACAGACAAAAAGCAGCGGTGTCATTCTTAGCATTACCAGCGATCCTAGCATTCCTGGTCTGTTTTGCGTTTCCAGCC
>APMI01039753.1_pt1 | contig 10057 bp, 7 predicted proteins | sample 667938 | NCBI WGS metagenome assembly APMI01 (sample SAMN01084076, study PRJNA167559) | wastewater metagenome | biome: Wastewater | place: Denmark: Ejby Moelle, Odense | collected 2011-11-28
ATGGACGCCAATGGCGATGGCGCGATCAGCAAGGACGAGGCGGCGAAGTTCCCGCGCCTTGCCGCCAGTTTTGATCAGATCGACACCAACAAGGACGGCAAACTGAGCCAGGACGAGCTGGCCGCATGGCGAAAGAGCCGCGCCGCTTCAGGTGATCGTATGCATAGCGGCTACAAAGACCCCGAAGATATGCAGGCCCGGCGCGCCGCATGTTTCGACAAAGCCGACACCAATCACGATGGCCAGTTGAGCCGCGATGAGTTCAACAAGATGGGCGAGGTTTGCGGCATGGGCCATGGGGGCCGTGGGCATATGCCGCCACCCGCACCGCCGGCACCGCCTGCTGCTCCGGTAGCGCCGGTCAAGAAATAATCCAAGCGCACCACCACGGCCCGCCCAGTGCGGGCTGTGTTTTTTTGTGTCAGTGCCTGCGCAGCACGCGCCAGGCCGTGCCGTTGCGCTCGACATCGACCAATTGCGAATCTTCCACGTCCAGATCCAGTTGCACCGTGCCACTGCCGCTGCCATCGGTCAGGTAGTCGTGCACGGCGATCGCAAAGCCACCGGTGGCCGGGCAGCTGGATGCGGGGTAGAGCTGGCTGCCGCGAATGTCGGACAACGCTTGCAGCAGCGCCGGTGATGGATCGGCGTTGTCCACCGCAAGGCAGGCAACACGCGGCTTGCGCTTGTGCAGCGCTTCGTCGATCAGCATGACCGCCAATGCGGTGGGCACATCAACGCGATGCACCGACAGTTCGGTGATGGTTTCGGGAATCGGCAATGGCGGTTGCTTGGTCACCACCGCAAGCGCCGGCTTCACCGCGGGTGCAGGTGCTTGCTTGCGCATGGTGAACGCAATCAGGCCGATCCCCACCACCACCAGCACCAAGAGTCCTTGACGGATGCGCTTGCCACTCCAAAAACCTGTCGCTGCTGCGCCGCCGTGGCGGCTGGCGGGCAGAAAACTGGGCAGTTCTTCGCGGGTGCTTTCCAATAGACCCATGTCGCGTAGCAACTGACGGCCACGCGGTTGATCTTCCGCACGCACGATCCACACCGCCGGCACGATACTGGAGGCTTTGCGCTGGTCGTAACTGAAATTGCCGCGCCGATAGCCTTTCCAACTGCGACCGTTTTCAATTTTGACTGCGATGCCTTCGCCACGCAGCATGTCGGCCACCGCTTCGACATTTTCCAAGCGTTGGCTGGAGAAGACTTTTCTCACGAGGAGGCACCATCGGGAAGCACGCGAATCAAGCCTTCCTGCGCGGTGCTGGCGACCAAGCGACCGCTGCGGTCGTACACCTGTCCGCGCGCCAAACCGCGCCCGCTTTGTGCGCTGGGGCTGTCGATGGAATACAGCAGCCATTCGTCGGCGCGAAACGGGCGGTGGAACCACAGCGCATGATCCAGCGAAGCCATCAATACATTCGGCTGGTAGTAGCTGATGCCATGCGGGAAGGTGGCGGTGCCCAGCAAGTGGAAATCACTGGCATAGGCCAGCAAGGCGCGGTGTAACTCGGGGGCATCGCCCACGGGTTCGACCAGCCGAAACCACACCTGCTGATATGGCGGGCGCTTGGGCGGGTTGAGCTCATCGCGCGGATACACATGGCGAAACTCGAACGGCCCTTGCCGGTCCAGCCAGCGCTGCACTTTGGTGGGCAGTTTTGCCAAAGCGTCGGCTGAAAGGGGCGGCGCGGGGCTCAGGTCTTCGGGCATGGGCACTTCCGGCATCGACAATTGATGCTCGCCGCCGGTTTCTTCGTCTTGGAACGAGGCCGCGCAGAAAAAAATCACCTTGCCGTGCTGGATCGCCGTTACTCGACGCACCGAAAAACTCCCGCCATCGCGGGTGCGGTCCACTTCATAGACGATCGGTGCTTCGATATTGCCGGCGCGCAAAAAATAGGCGTGCAGCGAATGCGCGTGGCGCGGCTGGCCCAAGGTTGCCTGCGCAGCCGACAAGGCCTGCCCCAGCACCTGCCCGCCAAACACGTATTTGGTGCCGATATCGCGGCTTTGGCCGCGAAATAAATTATCTTCCAGCCGCTCCAGTGAGAGCAGTTCGATCAGTTCGGAGACGGGGGCATTCATGCCGCGAATTATACGGGGACACCGCCCCGAAGCCCGTCCTCGATCCGTTGCAGTGCCACCGCTGCCAGCACCGCAGGCCACGGAAACTGCGGCCCCGGGTCGCGCTTGCGGCACACATGCAAGGCCGGGTCATCGCTGGCGGGGACCTGTTCGCGGTCCAAATCTTCATGCCCGGCGATGTGTGTCAGCGCCGGCAGTTGCACCCGCAGCGCGTTCAGTAAGCTGATTAACGCGGCAATCTGCACCTCGGGATAGGGCGCTTGCATCGCCTGATGGCGCGAATCCAGCCAGTCGGGATAGCGCCCGGTATTGACCAGTTCGATGCCCACGCTGCGTGGATTCCAGCCGCGCACATGATGGGCAATGCGGGTGGGCGGCACGTATTCCTCGATGCGGCCATCGCGGTCGATGTAGTAATGCCCGCTATTGCCGGTACCGGCGGCGTACAGCGCACGCTCGCCGTACTCGCGGGCAGTGGCCAGATCGGGCAGTTCGGTGCAGTGGATCACCACGGTGTCGATAGCGGCCAATGCGCGTGCGCTGAGCGCATCGACATAGGGCAAGGGATGGGGATGGATGACGGGCTGCGGCATGCGCCGATGCTAGCATTCACCCATGAAAGGACACTGCATACTCTCGCACGGCTTCGAAAGCGGCCCCGACGCCACCAAAGTGACGGCCTTAGCCGATGTTGCCGAACGTTTGGGCTGGACGCACCAGCGCCCCGACTACACCGACCTAGACAATAGGCGCGACGTGACCCCCTTGGGTGATGTCCCCGCCCGTATCACCCGCCTGTTAGCGCTGGCGCAGGCCGCCGCTGCGCGTGGCCCGGTGGTGTTGGCCGGCTCCAGTCTGGGTGCTTACATCAGCGGCCATGTGTCACAACAGGTGCCGGTGGTGGGTTTGTTTTTGATGGCACCACCGGTACTGATGCAGGGCGCGCCGCCGATGCAAGCGGCCACGGTGCCCACTTCCATCATTCATGGCTGGCACGATGAGCTTATCGCTGCGCAGCAAGTGGTGGACTGGGCCGCGCTGCGACAGGCGCGGTTGTTATTGGTCGATGACGGCCATCGGTTGAGTGATCATGTGCACGCCAGCGCCGATGCGTTTGCGGCATTGCTGGGGGCGCTGTAACTCATGAAATTTTTTGTGTCCTGCGGTAAAGGTTTGGAATATTTGCTGGCCGATGAGTTGCTGCAACTGGGGTGCGCGCACGCCACCGCCACCATGGCGGGGGCCAATGTGGACGGCACGCCGCAAGATGCGCAGCGCGCGGTGTTGTGGTCGCGTTTGGCCAGCCGGGTGCTGTGGCCGATTGCCGAATTTGAGTGCAATGACGAGCACGCGCTGTATGCCGGTACCTGCGCGGTGGATTGGACGCAGCATATTGGCCCGATGCACAGCATTGCCATCGACGCGCATGTGTCCGGTGAAGCCGTCACCCATGCACGGTATGCCGCGCAGCGGGTCAAGGACGCCATCGTCGATACCCTGCGCAGCAAGACCGGGCAGCGCCCGGATGTGGACGTAGACGCGCCCGATGTGCGCTTGAGTTTGGTGCTGCGCAAAGGCCGCGCGATTTTGTCGGTGGACTTGTCTGGCGGGCCGATGCATCGGCGCGGCTGGCGCAAAGTGCAGGGCGAAGCGCCGCTGAAAGAAACCGTGGCCGCCGCGGTATTGCTGCGCGGCAAATGGCCGCAGGTATATGCCGAGGGTGGCGATTTGCTGGACCCCATGTGTGGCAGTGGCACGCTGTTGATCGAAGGCGCGCTGATGGCCGCCGATGTAGCCCCGGGGCTGCGTCGCCACGATGCGCTACCGCCCACGCGCTGGCCGGGGTTTGATGTGGAAGCGTGGAATGGCTTGCGCATCGACGCCATTCAGCGCGAAGCACGCGGGCTGGCCGCATTGCGCCCGTGTTTTGCCGGTAGCGATATCGACCCGCATGCGGTGCGCGCCGCGCGTGAAAACGCGCAGTACGCGGGTGTGGATGATGCCATCACGTTTGCGGTGCGCGATGTTGCGGATTTGCCCGTGCAGCAAAACCCGCTGGGCGTGGTGGTGTGCAACCCGCCGTATGACGCACGCTTGGCGGCCGACCCCGCGTTGTATCGCGCATTGGGCGACGCACTCAAACGCGCCGCCCCGCAATGGCGTGCAGCGCTGCTGTGTGGCGATGCCGAGTTGGCCCGCGCTACCGGTTTGCGTGCGAAAAAAAGTTATCAGTTGTTCAACGGCCCGATCGAATGCAGCTTGATCGCGGTCGACTTGATCGCGCCCGTGCAGCGCGCAACCAGCGAGCCGCGCACATTGCCAGAAGGTGCGCAGATGGTGGCCAATCGGCTGCGTAAGAACCTCGACAAACTCGCGCGCTGGCGGCAACAGGCACAGGTCACCTGCTACCGCGCCTACGATGCCGACATCCCCGAATACGCCTGCGCGGTGGATGTGTACACCACGATCAGTGATGAAATTTGGCTGCATGTGCAGGAATACGCCGCGCCCACCGAAATCCCCGAAGCGACCACCCGCAAGCGCTTGAACGATTTACTGCTGGCAGCACGTGAGGTATTTGGCCTACCCAAAGAACGCGTCGCGGTGAAAACCCGTAGCACCGGCAAGGGCGGCAGCAAATACGGCCGCTTCGACCAGCGTGGTGAATTTTTGATCGTTGAAGAAGGCGCGGCCAAGCTGCAAGTCAACTTGTTTGATTACCTCGATACCGGGCTATTCCTCGACCACCGCCCGTTGCGCGCGCAGATGGCGCAAGAAGTGCGCGGCAAACATTTTCTCAACCTGTTTTGCTACACCGGTGCCGCCACAGTGCAAGCGGCGGTGCAGGGCGCGCAGCAAACCACCAGCGTGGATTTGTCATCGACGTATTTGGAATGGCTGGCCGATAACCTGCGTGAAAATGGCGTGGGCGGCACCCGTCACCGCATCGCCCAGGCCGACGCACTGAAATGACTGGAGGCCGACACCGGCCGCTACGACGTAATCTTCTGTGACCCGCCGACGTTCTCCAATTCCAAGCGCGCCGAGGATTTCGACGTGCAGCGCGACCATGTGCGCTTGCTACGTGCGGCGGTAGCGCGGCTGGCGGACGGCGGCGTGTTGTATTTCTCCAACAATTTCCGCCGTTTCAAATTGGATGAAACCGCACTGACCGAATTTGCCACGGTGGAAGACATCAGCGCCGCCACCATCCCGCAGGATTTTGCCCGCAATGCGCGGATTCATCGTGCGTGGAAATTGCGGGCGCAGGGCTGAGCCTTGGCATGAAAAAGCCGCGACAGCGCGCGGCTTTTTCAAAAAGTTGCGCTATCAAACGGGATGGAGGTCGCGGAGCACACTGGCCTTGTGTGCGTACGTCGTTGCAGACGTAGCGATTTGCGAACGCAAGCCCAAGGCGCATTGCGGGATCAATGCCCCTCGTACGCACCATAGCCGCGTAGGCGCTGGTAGCGGCGTTCCAACAGGTCGGTGCTGGGGATGGCTTGCAGCCTGTCCAACTCGTTGAGTAGCACGGCTTTCAGGCGTTTGGCCATTTGCACGGGGTTGCGGTGCGCGCCACCGGTGGGTTCGCGCACGACTTTATCGACCAGGCCCAAGCCTTTCAGGCGGTTGGCGGTCATGCCCAGTTGCTCGGCGGCGTCTTTGGCTTTGCCGGCATCGCGCCACAGAATCGAGGCGCAGCCTTCGGGGGTGATCACCGAGTAGGTGCTGTATTCCAGCATCAAGGTGCAGTCGCCCACGCCAATCGCCAGTGCGCCGCCGCTGCCGCCTTCGCCGATGATGGTGCAGAGGATCGGGACCTTGAGTTCGGCCATTTCCAACAGGTTGCGGGCGATGGCTTCGGACTGGCCGCGTTCTTCGGCGTCGATGCCCGGCCACGCGCCGGCGGTGTCGATGAAGGTGAAGATGGGCAGGCCAAAGCGTTCGGCCATTTGCATCAACCGCAGCGCCTTGCGGTAACCCTCTGGCTTGGGCATGCCGAAATTGCGGCGCACCTTGGTCTTGGTGTCGCGACCTTTTTCATGGCCAATCACCATCACCGGGCGGCCATCGATGCGGGCCAGCCCCCCCACGATCGCGTTGTCATCGGCAAACGCGCGATCGCCGGCAAGCTCTTGGAATTCATCGCAGATCACCCGCACATAGTCCAGCGTGTAGGGGCGCTGTGGGTGCCGCGAGAGTTGCGAGACCTGCCATGGGGTCAGGTCGCGGAAGATGGTGGCGGTGCGCTTGCGCAATTTTTCCTGCAGCGCATGCACTTCTTTGTCGATGTTCAGCGCCGGGCCATTGCTGGCTTGTCGCAGCTCCTGGATTTTGGTTTCCAGATCGGCGATGGGCTTTTCGAAGTCGAGGTAATTCGGATTCATAAGTTGATCAGTTTATCGTAGTGCGACGGGCATACCGATGCGCATGGTCGCGCTTAGTCGGAAACAGTCCACGGTTTGCCAAGTTGTACGTTGACCGCACTGATCCCAGGCAGCCGACGCAGGCGCACGGGCAGCTCAGAGTCCAGTTGCAAGCCGCGCCCACCGTTGATCAGCAGTCGCCCACGGCCAATGGCGGTGGTGGCTTCTAGCAGCACCGGGGTGCTGCCGATGTGGGTTTGTAGGGCTTGCTCCAGCCCCTGCAAGGCACCGGGGACGCGCAAGTCGATCTGGATCGAAATGCGCTGCGCTTGTTGCGCACAGAGGTGTGCAAAATCCCAGCAGCGATTGGCGCGCAGTGCGTAGCCGCCGTTGAATTCATCTTCGCGCAGCCCACCTTCGATGACCAAGATGCGGTCACGGGTCAGCAACGGTGCGTAGGCCTGCCATTGGTCGCCAAAAAAGCCGCACTCGATGCGCCCGCGCCCGTCCTCCAGCACGACAAAGGCCTGCGATTCGCCGCGCTTGCGGAAATCGACCACCTGCCCGGCCAACACGGTTTGCACCATTGGCCGCCAACTGCGGCCTTCTTGCGGGCGTGTGTGGTGCCGGCCGCGCTCGCACAATTTAGCCAGTGCCGAAAGATCGTGGCCAATCAGGCGCTGCACATCCTCGCGGTACGGATCCATGGGGTGGCCGCTGAGGTAATGGCCCAAGGTATCGCGTTCGCCCGCCAGTGTTTGCGCCAATGGCCAGTCGTCGGTGACCGGTAGCTCGATACGGATGTCAGCACTGCCACCACCGCCGCCGAACATGTCGAAGATCCCGGCGTCGCGGTTCTTGCTCATCTGGTCGGTGGCTTTCAGCACCTCGGGTAGCTGCAACATCAGCGATGCGCGATTGACCGCCAAGGCATCCAGCGCGCCGGCATGAATCAGGGCTTCCAGCGTGCGTTTGTTCATGCCGCCAGCCGACACGCGCTTGCAAAAATCCAACAGATCAGTGAACGCGCCGCTATCTGCGCGCGCTGTCATGATGGCCTCGCACACACCTTGGCCCACGCCTTTGACCGCCCCCAAGCCATAGCGGAGGGTGTGGGATGCTGTGGCTTCGAACATATAGCCCGAGGCATTCACATCCGGCGGCAACACGGTCAGCCCCAGGCCACGGGCTTCTTCCAGAAAGCCCACTACTTTGTCGGTTTTATCCATGTCCGAAGACAAGGTGGCGGCCATAAATTCGGCGGGGTAGTGCTTCTTCAGCCACGCGGTCTGGTAGGCCACCAACGAATACGCAGCGGCGTGCGATTTGTTGAAACCGTAGCCGGCGAACTTCTCCATCAAGTCGAAAATTTCGTCGGCCTTGGCCGCGCTGACATCGCCCTTGGCCGCACCTTCGCGGAAAATTTCGCGGTGCTTGGCCATCTCGGCCGGGACCTTCTTGCCCATCGCGCGACGCAGCAGGTCGGCGCCGCCCAGTGAGTAGCCGCCGACGATCTGCGCCATCTGCATCACCTGCTCCTGATAGACCATGATGCCGTAGGTCTCTTGCAGCATGGCGCGGGTGCGCGGATCGGGGTAGTCGAACGTCTCGGTGCCGTGTTTGCGCGCCACGAACGACGGGATCATCTCCATCGGGCCGGGGCGGTAGAGTGCGTTCAGCGCGATCAGGTCCTCGAAGCGGTCGGGTTTGGCGTCTTTCAGCGCGCGGCGCATACCGGCCGATTCAAACTGAAATACCGAGCCGGTATTGCCGTTGGCAAACACGTCGCGAAATACGCTGGCGTCGTCCAGCGGAATGCTGCTGATATCCAGTGGTGTTTGGCTTTCTTGGGCGCGGCGAATGTTGATCGCCTTCACTGCCCAGTCAATGATGGTCAGCGTGCGCAGGCCGAGGAAGTCGAACTTCACCAGCCCCACCGCTTCCACGTCGTCTTTGTCGAACTGTGTGACCGGGTTTTTGCCCAAGGTGCCGTGGTCGTGTTCGGCGTACAGCGGGCTGAAATCAGACAGTGGGCTGGGCGCAATCACCACGCCACCGGCGTGCTTGCCGGCGTTGCGGGTCAAGTCTTCCAGTTGCAGGGCAAGGTCGATAAGGTCGCGCACATCGTCTTCGTTTTGATAGCGCAAGATCAATTCTGGCGATGCCATTTCGCCATCCATCCCACCCTTGCCTTTGCCCATCGCATCTTTCAGCGAAATACCCAAAATGTTGGGAATGAGCTTGGCGATGCCATCCACCATGCCGTAGCCAAAGCCCAGCACGCGGCCGGTATCGCGCAGTACGGCTTTGGCCGCCATCGTGCCGTAGGTGATGATTTGCGAAACGCGGTCGCGGCCGTATTTGCGCGCGACGTAATCAATCACTTCATCGCGCCGATCCATACAGAAGTCGATGTCGAAGTCGGGCATCGACACGCGTTCTGGATTCAAGAAACGCTCGAACAGCAGGTTGTACGGCAGTGGGTCGAGGTCGGTGATTTGCAGCGCCCATGCCACCAGTGAACCCGCACCCGAGCCGCGCCCGGGGCCAATCGGGATGCCTTGGCTTTTGCCCCACTGGATGAAGTCGGCCACGATCAAAAAGTAACCGGGGAAGCCCATCTTGATGATGGTGTCCAGCTCAAATTCCAACCGCGCCTCGTAGTCCTCACGGGTCTTGCCGGGTGCGATCGGATTTTTTTCAAGCCGTGCCGTAAGCCCGCGTCGTGATTCACTGCGAATCCAACTATCCAGTGTTTCATCCGCAGGCACGGGATAGGCGGGCAAGAAATATTTGCCCAAGGTCAGTTGGATATTGCAACGCTGCGCCAGCGCCACGGTGTTGTCCAGCGCGTCGGGCACATCGGCAAACAGCGCTGTCATCTCTTCGGTCGAACGCAGGTATTGCTGGGCGCTGTACTCGCGTGAGCGGCGTGCATCGTCCAGTACGCGCCCAGTGGAGATGCATACGCGCGCTTCATGCGCATCAAAACCGCTTGCATCCAAAAAGCGCACATCATTGCTGGCAATGACTGGCAGGCCCAATTTGGCCGAGGCATGCAGGGCAAATTGGTTGAACGCGTCTTCGCCGTCGCGGCCGGTGCGGGTCAGCTCCAGATGCAAGTCATCGCCAAACACACGCCGCCATTCACTGAGCTGGGCCTCGGCAATATCGTGGCGATTGCTCACCGCCATACGCCCGGCCAGACTTTGCCGGCCAGCAATGGCAAACAAGCCTTGGTGGTCATCGCGCAGCCATTCCGGGTTGATCGCCACGCAATCGCCGCGCTGGCCTTCCAGCCATGCGCGGCTCAGCAAGCGCGACAAACTCAAGTAGCCGCTATGGTCGCGGCACAGCAGGGTCAGCAACGAGGGCGCGTCGCCGCCGTCGGCAATCAACACATCGGCACCGGCAATCGGCTTGATGCCCACGCTTTCGGCGGCTTTGTAGAACTTGACTAGCGCAAACAGGTTGTTGCGATCGGTGATGGCTAGCGCTGGCAGTTGCAGCTCCACTGCGCGGCTGAGCAAATTCGGGCGGTCACCGGCTTTTTCCGGGCGCGCATAGTCCGGCTTCTCGGGCACGCGGATGGT
>APMI01066351.1_pt1 | contig 10054 bp, 6 predicted proteins | sample 667938 | NCBI WGS metagenome assembly APMI01 (sample SAMN01084076, study PRJNA167559) | wastewater metagenome | biome: Wastewater | place: Denmark: Ejby Moelle, Odense | collected 2011-11-28
CTTTATTCCGAAGAGTTTGCTGATGATATTGACAAGGTGATCGGGCGGGCAGCGCAAGCAGGCGTTCACCGCTTTTTCCTGCCGGCCATCGATAGCAGCGCAACGGCGGCTATGCTGCAACTGGAAGCGAGGTTTCCCGGCAAATGCATCGCTATGATGGGTCTCCACCCCTGTTATGTAAAAGAAAATTACCAGGAAGAACTGCGGCTGGCAGAAGAATGGCTGGCCAAAAGAAAGTTCGCCGCTGTTGGGGAGATCGGTCTGGACCACTACTGGGATAAAACCTTTGTAAAGGAACAGGAAGCTGCTTTCCGGTTGCAAATAGAATGGTCGCTGCAGTACAAGCTTCCCATCGTGATACACACCCGCAATGCCATGCAGGAAACCATCAATATTGTAAAGGAATATGTGCCCAAGGGAGTCCGCGGCATCTTTCATTGCTTCAGCGGCAGCTACGAAAGTGCACAAGAGATCATCAAAGCTGGCTTTTACCTTGGTATTGGCGGGGTACTGACTTACAAAAAAGCGGGGCTGGCAGAAGTGCTGGAAAAAATAGACCTGGAGCACCTCGTACTGGAGACAGATGCACCCTACCTTACCCCTGTTCCTTTCAGGGGCAAGCGAAACGAAAGCAGCTATCTCAGCTACATTGTTGAAACCCTGGCCACGGTAAAAAATGTTACCGTAGAAGAAGTGGCGGCGGTTACTACGGCCAATGCTGAAAAAATATTCGGTGCATAAATGCCGAAACACTATTTTTGCCGTCCGTTAAAAAAGCGATGGCGTTTTTTTAAATTGGAGAGTTGTCCGAGTGGTTGAAGGAGCACGCCTGGAAAGTGTGTATACGGGAAACTGTATCAAGAGTTCGAATCTCTTACTCTCCGCAATAAGAAATTGCCCCTAGTCAAGGGGCATTTTTTATTGATTATCAACTATTTAATATTTTTAAAAAAACTACGTCTGAGGGTGTTTAGCACCGTTTTAGCACCATTTTCTACTTGTTTTTAGCACTAATTTTCTTAATTGCTTCCAATGCACGCCTTTTACTAAGGTTTTGCGCTTCTACTTTTATACGTTGCGATTTAGTTTGTCTGGTTGGTTTATCTGGTGTAAGAATTTCTGCCAAAGCCTCTTTTGCAATTTCTGTCGGTGATGGTGTTTCGGCTTCCCTCAACTTCTGATTGATAGTATATATTTTCTTGTTAGATGGCAGTACATGAAATAACTGTTTGTACTTGTCCAGTATTTGATTAAACAGGTATTGAATATGGGTTACATGGTCCAATGTAATTTCCAGTCCCACATGAACATCCTTGCACTGGTTTTTTAAAATCTTGTCCTTTAATTCTTCCAGCTTTAAACCCAAAGTATCAACGTTGCTGGTATTAAAATCAACCTCGTATTTTACTCTAGCTGTATGTTGAAATGAAGTTGAATAACTGGATTCAAAATCAGCGATAATTAGCCCTGTCTTCATGTTGTAAAAATATATCAGAAAAATGTAGCGTGAGTTGTTGTATTAAGATAAACTAATCCCCAAAGAGAAATAAAGTATAAAAAGCTATTTTTACCTTTTACCCACTAAGTGCTTAAATCTATGTCGAAATTTAATGATGTCATTGCCAAATACAGGAAGATTGCATTTTCTGAAAAGGATAAAGGAGAACGTTTTGAAAGGCTGATGAAAGCCTATTTGCTTACCGACCCAAAATATGCTTACAAGTTTAAAAAGGTTTGGCTGTGGAATGAGTTTCCTGGACGTAATGATTTAGGCGGCGGCGATACTGGCATTGATTTAGTTGCATTGACTAACGAAGGGGATTACTGGGCTATTCAGTGTAAATGTTATCAGGAAAGTTCATTAATTGATAAACCTGCTGTTGATAGTTTCCTGTCAACCTCCAGCCGCCATTTTAAAGGCGAAGATTTAAAAACATATTCATTCGCACATAGGCTTTGGATTTCCACCACCAACAAATGGGGACCCAATGCACAGGAAGCCATTAAAAACCAAAATCCGCCAGTATCACGAATTAATTTATTTGACCTGAACAGCGCACCTGTTGACTGGGAAAAAATTAATAATGGTATTACAGGTGAAGTAGCACGAACCAATAAAAAGCAGTTAAGACCCCACCAGACAGAAGCAGTTAATAAAACCCACGAACATTTTAAAGCAAATGAAAGGGGAAAACTGATTATGGCCTGTGGTACGGGTAAAACATTTACGTCCCTTCGTGTAGCGGAGAATGAAACCGATGGAAAGGGTTTAATCCTGTTTCTGGTCCCTTCCATTGCCTTGCTGGGACAAACCCTCAACGAATGGTATGCCGATGCTGTTGAGCCTATAAATGCCATTTGTATATGTTCAGACCCAGAGGTATCAAGAAACAGAAAGAAGCTGGAAGATATTGATACATCTTCCGTGGTTGATTTAGCATTACCAGCATCAACCAGCGTTGAAAATATATTACACCAGTTCAAAGCATTGGATATAAAATCCAATAACGGCCTAACAGTTGTGTTCTCAACCTACCAGTCTATTGAAAGAATTTCAGAGGCCCAAAAAGCTTTAGAGAAAACAAATCCACAATATGCAGAATTTGATTTAATTGTTTGCGATGAAGCGCACCGCACCACAGGTGTATCATTGGCAGATGAGGATGAAAGCGCATTTACAAAGGTTCACAACAATGAGTTCCTGAAAGCGAAGAAACGGCTTTACATGACTGCTACACCCCGTTTGTATGATGACAACACCAAAAGCAAAGCAGCACAAGCAGATGCTTTATTATGCTCAATGGACGATGCAAGTTTATACGGTGAAGAAATTTACAGAATAGGTTTTGGCGAAGCAGTAGATAAAGATTTGCTGACTGATTATAAAGTATTGATATTAACACTAAATGAAAATGATGTACCACCAGCTATTCAAAAAATGATTGCTGATAAGGAAAGCGAAATAAACACAGACGATGCCTCAAAGCTTATCGGATGTATTAATGCACTTTCAAAACAGATTTTAGGGGATGAAGGAATTATAAAAGAATCCGACCCAGAACCAATGCGAAGGGCTGTGGCTTTCTGCCAGTCAATTAACGTTTCAAGAAAAATTACAGCAACGTTTAATACTGCATCAGAAACGTATATTTCGGAGTTGCCAAGTGATAAACAGGATTCAATGCAGATGGTGGCTTCAAAGCATGTTGATGGGTCCATGAATGCCACAGAAAGAAATGATTTGCTAGCATGGTTGAAAGATGAACCAGCACCACGGGAGTGTCGGATATTAACTAACGTTAGGTGTTTAAGCGAAGGAGTGGACGTACCATCACTGGATGCTGTATTGTTTTTATCAGCCAGAAACTCACAGGTTGATGTTGTTCAATCGGTGGGTAGGGTAATGAGAAAAGCACCGAATAAAAAATACGGGTATATCATTATCCCTGTGGTTGTCCCTGCTGATGTTGAAGCCGATAAAGCGTTAGACGATAACGAAAGATATAAAGTAGTTTGGACTGTATTAAATGCGTTACGTGCGCATGATGACCGTTTCAATGCAACAGTAAACAAAATTGAATTAAATAAAAAAAGGCCAGAGCAGATTTTAGTAGGCCGTCCCACATATTCATTTGATGAAGATGGCAATTCATTTGAGGTGAACGAAGACCAGGCTCCGTACAATAACAAAAATATATCTGAACAACTCTCATTGCAGTTTCAGCAATTACAGTCCGTTGTGTTTGCCCGTATGGTCCAGAAAGTTGGTGATAAACGGTACTGGGAACAATGGGCCAAGTCAGTGGCAGAAATTGCTCAAAGACACACACTCCGTATTACCAAGATAATAAAGGAAGATGAGAAACATCAAAAGGCATTCGACAAGTTCTTAAAGGGGTTACATAAAAATATTAACCCATCCATCACACAATCAGAAGCCATTGAAATGCTTTCCCAGCATATCATTACCAAGCCTGTATTTGATGCGCTATTTGAAAATTACTCCTTTGTTCAGAACAACCCAATGAGCCAGTCCATGCAAAAGATGCTGGATTTATTGGAAGAACAATCATTGGAAAAAGATGCTGAAACGTTGGAGAAATTCTACGAATCAGTTAAGGTGAGAGCGTCAGGTATTGACAATGCAGAAGGGAAACAGCGTATCATTATTGAATTATACGACAAGTTTTTCAAAACAGCTTTCCCTAAAATGGTGGAAAAGCTGGGCATTGTTTATACACCCATAGAGGTGGTTGATTTCATCATTCATTCAGTGGCTGATATACTGCAAAAAGAATTTGACAGGAGTATTTCAGACGAGAACGTACACATACTGGACCCGTTTACGGGTACGGGTACATTCATTACACGATTACTGCAAAGCGGTGTCATTAACTCCAGAGATTTAGCCCGTAAATACACACAGGAAATCCATTGTAATGAGATTGTGCTATTAGCCTACTACATAGCAGCGGTGAATATTGAAAACGCTTTCCACGACTTACAGCCAGAAACAAATACCACCTATATTCCATTTGACGGGATTTGCTTAACAGACACTTTTCAATTGGGAGAAACGCCAGACAGTGAGAAGCTGTTTTCTGAAATGTTCCCTCAAAACAGTAAAAGGGTACAGCGGCAGCAAAAAGTACCCCTTCGTATAATTATTGGAAATCCACCGTATTCAATTGGGCAAAAGTCAGCCAATGATAATGCGCAAAATCAATCATATCAAAAGCTTGACCAACGCATTGCCGATACTTATGCAAAGCTTTCAGATGCAGGATTGAATAAATCACTTTATGATGCCTACATTAAAGCATTTCGCTGGAGTACCGACCGACTGGATAAAGCAGGTGGTATAGTTTGTTTTGTTTCAAACGGTGCATGGCTGGACGGCAATAGTACAGATGGGTTTCGTAAAGCCATTGAAAAAGAGTTTTCCTCAGTTTATGTTTTTAATTTAAGAGGGAATCAACGAACCAGTGGTGAACTAAGCCGTAAAGAAGGTGGAAAGATATTTGGTAGCGGCAGCCGTACCCCCATTTCAATTACTCTACTAATTAAGAACCCAGAGAAAAAAGAAGATAAAGCGACCATATTTTACCATGACATTGGTGATTATCTCGACAGAGAGGAAAAGCTTAAAATAATTAAAGGATTTGGAAGTTTCACAAACCCAGCACTTCCATTAAAACAATTGCAAACAAATGAGCATGGAGATTGGATTAGTATACGTAATGATTTGTTCAACACCTATATTCCAATCGGTTCGGAAAAAAAGTTGGATTTGAAGGCTCAATCAGTGTTCATTGCTCATTCAGTTGGAACTGTATCGTCACGAGATTCATGGGTATACAATTTTTCAAACGATGTTTTGACAAATAAAATTCGGGATACAATTACATACTACAATGAGCAACGAGAATTAGTAAAATCTGATGTTATAAGCGAGCCAAGTATTGATTCTGCAAGAGGGAGTTGGTCACGAGATTGGAAAAACTTTTTAAGCAAGAATAAAGTTTTGATTGAAAATAAAGCAGAATATAGAATTGCAAATTACAGGCCGTTTGTAAAGACAAATTCATATTTCGATGATGACTTAAACCAAGAACGTTACCAATTGCCGAAATTATTTCCAGCAACGGAAACGCAAAACGTTGTCATCACTGTTTCATCAATGGGGTCAAATAAAGGGCTGTCCGTTTTGATTTCTAATAGTATTTGTGATTTCCATTTCATCGGAGATACACATTGCTTTCCATTGTATTTCTTTGAAGAAAACAACTCCATACAAAAAGGGATGTTTGATACAGATGATGGCAGTAAATACATTCGCAGAGATGCTATCAGTGATTTTATTTTTGAGAGAGCAAAAAAGCAATACGGTAAGAATGTAACCAAAGAGGATATTTTTTATTACGTTTATGGATTCCTGCATAGCAAAGAATACCGAGAAACCTACGCCAACGATTTAAAAAAGATGTTGCCACGTTTGCCAATGGTGGAAGATGTAAAGGATTTCTGGGCATTCAGTAAAGCTGGTAGAAAGTTGGCAGAGCTACATTTGAATTATGAAACCGTTGCCCCACACCCTGATGTAAATGTATCTGGTGATGATGGTAAATTTTATACGGTAGAGAAAATCCGATTCCCTAAGAAAGACCAGAAGGATACCATTATTTATAATAGTAAGATATACCTGTCAAACATACCAGCACAGGCTTACGAGTATGTTGTAAACGGCAAATCAGCTATTGAATGGATAATGGAACGTTACCAGATAACCACGCATAAAGAAAGCGGTATCATCAACAACCCCAATGACTGGGCTGCAGAAGTAGGCAACCCACGGTATATTCTGGACCTGCTGTTAAGTATCATTAATGTGAGTGTGCAAACAGTGGATATTGTAAACAGTTTGCCTAAAGTAATATTCGATTAGATTCTAATTGACAAACTATTAGTAAATGCAGGTCCAGAATGATTTTCTTCTGGACCTTTTTTATTGTTCCTTTTTGTTCCTAATGGCTTTTCACACGTTCCTGATTGTACCGATACCCCCTCCCTATACCACCTCCCTGGGACCCCTAAACTGTTTTTAGGTAACTGATTTACCTCGCTTACATATCAATTATTAGCTTTTAGTGCCATTACCAATGATGTTGTAAGCAAATTTTTCTATGTAATCCAGCCGAAAAATATTGCTTGTGTCATTTTGAAACACCTTGCCAAAAAAAATATTTGGCGAAAATGGGTCAAAAAGCTTCACTTTTTAAATTTTTTGACTATTTAATTGTAAAGACACGGGTAAAACCCCTTGTATGGGCTTCGTGTATCCTTTAAATAACAAACAGTAAAATGATGTACAACTATGAAAATCGAACCAATAAATGAGTTTATCAAAAGAACAAAAGCTAGTAGAAGCAAAATTTTTAGATTCTATAAAAAGCATCCAGAACTACAAGCAGAAATTATATTCAGGAAAAAGAACTACTACCCAATTGAACATGCCAGATATTTTGATTCTGAAATCATGTTTGATGAGAATAAATTATTACGACAGGAAAATAACTCAATGAAAAATGTCATTGGCAGCTTAATGGACACAGGGTCGCTTCAAATGAGGCTTTGGTATATGGATTGGTCCTATTTCTGCACAGTGGCATATAAAACAGACCGAAATAAAAAATCATGCTTTCGGATGATGCACGGGCTTTATGATACACTAGTTGAGCGTTATGGGGACCGCACTCAAATTCGTTTATTTTTTACAACAGAATCCTTTGCCAATAGAAATGGCTACCACAATCATTTTGTTCTATATGTTTCTAATAAATCACTTTTACAAACTATTCTGGACGATGTAAGCCTGTACTTTGAATATGACAGGTCGGATTTTAGACTTTATGACCCATACAAAGCAGCCTTATTCTACATGGTTAAAGACGGTGTTCACGGGGATGATTGGGATATTCTGGGTACTAACTTAGAAGAAGAAGCGGAGAAATTCAGACGGTCCTTTTCTATCTCTGGTTAAGGTATTCGATTCGGTCCCTGATTTTCTCTATTTCAAGTTTGAGCCGCAGGATGCTGATTTGCTTTTCAATAGTTTTTCTGGTTTCGGCGTCCTTTGAGTAGGATAATTCAGTTTGTTTGAGGTTTAAATTGTTTTGTATTTCCTTGCTATCCATTTTGGGGCTTTAATGATAAATATATCGGCCCAGAAAAATTTTAAAAATCCATCAAGTCTTTCAGAGGTACTTTGAGAGCTTTGGAAAGGGTAATAAGCATATCAAGGGTGGATGAATATTTTGCGTTTTCAATCCTTTGAATAGTAATTTTTGCAACGTCAGCCGCATGAGCCAAGTCCTGCTGGCTCATCTGGGCTTCCTCTCTCAACCTTCTAAGATGAACGCCAAATGCCTTGATTTTTGAAGGATTCTTCACCCTTCAAAAGTCGTTTGATGAAAAAAACTTTCTGGATACATATCTGTATCCAATTGATTTGATATATTTTTATCCTATTCACAAACAAAATCAATTTTTTATGAGTAAAATGGCTCAAAACATAATAATCGGAATAGTAGTTTTAGGTGTAGCTCTGTACTATATTGCTGATGGGCTTGATAAAAAAATACAAGCATCTGCAACTGAAAAATCAATAGAGGGGGCGGCGAATTTGAAAAGCCAAGAAGATTTGAATGAATATGCTATGTACAGGGCGAACCAGTTATGTGAGGGATGGACAGAGGCTAATAATTATAAGAATGAAACAAAACGTTGGGAAAAGCAACTATACATTGATGGACAAATAAATGATTTTGAATTAAGGCAATTGGATGGTGTCATTCAAAGTAACGACCTGCCAAACTCATACAAGGATGCCGCTATCAAAAAATTTTTGGAAAAGGTTCAGCAATGTGGCTGGACTTCGGACCGCACAAAATGGCCAGGTCAATAACTTATCACAAACTCCTGATTAAACCAACGTCCCAAAATTAGATTATAGTCATACTGTGGTACGTAAAAACGTGCTAGAACAAAAAAAAACACGTGTTTTCTATTGGTCCAAAAATAACCACCCTAAATTTGGTACTTTTAGAAAAATAGTCTTATATTTGTTTTAACAAAAGCGAGAAAAATGAAATCAAGGTATATACGAGTTTCGGGAATTCGGCAAAATGAAGAACGTCAGTTGGTCCGTCAGCATCAGGATGAGAAATTATACATTGATAAGATAAGCGGCAGCATACCGTTTGAGAAGCGACCAGAAGCCCAGCATTTGCTGGATGGTGTTTTACGGGGCGAAATAACTTATGTTAGCGTTAGCAGCATAGACAGGCTGGGAAGGTCCACGCTGGACGTATTACAAACGATTGACACCTTCACAAAAATGGGTGTGGTCCTGAAAGTTGATAATCTGGGGCTGGAATCTCTGGTGGGTGGCAAAGAAAATCCAACGTTTAAACTCATAGTATCAGTTTTAGCAAATATCGGAGAGATGGAAAGGGCGACTTTACGTGAAAGACAGCTAGAAGGGATTGCTTTGGCAAAGCTTCGGAAAGCCTACCACGGGAGAGAGAAGGGTACAACAGAATCCAGAGAGCAAATATTATCTAAGTACCAGACGGTGGTAAAACTGTTGAATAAAAACAACTACACATATTTGGAAATAGCCAAACTTTCAGATTGTAGTAAAAACACGGTAATAAAGGTTAAGAAGGTACTAGAAGCGGCATAACCATACTCTTAAAAAGAAAAGCGGCCAAACGGTCGCTTTTTTTATTAGATACTTGGTACCTCTTTTTTGCTGATGTCAGTATCACGGTTGATGTGCCTCAAATATTTTTCAGTCATGGATATACTGCTGTGTCTGTTAGCCGTCATAATTTCGGCAAGGGTCCAGCCACTATGAAATCGTTGCACATTTGAAAAGTGTTTGAAGGAATAGAGGGTATATCCCTTTCCTTGCAATTCCAGGGCTTTTAATGCCTTTGCAAAACGTTTATAGGCATTATTGCTACCAATTGACTTAGGGCCAATTAATGTGTCAGAAGGAGAGGTTAGAAAGTAATCTTTTGGGTAGCTCTCAACAGTAAGCTTTTCAAATTCCTTCAAAAGGTTTGGCTCAATATCAATTCTATCAACTGTAATCCTCTTTGTGTTTTTTGTCGCCGCCAGTGGTACAATTATTTGATTTTTCTGAAAGTCAATATCCTTTATTCGTAATTTACTTATTTCGGCAGGACGGAGACAAGTCGAATAAATAACCCTACAAAAGAAAGCAACCTGTTTATCCTGTTCATCCAGATAGTTCATAAGTTTACCTATATCCTCTTTTGTAAATGGAATATGTCTGGGTTTTGCCTCAACCTCGCTACGGATTTTCTTTGCTTCCATTTTTGAGGCTGGATTGTCACCTGTATAATATTTGTTTTTGATGCACCATTGGAAGAAGGCTCTAAAAATGCCTTTGGCAGCCTTAACGGTGTATGGGGTCCACGGTATTGCTTTATTAAGTTCAACACTCTTATTATAAATAAACAATTTG
>APMI01082532.1_pt1 | contig 10054 bp, 7 predicted proteins | sample 667938 | NCBI WGS metagenome assembly APMI01 (sample SAMN01084076, study PRJNA167559) | wastewater metagenome | biome: Wastewater | place: Denmark: Ejby Moelle, Odense | collected 2011-11-28
TACTATAAATATATGTTATTAGTTATCATTATTATCGCTATTTATTATAGTTCAATTTCATTCTCACATTTGCACCATTTACTTAATTTTTACTATAATTTTTATCTTTATCTTTGTCTTTACTTTTGATCTAATTCAATTACTTCCTCATTTTGTTCATTTATTCTCTCATTTAGTTCACTATTGATTTCTGGTCTTTGTTATGTTGCATGAATATGTGCATTTTCACGATATCTATCTCATGTTACTTCTACTATTGTTGTTGCTATTAGGACATTAATGATTACTTATGTGGTTTTGATTAACAACATTTTGATAATGATTGGAGCTTCTATTTGATAAATGCCCAATAGCTTCTACTCTTGTTACTATTATTAATATCGTATGCTTGATATTGATGTGGCTTTTGTCCCTGTTGTTGTAGTTATTGTGCGTTTATACTGTCCTTCACATAGTTCTACATTAGCCAGCCATTATAGCTTGAACATAAGCATGCGAAAAAAAGAGAGATCAAGCCCATGAGACCAAATATCTAGCCCAACATAGAATCAATACGAGGGTAAAATCTTCTGTATTTTTATGTAAATCCAGACCTATATATGTAGAAATCGAAGTAAGCTGGAAGTATTTGATGATAAGTTGGATCCAATTTCACAAATTACGTGGGATAAAAATACGCAGTTGTCACATTCGTGTCTTAAAATACTTCCAAAGTTCTAGGCATGACAGACTGCTCTAATGTGATATCCAATTTAGATATAGGTATTCGCATAGTCTGTAGTTTATTATCGTAGATAAAAGCACCACCGGGCATCTTATTGAATGCAGTCACAGCCCTTTGGAATATCTTATCAGTATTTCTCTAATATATGTTGAACTTAGTATCGAAGCCAAGTAGTTGAGGTAACAGTCCTGGTGCGACATCATCAGCGCAGTCGTCGTAGCTCTCATTGCAGGGTGAGATTACCATATGGTACTATTTTATGAATTTACAGCTTTAGGAATCAAAAGCTTAAAGTGAACATTCAGGCTGGTACTATATACCTTATGCGCACAGAAACATCTACCAGCCTGGTCTACGACATCTAGTCATCTCCACTAATGTAAGATTACTGGTATCATGCTTTTTTGAGAAGTTAAGCTATATCTATAGCACATAGGCATTGATGCCATATTTAGGCAGATCATCAGGGTCTAGAATATCAAGCATGTAGTCGTCATCAACTTTGTGCTGCCAATGCACAACTAGCGCTAACTGATGATCTCCTAATACTATTTTGCTCATATCTCGTTAATTGAATGAGTTAAGGGTTATTTATTTGCGACCGAATACATTGATACTCTTATTAATTATCAAGGCTATCGTTACAATAATGAATATGAGACCGATTATGCCACCAATTAGGGTCTGTTTGCTTCTTACACCGTTCCATAGCACATCGTAGGTACCAGGGTACCGGTCTAGTTTTGTTACCCCAGATTTTACATTAGGTAGCATGAGGTAGATCTTATTGATTAATTATATTTATCCAACTATTAATTAGATGGTGAACATATGTGTGTATTAACAGTTTTGTAAATTTAGTATGATATTTACTCACATCATTTATTATCCTGTTTTATTGTTTTGCTCTAATTACTAATTTTCTGGTCTATTTTATAAATGTTGATTAAATTATGATTTAGGTCATTCAGGTACTAGCATAAAAATTTACCATATTTTTAAATTATCAATGTAATTCTATATTATGCTTGTCGAGCTGGTCTGAATGTGAATAACGTTTAGGTTAGATTTAAACGTTCAGGCGTTTCATCGGTTTATTCTTCAAATTTAAATGAGCATAAAATATGCAGTTTCTAATAAAATTAACAATATTGCCACAAAAATGGGAAACACTTGCTCCAATCAGCCTAATGCTCAGTTAGATTCAGGCCACACATCTCAAGGGAACATCAGACAGACTGTACATGAAAGAACGGCTAACTTGATTTACTAGCACCCTCAAAAATCAGCAGTGACAGATTCTGCTCACTACCCCAACAAAAGCATGCATACTCCAAACAGTTAAGGACTATATGACACCAAAGAGAGCCAAGCTTAGAGTGAGTTCAATGTGGGATGGAGGGCAAGAAGGAGAATGAGAACAGGAGTCAACCAGCCTGAACTCAGAGTTAACGAGATACCTCGAGTACACACCGGAAGAGTCATGGATGGGTCATTAGCTCCCTCCTACATTCACAAAATAAACACACCTTTGCCTGCAACAGTGCTGAAACGAAGAAACCAGAGCAGCAGTGAGAGTTCATCTTCTTCAGAGTCGCTGCCGATTAACAAGCATGAAACTCAGAGATTGAGGGTTGTGCCGGTCGCCAACTGACTACATGATACTAACTACTCACTATATTATAAGCCTATATTCTTATACACAATCACTACACTATTGATATTATATTGTCATTATCACTGTGTAAATAATATTATTATGGCAAAATTGTGATTAGAAACTAATATTATTTAATGAATGGTGTTATTATTTGACATACTAATATATATTATGTAATGCACATAGGATAGTATATAAATCAGTATATATTATACTTAAACTAGAGTTATTCCTTTAAGAACTGCCTAAGATATGGATTTTAGTTAAGCAGATCAAATGGCACCATGAGTAGGTAACAGTTATGCATGGATGCCATATATGCAATATTTGTATACAATAATTTCCATAAAATAAGCATAACAATACTTATAATAGCATATAGTAACAGCATACCCACTTTAACATATAATAGCAATGTGTCTTTAGTTAGTTACTAGTCTCGGAATTACTAGCATAATGATATTGACAATAATGTTGATATTAACGATGATTAGAGCAAGTTTGTCATATTTTGTATCGGGTATAATGAAGTAATAGTTTTTGAAAAGTATTGTATTGATTGCGATAAATATGAGTACGATTACAAGACACCTCGTTTGAATGTCTAATTTAGCGCATTATGACATATGTCTTATACTTTGTCTAAATAGTCATAACTAGGCATATTTATGAACTGAAACTCATTAACATTAAAGATAACATTAGGATTCAATTATGAACACATATCTTTGGTAGCAAAATGCAGAATATCTTGTTTAACATCCTGACTGAACATGTTACTATTGTAGACATCCGTCAATATTTTAGCGGGAGGGTCAATCCCATCAATATTTTTAGCATATTCCTACATTTTTAATGCATTAGATGCATCATTAGTAAACATATCCTGCAATACTAGTAACTGGTACGATAGTTTCATTTTGGCTATCATAAAATTATGGAAATATTGACGTTAGCTGTGGATCTATACTGCAATACTTTATTGCACCTTATATGATATTAGTATTGTTATGTAGAATAAGCAGAATATTGTACATATTAAAGTTACTGATTTCTTAATTAATAATTGCTGGCATGATTATTTACTTTGCTTCTTTGACTGAGTTAGCTGTTTCTATATGTTTGCATGGTGAGACTGTCGTTTGTTTCTGTTATTTGATATTGGTTGGTTCATTATATTTGTCAGTTTTAACATTATTGCCATTTTTTAACTCACTTTCGAAAATAATTTAGCATATTTGTGTCTCTCATGAGGGTACAGTTCAGATATCAGCTTAGAAATTACTTAACTTTTCTTTGAGTTAATATAGACATTCACAAAAGCAAAAACCTGCACTATTACAATTAGTGGTATTAAATATAGAAGAATAGGAGTAGGTAATCCTTATTATTCTTAGTTATTGATTTAATATAATTTAGAGATAACTTGTCCGTATTAGCCAAGCCCAATATTTAAATTAGTCATTTCTGGCACTTTCATTTGTTTTATAATTTAGCTACTATTTTATATGCTTGAGTGTTGCCCTAATAAAACGAGTTGCCTCATGAAAAAATCCTCCATAGTGATATCACTGCCATCAATAGTAACCAAATGTTCACTATTATAATTTGGCCTTGTGGAGTATATTTACATTTTGTTACCGTTGTTTATGTTGCGCAGTAATTACTATAAGGATATTATTGTGTATAGACTTTATAGTACATTTAATTAAGATGCAGAAATTGAGGGTTGAAAGACTGATGATGAATTTGTAGTGCTGTTCAGTGATGACTAGTTAAAAATATAATTAGTACTAGCACTTGAAGCCAATACATTTTTGTGATTGTTCAGTAATTTTAAATTCATCAATGACTCCATCAAGCGATTAGTGCCAAATGATTGCGATTTCTATTGAACATTAGCCTATTGATATTTTACTTTTTGAATTACTTCAGTTGAGTACACAACTAGTCCAGTAACAACTAATACTACGAATAAAGCAGTGCATAAAATCAATAGTCTCGTTGGTTTGACTTATCTTAATTTTTATTTAAGCAATTTTATTTTTGTTGAAAGAGAGATAAATGCAGCACTACTTGTAGTTGACTACTGAAATGAAACTGCTTGTTATTCACCTTAGTGTTCACCATTTGGATTTTGCGTAAATTTCTATATTGTGTTCTAATCATTCTGTTCATCTAAAAGCTAGTCTTATGAAAAATTATCAAAATTTTTATGTGCTGTTGATTTCATATTCTCAGTTTCTTCTTGATTGTAGTCTTCATCTTATTATTAAATGTGTGCACTCGATCGTATTTCAGTTAAAATTTTAAGTGTATTAGCCGAAAATATTTTTTGTTTGTACATCAATCTTTTTATTTTGCTAATATTTTATTTCACACGCTCGCTTTTAATATATACTTTCTGATTTATAGCTCTTTGTCGTCTGATATCGAGAGCAGCTTGGTTATTTTTTACAGGAGGTTTGTCAATTACGATAGGCTCTTGCATGTTTTTACTTACACGCCGCAGTTTTTTAGGATTGAGGCAAAATTAAAAAGGATTAGAAGATAAATGTTTTTAAAATTTTGTTGAAAATTGTTGACTGTCTTCCCTTTTATTATTTAGTTTTTATTTAAAAACGAGCATTTGCTTTATTGATTTTTAAAATTGTTGGAAATATCTTTCAACTGTGTCGTGTTGGATTTTATTTATTTTCAACAAAATCAGATCCCGTCCCATTGTGTTAATCTTTTCTATTTAAAAAGTCACTGTTAAATAACGTCCTTTGATTTCCATAGTCAGCTACTGCATTTTAATTTCAAGAAAGAATCCATACAGTTGATTAATTAATCTACTCTTTTTGTTCTTTTGAAAAAAATTCTATTTTTATTTTGCTAAATTTTCAATATATTATGTAATTTTTCCGGGAATATATCCTGAACACTCGCTTTCAATTACCTTTTCACTTGCCTCTCCACTGTCTTTATAAAAATAGTTGAAGAACTGTTAAAAAAGAGCAGGAAAGAATACTTGAATATTCGGTCTATAGTTTTGTATAAATTTCATCGGACATCGAAATAAATCTTTGAAGCCTTAATCGCACCCATATACTTATCCATCCATACCACATATGATATAATTATGTCCGATGTTCTCTATACTAGTATAAAACTAAATATCCTTTTGTGATGAACTAGCAGAAACATTATAATTTACCATAATTTTAATATAAATGTACGCTTTGAAACATGAGCCGTTTTATTTACGACACCATATTACTTTGGTATTATTCATTTTAGTGCAAATACCTGTTTGCATGAAATGTTTTACATTTGAGTCATGTGTTCTTGCAAAAAATTGTGGCATCAATGATGTTATTGCTGTTTTTAATAATGTTGAGTTTAGTCTGTATCCGAATATTAATTTTGCATTATTTGATGCCCATTTTATTGTATTGATGTCTGAAATTACAAAATTTGCTGTTTTGTGACCATATAAGTTGAGTACTTTTTTGCCATCTTAATTTTTACTCTTTTTGTTGCCATTATTAACGATATTATTGCCTTTCTTATGTGCAAAATTCTCCATTTTTAAATCTTCCTTAATTCTGATAAACAAATCCATATCATTAACGATATCTTTTGCATAAAAGAACATAATTTCCCTCAGTTCTACAGACGAAGGATTAATTTATTTCATCTGTTTGTATATCCACTATATTTATGTCATCAGTTGCAGTGTTTTTGTTGAGAAAAGTGAAAGAAATTATGCGTTTATTTGCTTTTTCTATTTCTGAAATTATTAGTTTGATGTCTACATTGTCGACCAGAAATATTTTAGATTCTATGATACTGTTATTATTTTTTGCACTAAAGTATTGAAATATTCATCGAATTGCTTTAAATTTTATATTTTTTTGTCTCCTTTACTTAAATTATTGTCTTGCACAAATTTGAAGAATTACTGTTCCATACTAAGGATAGATATAAATATTACCAATATAATGCAAATTTTTGTTGTATTCCTAATTTATCCATGACCATTTTCCTATTAAAATATTTAATATTTTTGATAACTTACGTACTTAATGATATAAATTCCAGATAATACAGACATATCATCATTTTAAGGTTGATACTTTTGGGAAATTAAATAATACTATCTTGTATCATTTTAAGATAGAAATGTTTCACAAATACTAAATCTAAATGCGGTTGTAAGCTAGTATTACCACGCTGTTGAGTTGAGGGGTCAAATAAAATATTCCTATTTTTGCAACAACAGTCTGTCTACTGACAATTATTACAGTGATTTTTTAATAATGAAGATAAATATGTTTGATTTTTTTTGTCTGAACGATCAGTCTAGAATATTATAAATGTTGAAACATATGTTATTTGCGATACTTCTGTTGTTGTGTTGTCGTCTATTATTATTCTTTTTATCCAAAATTTACGAAAAGTTAAGAAGAAACTAATGAAGAACAAATAGAATGCAATGATGAATGAAGTGAGACTAGTGATGAACAGATTGATACCAAAATAGTAGCTGAGCATAGCAATACTGAGTGTGACATTAAATAAATTCATCATACCTAAATTTCTACATATTCTGGCATCAAAATATTAAAAATTTACTGCGTATCTTTTGGCTTAATATAGCGAAATAGTTAGAAATAAGACAAGATATGCGATAAATAGAGAAGGGTATGAGAATAGTATAGTAAATCTGTATATTAATGCCATAATAAGCTATCCTAGTTATCGGTGTATGCTGCTGGGAAATCGCACTAATATATTTTTAGTCACTTACTTCAATGAAAATGCGAAATGGTAATTAATGTATAGCACATAGTTGATCACCATGAAAATAAATGCAAAAACCGACAGAGCCAGACTAATATAGAATAGTGACATTAAATTTGTATAGTAATTAATAGTATTAGTATTTTTGCTATTTTTGTAGAATATTACTAATAATTTAGTCATGAATACTATTGTAGGTATCACTAGTATGATATTGCCTATAGTTATAATTTTGGAGATTATTTTATTTATTTATTTGTTACTTGATGGCAATGGTAGTAATAGTAAAGCTAACATAATCAACTATATTGATGATAGTGCAATACTGATATACAAATTAGCATTAACTTACGCAGTTACTGACTATAAGGTAGGCACACTGACGCTAATTACTGAGTTATTGAATTAAAACACAGCAATTTTAGCAATTTGGTAGACATATTTCAAATTGGGTACATCTTCCAAAATATCATAATTTTAATCACCGGTGTAGGGCACAACTAACAGGGATACTATCTGCAGTTATCGTATGAGGAACAATAAAGTACAGAACCAGAGATCCATGGACGCTGAGTATGCAAGACGGTAACTCCGGAGGATGCAGTGGGAGTGTAGTAATTACGAAAATGAAGAAGTTGTTGCTGTTGATGATGCAGTAGATAACGGAGATGAGGGACTAGTTTAATTCATGCTTCTCAAGTTATTATTGGAATAGCGCAGAAAACAATTATTTCATGCATTTCATTATTAATATACAACAACTCCATATTCATTGAAATAATTAATTACTCAAACAAATTCGAACCCAAATAAGACATAGAGAGCATGTAAGGAGACTGAATTTTATGAAATAGTGAGTGTATTTGATTATTTAAATCGCATGACAATTCTATTATGCATTATATTGTTTATATAAATTGATTGTTATTATTATAATAGTGCGATATAATAAGATAGAGAAAACAATGGAAAATCAATTGCGCAAGACAATACTGAAAATAAAATAAGGCATATAGCTTCATTTCCACAAGATAACAAAATTTAATCGTTTTGGATGTAAGGCCTTATACTATAGTTACCCTAATAATAATAGTACTACTCACACAAATACTACTAATACTACTACTCTTGCAAATACTACTCATGCAAATAGTACTCATGCAAATAGTACTAATAGTAATAACACTGTTACTATTACTTTTAACAATATTAATGATACAGTATTCTACGATGTAACAGTACTATCAAAATCGCTATTGCAACTGAACAGCATATTCGACATAGTGTACGATAATATGAAATTATACCAAAGCATCAATAACAGAGTGGTGTGTCCTATCAATTTTGTATATGAAGACGGCGATATTCTCTATATTGCATCACAAGCATAACCATATAAATTGTATGATCTTGTGGATAAAAGATAGGGGTTGACATAGTTCTAAATTATATACTTTGTGCTTGATCTCATATAACTCATGAATTATCTCAAAAATAGAGATCTATTCTACCAGATCATTGATCTAGATTAAATATATCTCACCAAAGATATGAAAATTATGGTACCTTTTTCAATATGGACTGCACACACTAATGCCAGTAAAATAAAATCAACATCTGTGTTTAGGCATTAAGATAAGAAGAATTATATTGCACCATAATTTATGTCAGTCAATAATAATGATATCTCTGTTGATTAAGTAGCAGCATGGAATGTCGGAGTTTTTATCTATGAACTAGTTTAAGGAGTAAAACCACATTTTAAAGGGAAAATTGGTGAAATTAATTGGACTAGATAAGTATCAGCTTAAACTGTGCAATTAGTGCAAAAATTATTAAAACAAAATCCACAATAAAGACTTAAATTTCCATTAATTTTGTTACAGCCTATATTTAAAAAGTACCCTGCTTTACCTTTTATTTTACCGACAACAATATTTTCATGTCCGCCTTCAAATGAATATATTTCATAATATTGTAATAAATTTTAGCAAGGCATACAGGTAAAAAGCCATCAAGGCAACAAAATATTAAACATTCAGACTGCACATTTTCTGCCATCGCCAACAGGCTCAGACGATGCAATAGGTGATGAAGTATAAGGATGCTCTACAATATAGATGTTCAAATCAATGGCGCCTAAGAATTTCAAGTCTTCCAAATATATTAAACCATCAGACCGCAGTCTCACTTAATCCAAATGCTACATCACTGAGTATGTGGATATTAGTCATGTTTTTGGCTATGGGTATCAGATGAGCAATGGGTTAATCGGATTTGTCTACAATGATAGCACAGAAATGTATTTCGATAACATGCTCAAAAAGATAGTCAGGTATATTAACTAAAAGAGAAATGTTAATTAGTATGTGTATTAGAAGATCACATAATAAAGTGAAATGAAGAAGAAATTATTCATATTAGAAGCATATGCTAAATCTATTAAGAAATTCAAAAACACAAATAATCATAGTTCAGCAAAACCAGTAACCGTAAGCCAATACTTTAAAACAAACTCAGCAGGGGTGTTTCTACTGACAAATCAAACAGTATAGATAATATTTAATGACAAAATAATATTTATGTTGACCAAACACTCCATTCATGTCCAAAATAAGAGCTCATAGAAATTTGAAGCTTATTAATCCTTGATTTAGAGTGCAGATTTGGCAACTAGGAAAAAATATGCGATCACTATGGTGGAGAAATTGTTTCATTGGGATTCTATTTAATTACAGCGAATTAAAGGAAAAGTCTAACATATTCAACCTCAAATTCAAGTACCAGGAGCCAAGAATTTATTAAATGGTGCACATAATGGCAATAATTAAGGCGATTTATATTCAAGAAATGATCGTCACTCTTGATTTTTATTATTTATG
>APMI01006635.1_pt1 | contig 10052 bp, 13 predicted proteins | sample 667938 | NCBI WGS metagenome assembly APMI01 (sample SAMN01084076, study PRJNA167559) | wastewater metagenome | biome: Wastewater | place: Denmark: Ejby Moelle, Odense | collected 2011-11-28
AACAAAAAAGCGCGGCTCTCGCCGCGCCCAATTTCCGCTCTCCCCCCTCCGAACAGCTGGCAGGCGCTGCGCGCCGCCAGAGAAAAAACCACCTCAATGGGCGGTAATTCCGGAAAAAATCCTAATCTGGTGGGCGATATAGGATTTGAACCTATCACCTCCACAACGTCAATGTGGCGCTCTAGCCAAATGAGCTAATCGCCCGTTCTGCTTCATCATAGCAGAGCGAGTAGGCTATTGCAATAACAGGGGTATTTCTATACAATAGAAGCGAGTGCTGATGGGGCCTAACGAGCTTCGGAGCTTCGCGGGGTGCTGCTATGTGCGTAACGTAGCCGAATAAGTGCTTGGTCATTGGCCAAGAAGTCCGGTGGAACCGCCCTCGAATAATAGTGTAGGGTCCGAGACATGCGATTACTAGATTTTGGTCGATAGAATCTACATATCGCATGTTTTTATTTTGAAAAAAGGAGTGATAACGATGAGTGATGATCAATTGTATGCAATGCGCCATAGCCTTGCCCACATTATGGCCCAAGCGGTTCAGCGCCTTTGGCCTGAAGCAAAATTTGGTGTTGGTCCGGTGGTTGAGAATGGCTTTTACTATGACATTGATATTGATAACGTGAAGATCAGCGAGGAAGACTTTCCTAAAATTGAAGCCCAAATGCGTAAAGTTATTGCCGCAAACTATGCCTTTGATCGAAGCGAAAAGCATGTCGATGAAGCAATCAATTGGGCAAACGACGCCAACCAGCCGTATAAGGTAGAGCTTCTTAATGACTTACGGCGTGCCGGTACTACTATTGCTAAAGATTTGGATGCAGCAGAGCTTGGTACAATTGCAAGCGGCGATGCGGCTATTGAAAATGTATCTTTTTACACAGATGGCGACTTTACTGACCTCTGCCGCGGTCCACATGCTGAAAGCACTGGAAAAGTAGGGGCATTTAAACTAATGCGCGTTGCAGGCGCGTATTGGCGTGGGAAAGTCACCAATCCGCAGATGCAGCGCCTTTACGGTGTGGCGTTTGCAACCCAAGAAGAACTTGATAGCCACCTAACTATGCTTGAAGAAGCAAAGAAGCGAGATCACCGCAAGCTTGGCAAAGAGCTTGACTTGTATACTACTTCGCCACTTGTTGGTGTAGGGCTGCCCATGTTTACACCTCGTGGCACAATACTCCGCGAGAAGGCGGCGCAACTATCTAACCAGCTACGCAAAAATCGTGGGTTTGAAATGGTGTGGACGCCAAATATCACTAAAAAAGATCTTTATGAAACCTCTGGTCATTGGGCTAAGTTCGGTGATGAGTTGTTTCTTGTAAAGAGTCAGGAAACAAGTGATGAGATGGCCCTTAAGCCAATGAACTGTCCGCACCATACGCAAATTTACGCCAGCCAGCCGCGTAGTTATCGCGATATGCCGATTCGGTTTCTGGAAACGACTACTGATTACCGCGACGAGAAAACCGGAGAACTCGGCGGCCTTAATCGTGTGCGCTCGCTTACGCAAGATGATAGTCACGTTTTCTGTCGTCCTGACCAAATTGCCAGCGAGGTCAATAGTCTTTTGGAGTGCGCACGCGAACTCTATGGTACGCTCGGAATGAAGCTTAGGGTTCGTTTGAGTTATCGTGATGATAGCGATGCCTATCTCGGTGATAGGGAATTGTGGATGAGTGCACAAAGTCAACTCAAAGAAGCAGTTGTTCAAAGTGGCCTAGAATATTTTGAGCAGGATGGTGAGGCTGCATTCTATGGTCCAAAAATTGACTTTATGGCAACAGATGCCATTGGTCGTGAACATCAGTTGGCAACTGTACAAATTGACTTTGTTCAGCCGGAGCGATTTAAGCTAGAATATACTGACGAACAAGGAAATGCCGCACAGCCTATTATGGTCCACTCAGCTACACTCGGTTCACTTGAGAGGTTCTTGAGTGTTTACATCGAACATGTGGGGGGGTGGTTCCCATTTTGGATAGCACCAGAGCAGATACGTATCCTGACAATTAATGATCAGGTGATGGAGTATGTGAATGAAATACGTGAGCTACTTGACAGTGTTGTATTGATGAGGCCTGTGAAGTATAACGAATTACGCTATACGGTTGACAGTCGCAATGAAAGCCTTGGAAAGAAAATTCGAGAAGCAACAGCCTGGAAGATACCCGTGCAGTTCATTATTGGACAAAAAGATGCTGAAGCAAGAGAAATTAGCATCCGCACCCAAAAGGGTGAGCAAAAGCTGGAGCTGACTAACCTCAAGCAGTATCTTGAGTCACTGGCCAATGAGTAAACGAGAAAGAAAGCTTACTCTGGCTTTTGATTGCGATGATGTTCTTGTGGATACTTCCACCGTGCTCTTGACCGAGTACAACCGCATCTACAGCACAACGGTGCCCCTTGAGGATTTCTACGCTGATGACTATTGGCAAGCAGCTTCACCAGAACAGGCTATGCGACGCGTTGATAGAATACTTCGATCGGGTTTGTTGGCTGATATCATGCCCTCTGACGAGACAATTGAGTATATATATCGACTTCACAGACTGGGACATGAGCTACATGTCGTGACGGGACGGCAAAGCTACCAGGAAGCTGAGACCGTAGCAATGTTGGAGAAGTATTTTTCCGGCATCTTCTCGACAGTAGAACATACCAATATGTATGCATCTGGAAACAATCGTCACTTACGACGCACAAAGGGGGCAGTATGTCGCGACCTAGGAGCCCATGTTCTTGTTGATGACCATCTTTTTCATGGCGAAGACGTACTGCGGTCTGGCGTAGAAGGTGTGGTGGTGTATGGAGATAACCCATGGAATCAAGCTGAGCAGATGCCAAAGAATATGGTACGGTGCGTAGGAATGCGCGCAGTATACGAGGAAATTCAGCATGCCGCAACCAGGTAGAGATTTTCGGCGAAAAGTTGAAGCATTGATGGGCAAAGTTCCTGAAGGGCGGGTGACGACGTATGGTGACTTAGCAGGCCTTGCTGGCCATGCCAGCGCGGCACGCATAGTTGGGGGTATGGCGCACTATGGTAATCCAGAGCTTCCGTGGCACCGCCTTGTCAATCGGTTTGGCGGTCTTGCGAGCGGATACCCTGGGGGGCGCGAAGCTCAAGCTGCGATTTTGTTACAAGAAGGCGTTAGCTGCTCAGACAATGTTGTTGACAACTTTTTACAAATTCGGTGGAGCCCATAATGTCGCTACCACTTTTGGTAATTGTTGGACCAACCGCTAGCGGCAAGACCGCATTAGCTGTTCGTATAGCCAAGCAGTTTAATGGTGAAATTATTTCCGCCGATTCACGTGCTATTTACAAAGGACTTGATATTGGTACGGCCAAGCCATCCATGCAAGAACGCGATGGAGTACCTCACTGGGGTATTGATTTAGTTACTCCAGGTCAGCGTTTCACGACGGTTGACTTTAAGAAATACGCAACAAAAAAAATAAATGAAATTCGCCTGCGAGGCAGGTTACCAATTTTGGTAGGGGGCACTGGGCTATATGTCGATACTGTCATCTATGACTTTACGTTTCCAAAAACAAACGATAGGTTGAAGCGATTCGTAGATAACATGACGCTACAAGAATTATATAAATATTGTAATGAACACAACATATCATTACCAGAAAACAACAAGAATAAGCGCTATGTCATAAATGCAATACTGAGGGACGGCCAGCCTCAAAAGAGACGGGTGAAGCCGATTGATAATACAATAGTTGTAGGAATAGCAACAGAAAAAGAAATACTGCGAGAGCGGATTACGGCACGTGCCGAAGAAATTGTAGCTGATTGCACGATCAGCGAGGCACAGATTGTAGCAGATAAGTACGGTTGGGATAATGAGGCCATGACAGGTAATATTTACCCCCTTATCCACCACTACCTTGAGGGAAATTTGACCATGGAAGAACTAAAGTCTCAGTTCTGCGTACTTGACTGGAGACTTGCAAAGCGTCAACTGACTTGGTTGCGGAGGAATAGTGACATATGGTGGGGGTCTAACGATGAAGTGTATACCTATGTTGCTCGACAACTCGCAAAAATGAACAATTCGTGATACCATATAGCCTAGAAAGCAGGGGATATGATTGACGCATTATTTGGTTCAAAAACTCGAGTAAAATTGCTGCATCTCTTTTTGAACAATCCGGGTAAGGCTTTTTATGTACGTGAGATTACTCGCCTTATTGATGAGCAAATTAACTCTGTTCGCCGTGAGCTAGCGAATATGCTAGAAGTGGGCATTATTACTAGTGATAGTGCGGATAACAAGCTGTACTATGAAGTAAATCAACAATACGAATATTATGGGTCATTTCGATCAATTTTTTCCGATGTTAGCGCGAAAACAACTCCCGCGCGTGATAAAAGCACTGTTCCAGAGTGGCAAGCTGTCGTCAAGCGTCTATCGGGACTGCGGCTAGCAGTTGCGGCCGGGTTCTTAGTTAAAGGGTCGGCAAGCCGCGTTGACCTGTTGCTTGTAGGCGACCTCTCGCCTGTAAAAGTTAAGTCGGCTATAGCCGCGATAGAAAAGTCTGAGGGACGCGAGGTGACGTACAGCGTATTATCGTATGATGAGTTTTATTACCGCTTAAGCGTGCGAGACAAGTTTATAACTGCTATACTAACAAATAAGCATCTAGTTTTGATGGATTCTGACAACATTCTGAAATGACAGTAGAGGAGGCGTAGTATTATATGTTTGAGTTAGAGTATAAGGGCGGTAACGGGCTAGTTCTTACCAGTAAAAAGGCGACCTTGGTGATTGATCCAAAGCTTTCAGTGGTTGGCCAAAAAGATATAAAAACAAAAGATGAAGTAGAGCTAGCAACAGAGTCTCGTTTCCGCGTCGAGAACTCGGATGCTCGAATTATTATTGACAGTCCTGGTGAATATGAAGTGGGCGATTTTACAATCCGTGGTACAGCAGCTACTCGGCATATTGATACTCCCGATTCAGAAAAACTCTCCACCATTTATCGACTTGAGTGTGGAGACATTCGCCTCGCAGTGCTTGGCAATATAGCCCCAAAGCTGACTGATGAGCAACTTGAGGCAATCGGCATCGTAGATATGCTCGTGTTGCCGATAGGAGGAAATGGATACACTCTCGACGCAACAAGTGCGGCTGCTATTGTGCGCCAAATTGAACCAAAAGTAGTCGTGCCGGTTCACTATGCAGATGTGGCCCTTGCATACGAAGTACCCCAAGATTCAATTGATGCATTTATCAAAGAGTTGGGGGCTCCGGTGGAGCAGGTGCAGCGTTTGAAGCTGAAGTCTGCGGCTGGATTACCCCAGGTCCTCACCGTATTTCAGGTTGCACGCACATAACCTGAATTGGATATATAAAAATAACCCCGGGTTACCCGGGGTTATTTTTGGTGGTGTACTATTTACTAGTGGCAAGAATGCCTTTTTTCTTTAACGTGCGAATTGCTTGGGTTGAAAGGGTCATGGTAACCTTTTGGCCATCTACAACAAAAGTTTTTTTCTGTAGGTTAGGCTTAAAAACCCGTTTTGTGCGACGCAAAGAGAAACTAACATTGTGGCCAAATTGTTTACCTTTACCGGTGAGTTCACAGCGTGCTGCCATATCTTATTACTTTCACTTACTATTTAACAATCTGTTCCAGTATACGCTATAAGGGGTAATACGTCAAGGGTGAGCATGATATAATTAAGAAATGGACATTGCATACTTACTGGTCGTACTCGGAGTAATTTTGGTATCGATGATTCTTCACGAAGTTATGCATGGATTAATGGCTTTTTGGCTTGGTGATGATACGGCAAAGATGCTGGGAAGGCTTACTCTCAACCCAGTTAAACACATCGATCCGTTTTTGACGATTGGACTACCGCTTCTTATTGTCATCACAAATATGCTAACGGGAACGTACACGCCCATATTTGGTGGTGCAAAGCCCGTACCGTTTAACCCTGCAAGAGTTCGTTATGGCGAGTGGGGCTGGGCACTTGTAGGTCTCGCCGGCCCATTCACTAATCTCATCATCGCTTTCATCGCTTTTGGTGCGCTTTTTGTTGTTGATTCACAGGCAGCACAGGCACTTGCATCATTGCGGTTTGAAATGGCGGGAGTAGACATATCGTTTATCCTTATACAAACAATACTTGTGAATCTCGGGTTCTTTGCATTCAATATGTTACCGATTCCACCCCTTGATGGATCAAGGCTACTCTATGCACTTGCACCAGATTTTGTTCGCAGAGGCATGGAGGCTGTAGAGCGCCAGGGTATCGTGGTGGTGTTTATTATAGTGCTACTTGCTCAGGGTCTAATTGGTAAACTTATGGTGGCAATTATTGGCGCTTGTATTACCGTTTTTGCTAGACTCTTCGGTATTGCGTAAAGTAAAAAAAGAGTATAATAGGAATAGTCCCAGAAATATCTAGGCGTGTATGATTTTCCTAACATCATAGACAAGGGACTTCAATATTTATCGCTCCCGTGGGAGCGGTGTGAGAAGACCCACTCTGCATTTATGCGGGGAATGTCAAGCGTCGACGATACTGGGACTTTTATGTCATTCGGGATGTGGCGCAGCCTGGTAGCGCGCACGGCTGGGGGCCGTGAGGTCGCAAGTTCAAGTCTTGTCATCCCGACCAATTGAGTGCTTAACCTTCATGCCAATGAGGTATAATAAGGAAGGCAGTTAATTGGATAATCGCCCGCGGATGCGCGGGAGGAAAGTCCGGGCAGCATAGGACGCGACAGTTGCTAACGGCAACCGGAGGCGACTCTAGGGAAAGTGCCACAGAAACGATACCGCCTGTATGGCCGCTGAGGTCATTTATGGTAAGGGTGAAAGGAGTGAGGTAAGAGCTCACAGTCGACCGTGGTGACACGGGAGAGAGGTAAACCCTGTCGGCTGCAAGGAGGTTAGCGCAAAATGAGCGGTCCGCTCGCGTTAGCCGCTATCCGCTTGAACTACGCAGTAATGCATAGTCTAGATAGATGATTATCCTCGACAGAACCCGGCTTACAGATTAGCTGCTTACAAAAAAGCCTGCGTCAACGCAGGCTTTTTTGTAAGCAATTACCGGATGATTAGTCTTTTGTAACAGCTTTAACAATGGCACTAAAGGCTTTAGGGTCATTGACTGCAATCTCTGCAAGTACCTTTCGATCGAGCTCAACTCCAGAGCTCTTTAGGCTTGCGATAAGCTTGCCATAGGTGGTGCCGTTCTCACGTGCAGCCGCATTAATTCGTGTTATCCAAAGACTACGCAAATCTCGCTTGCGATTGCGTCGGTCACGATAAGCATATTGAAGCGCGCGGACAACAGCCTGCTTCGCTAGGCGAAAGCTACGAGTTCGGTTATGTTGCATGCCTTTGGCAGCTTTGAGCACTTTCTTATGGCGTGCGTGTGCAGGGACACCTCTCTTTACTCGCATAGTTTAAACTCCTAAGGCTCGTTTAACGTTTTTTGCCATACTACCCTTAACGATAGCAGTGGTATTGATATTTCGTTTTCGGCTTTTGCTTTTCTTTGAAAGCATGTGATTGCCGAAGGCGCGTCGACGCGTGAGCTTGCCTGTACTGGTTAGCTTAATGCGCTTAGCAGTGCCCTTGTGGGTCTTCATTTTTGGCATTACTTACTCCTTATTACTATACTCAGATTGCGACCAGCCATCTGAGGTTTTTGCTCGAGAATCGCAACTTCTTCTAAAAGGGCAACAACTCTATCGATAAGCTCGTAACCTAGCTCTTTATGAGCCATTTCACGTCCTCGGTAGAATATAAGGATTTTGACCTTATGCCCATCTGCAAGGAATTCGCGAATTTTACGTAACTTTATCTCGAGGTCGTTAGCACCGATCTTTAGACCAAAACGCATTTGTTTCAGCTCAGTCGCTTTATTAGAGCGACGATTCTTTTGCTGCTCCTTCATCTTCTGATACTGGTATTTGCCCCAGTCGACGACTTTAGCCACAGGTGGGTCGGCATTGGGTGATATTTCTACCAAGTCAACTCCGGCCTCTTCAGCAACCTTGAGCGCCTCTTGTCGCGACATGATGCCAAGCTGCTCACCGCTTGAACCAATAACACGAAGCTCGTTAGCTCGAATCGCTTCGTTTATGCGGATTGATGTATTGATCGCTACTCTCCTTTATTTGAGTATTACTAGCGTTAATCTCACTCGCTATTCTAACAGATATGACCAGAGATATCAAGAGTGCTGCCTATATTGAAGTGCTTCGGCTAAATGAGTGGGGCTAATAGTATCTGAGTTGTCAAGGTCGGCGATAGTACGGGCTACTTTTATAACTTTAAAGTAGCTACGTGGGCTTAAGCTCAGCTTATTGGCCGCAGTCTCAAGAAGACTTCGTACCTCTGGGCTAAGGGGTGATAAGCTGTGAATCTCCTTGCTAGATAAGGAATTGTTGTATCTTTTACTACTTTTAAAGCGACTAAACTGCTTATGTTGCGCATCTGCAATTGCTTTCTTTTGAGATGAATGTTGTGAATTAGTCGACGATTTCAATGTAAGAAGTTGATTAGTTGGCACCCGTGAAACATGCACGACCATGTCAATTCTATCAAGAAGGGGTCCCGAGAGTCGTTTTTGATAGGAAAGTATTTGGCTCGTAGTGCATCGGCACTCCTTAGTTGGGTCACCGTAGTAACCGCACGGACAAGGGTTCATTGTCCCAATGAGAATAAAGTTGGCGGGGTAGGTTGCCCTCCCATTAGCTCGGGTGACGGATACCTCGCGATCTTCCAATGGTTGACGAAGCGCTTCCAAAACAGATCTAGGGTATTCGGGCATTTCATCAAGGAACAGCACGCCGTGGTGGGCGAGGCTTACTTCTCCGGGCCGTGGCCGAGTCCCGCCACCAATCAGCGCTACTTGACTAGAAGTGTGATGAGGAGACCGAAATGGTCGCTGTACTACGGCCGCATTAATAAGGACGCCCGCAAGACTATGTATTTTTGTTGTTTCTAAGCACTCATCACTTGTAAGTGGGGGGAGAAGGGAGGCGAGTACTTTAGCAAGCATTGTCTTTCCGGCGCCGGGTGGGCCAGTGAGGAGAAGATTGTGGTGCCCTGCAGCTGCTATGACAAGCGCGCGCTTAGCCTGTTCCTGTCCGTACACATCATCTAGCACGGGTCCTGAAGGCGATACCCCCACATCATTATCGCGTGTCGTAGCCTTTGCAGTCGGTAGAGTAACTTCCTCCTTTAGGTGTAAGTAGAGCTCTTTTAGGGTGGCTACTGCGTATATATCAATACCTTCGACAAGCAGCGCTTGCTGGACATTTTTAACGGGAACATACAACGACGTGTAGCCTGCATCTCTCGCCATTTCAGCAATAGTGATTATACCTGAGACGGCGCGAATCTTTCCATCGAGCGATAATTCTCCGGCAAAAACCGCTTTTTTTAGACGGTTAGCATCTAGCTGGCCGCTGCTAGCTAATATGGCAAGGCTAATGGGTAGATCGTAGTGTGTACCATCTTTAGGCAGCTCTGCAGGAGCGAGATTAACGGTGATTCTCTTGGCTGGATATTCTAGCAGCGAGTTAGTTATCGCGCTTTTTACCCGCTCTCTGGCTTCGTCAATTGCTTTGTTTCCCATGCCCACGATCTGTAGTCCTGGAAGGCCTCGTGATGTATCACACTCAACTTCAATGAGGTGTCCATCAAACCCGATAGGGGCGACGGAAGCGATAGTAGATACAATTCCCATATAGCGTAGTTAAGCACATCTAGTCTCTATCTGTAAACTATGGTATACTACGCAGTGGAAAAAGGGGCTGACACAGCTTTCGACACCAGGACTTTAACAGACTTACTTGCACGCCGACATCTGACGTAATCAGAACCATTAGTTGCAAACACATTTGCACAGCGTGTGAAGAGCCTATTCCAGGTTCCTTCATTCGCGCCAGCTCTGGTTTAATTACCAAGCCGTGCTGAGCCTAGATTTCTGCTATAGGCTCGGTGCGTCACTTTAGCAGGATCGATTGGGAAGGTTGTGGCAACTTCCCGTCTAAATT
>APMI01021909.1_pt1 | contig 10052 bp, 8 predicted proteins | sample 667938 | NCBI WGS metagenome assembly APMI01 (sample SAMN01084076, study PRJNA167559) | wastewater metagenome | biome: Wastewater | place: Denmark: Ejby Moelle, Odense | collected 2011-11-28
TTCACAACGATTTTTATGTTTGCCTTTTCAGAGGCAGGTAACTACCAATAAACGATTGCTATATGCTGTATGCCGGTTGTAATGTAAAATGGAAAAGTCCTGTAAAAGATGCAGTGATTCCTTTCACGGTCAGGGGGAGTTCATTTTCGCCAACCGATCTTCTATCTGCACCATTTTGTAATAGTTCACTCAACAATCTCCCTGGCACTATACGTGGTTTACCGGTCTTATTTATCAACGGGCGCAACTGTCGTGTGTATGGAGGGGACCATTACCATCTAAAGTATAATTATTAATAGATTGTGCCAGCTATATTTCTATAGTGTAAAGAGAATAAAAAATATTTAAGTGTTAAACTGACAATTAAAATAAAAAAATTATCTTTAGCTCTCAAACGGGGCATTTCAATAAGTAGATTTTCCGGTATGAAGATCCGGTTGTGCACTCCGATAGCTATGGGAGCAGCTTTTAGAGGCAAAGGCCATCGATTTAAAACCGATTGAAAAGGATCGGATTTGAACAATTAAAATCAACATCAGCTATATGAAACATTTAAGGCAATTAATAACCGTAACAATGATCACCACAACGATATTGTCAGCCTGCAACAATGCCGCAGAAAAAAAAGATGATACCAGCGCCGCAGCTTCAGAAAAAGTAAGCAAGGCAGATTGGGGTGAGGCCGACGGTAAAAAAGTAAATCTCTACACATTGACCAATAAGAATGGCGTTCAGGTGAAAATTTCCAACTACGGTGCCACAGTAACGTCATGGGTTACCCCAGACAGGAAAGGCAACAAGAGCAGCGTGGTGCTTGGGTTCGACAGTTTAAGCGGATACCTTGCCAGGCCTCCTTACTTTGGTGCAACCATCGGCCGTTACGGCAACCGCATTGCAAAGGGAAGTTTCAAAATTGATACTGCTACTTACACCCTCGCAAAGAACAATGGCGAAAATCACTTACACGGCGGCAATAAAGGTTTTGATAAAGTGATCTGGGATGCAACACCTGCTACTGACAGCACGGCCTCGCTTACCATGAGTTATCTGAGCAAGGATGGAGAAGAAGGTTACCCGGGAAATTTAAAAGTAGCTGTGAAATTCACTTTGACTGACGAGAATGAATTATTGATCGACTATAGCGCAGAAACAGATAAAACCACCGTGGTGAATTTAACCAACCACAGTTATTTCAATTTAACAGGCGATGTATCCAAAACTATTCTGGATCACACACTGCAGGTAAATGCAGATAAATACACGCCCGTTGATAAAGGATTGATCCCGACGGGAGAATTAAAAGCAGTAGCTGGCGGTCCTTTTGATTTTTTACAACCGCACAAGATCGGCGAACGCATTGCAGCAGTGGATGGTGGTTACGATCACAATTTTGTGTTGACCAGGGAAACCAAAGAACTTGAACTGGTTGCTACTTTGTCTGATTCCGTTAGCGGCAGAAGTCTTGAAGTGTACACAGTTGAACCGGGCCTGCAATTTTATTCAGGCAACTTCCTGGATGGAAGCTTTAAAACCAGCAGCGGTACAGCCATCAATAAATACGCAGCGCTTTGCCTTGAAACCCAGCATTTTCCTGATTCTCCCAACCAGCCGGCTTTCCCAACCACTCTGTTAAAACCGGGAGAAAAGTATCACACAGTAACAAAATATAAAGTAGTAGTAAATAAATAAGATTCTTTATTCTCAATTGACAATTTACAACAGATAAGGCATGAAATTTTTTATCGACACAGCCAACCTGGCACAGATCAAAGAAGCAAATGAATTAGGCATCCTGGATGGTGTTACCACCAATCCTTCGCTGATGGCAAAAGAGGGCATTGCCGGTGAAGCCGCCATCCATCAACATTACAAAACCATTTGCGAAATGGTAGATGGTGACATCAGTGCAGAAGTACTGGGTACCACGTTTGATGAAATTGTTGCGGAAGGAAAAGTTCTGGCAGCATTGCATCCGAATATCGTGGTGAAAGTACCCATGATCAAAGATGGTATCAAAGCGATCAAATGGTTTAGCGACAACGGCATTCGTACCAACTGTACATTGATCTTTTCTGCAGGCCAGGCCATCCTTGCTGCAAAAGCAGGCGCTACCTATGTTTCACCTTTTATTGGCAGGATCGATGACAGTGGCTGGGACGGCATGGAACTGATACAGCAGCTCAGCAACATCTTTGCGGTGCAGGGCTACAAAACAGAGATACTGGCCGCCTCTATCCGTTATCCCAATCACATTATTAAATGTGCAGAAGCCGGCGCAGACGTTTGTACCTGCCCGTTAGATTCGATCCTCGGCTTGCTGAAACATCCATTGACGGATATCGGGCTGGCAAAATTTTTAGATGATTCAAAGAAAATGCAATAAAAATGGAACTGAATAAATTAAAAGAAACAGCATCACAGGTACGTCGTGATATTGTACGCATGGTGCATGCCTGCCAGTCAGGCCATCCGGGCGGCTCCCTGGGGTGTGCGGACCTGTTAGTAGCACTTTATTTTCACGAAATGAATATCAATGAAGAGAAAGGCGAAGATGGCTATTTGAAATTTTCACGAACCGGTAAAAACGAAGATTTGTTCTTTTTATCCAACGGTCATATCTCACCATTGTTTTACTCTGTATTGGCACATCGTGGATATTTTGCTCCGGCAGAGCTGGCTACTTTCAGAAAGATCAATTCCCGCCTGCAGGGTCACCCGGCTACGTATGAACATTTGCCGGGCATCCGCATTGCTTCGGGCTCCCTTGGTCAGGGTTTGTCGGTGGCATCCGGCGCAGCCAAAGCAAAGCAGTTAAGAAAAGAAAGCAATACGGTATTTGTGCTGATGGGAGATGGTGAACAGCAGGAAGGACAGGTATGGGAAGCTGCCCAGTTTGCAGCCCATTACCAACTGGATAACCTGGTGGCCATCATCGACTGGAACAAACAACAGATCGATGGTCCTACTGAAAAAGTGATGAGCAACAAAGACCTCAAAGCCAAATACGAAGCATTCGGCTGGGCAACAATTGACCTGGGAAATGGCAATGACATGCAACAGGTACTGGATGCACTGGCCGCCGCAAAACAGTTGAAAGGACAGGGCAAGCCGGTTATGATATTAATGAAATCAGAAATGGGCTTTGGAGTTGACTACATGATGGGCACACACAAATGGCATGGCACAGCGCCCAATGATGAGCAGTTGCAAAAAGCATTGGTTCAGTTGGAAGAAACGGTGGGTGATTATTAACCCCGTCAGCGATCGTAACCCCGTCAGCGATCGTAACCCCGTCAGCGATTGTAAACCCTGGCGGCGGTTTCAAAACAGAAAAACTATCAACGGTTTCAAAAGACAAACCCTGGCGGCGGTTATAAAAAGATCAATCAGCATCAATTGAATGTTATCAGCATTCTAAAACGAATACACACAATGAAAGAATACACTTACACAGAAAAAAAAGACACCCGTTCAGGCTTTGGGGCCGGAATGGCAGAACTTGGAAAAAGCAATCCTGAAGTAGTGGCGCTATGTGCCGACCTGGTGGCTTCATTAAAATTGGATGCCTTTATTAAAGACAACCCCAACCGTTTTATCCAGTGCGGCATTGCTGAAGCAAACATGATCAGCGTGGCGGCAGGCATGGCCATCGCAGGATATGTGCCCTATGCCACTACGTTCGCCAATTTTGGCTCCGGCAGGGTGTACGACCAGATCAGGCAAAGTGTTGCTTACTCAGGTGCCAATGTAAAAATATGTGTGTCGCATGCCGGCTTAACCCTGGGTGAAGATGGCGCCACACACCAGATACTGGAAGACCTTGCCATGATGAGGGCCATGCCGGGCATGACGGTGATCAATCCCTGCGACTATAACCAGACAAAAGCTGCCACCATTGCAATAGCCAGCTACAACGGTCCCGTGTACCTGCGTTTTGGACGACCGGTAGTGCCTGTATTTACAGATGCAGACCAAAAATTCGAGATCGGCAAAGCCTGGATGGTAAACAAGGGAAAGGATGTGAGCATTTTTGCCACCGGTCACCTCGTATGGGAAGCCATACAGGCAGGTGAGCTACTCGCCAAAGAAGGTATCGATGCAGAGATCATAAACATACATACCATTAAACCACTCGATGAAGAAGCGGTACTGGAATCCGTTACCAAAACAGGTTGTGCTGTTACTGCCGAAGAACACCAGTTGAACGGCGGCCTGGGCGATGCCATTTGCCAGTTACTCGGCAGGCGGTTGCCCACACCTGTTGAAATGATCGGCGTAAACAATTCATTTGGAGAAAGCGGCACACCGGCACAACTAATGGAGAAATATGGATTGGATGCAGCGAGCATTGTAAAAAAAGTTCACGCTGCAATCAAAAGAAAAGACCAGATTGAAAATTTAATGTAGTTTTTATGACAACGAATAAGGCTTATGTAATGGGAGTGGATTTTGGTTCTGATTCTGTAAGAACTATTATCGCAGATGCACAAAATGGCCAGGAACTGGCTGCGGCTGTCTGCTACTATCCACGCTGGAAAAAACAACTCTATTGCAATGCAAACGAGAACCGGTTTCGCCAGCACCCGCTGGATTATATCGAAGGCCTTGAAACAACTATTAAAGATTGTATTGCAAAAGCCGGTGCAGCAGTAGCAGCCCATATCAAAGCGATCTCTGTAGATACCACCGGTTCTACACCAGTAGTGGTAGATAAAACGGGAACGCCATTAGCGCTGTTGCCGGGCTTTGAAGAAAATCCCAATGCGATGTTTGTATTGTGGAAAGATCATACCAGTGTTAGAGAAGCAGCGGAGATCAATGCCCATGCAGGAAAATTTGATACCAATTATTTGCAGTTTGTCGGCGGCATCTATTCATCAGAATGGTTCTGGGCAAAAATGTTGCATGTATTGCGGGAGGATGAACAGGTAAGAAGCCATGCTTATTCATTTGTTGAACACTGCGACTGGATACCGTTTTTACTTACGGGAGGCAATGATGTAGCGCACTTAAAAAGAGGAGTTTGTGCAGCAGGCCATAAAGTGTTGTGGGCAAAAGAATGGGGCGGTTTACCACCGAATGAATTCTTTGCCAGCTTAGATCCACTGCTGGATGGCTTTACAGGCAGGTTGTTCCGTGATACGTATACATCTGATCATGCAGTAGGCACCATCAGTGCAGGGTGGGCTGCCAAATTGGGGTTACCCGTTGACGTGGTGATCGGCATTGGCGCTTTTGATTGTCATATGGGCGCCGTAGGCGGACAGATAGAACCATACTATTTAAGCAAGGTGATGGGAACCTCTACCTGCGATATTTTAGTGGCACCTGTCAACGAAGTAGGGGATACATTGGTAAGAGGCATCTGCGGGCAGGTACCCGGCTCCGTTATACCCGGCATGATGGGTATGGAAGCAGGGCAATCGTCTTTTGGTGATGCCTATGCCTGGTTTAAAAATATACTGGCATGGCCTTTAAAAAATATTTTATCACAGTCTACATTGGTGGATGCTGCCACGATGGAGCAGCTCATCAACCAAACCGAAGAGGCCATCATTCCACAGTTAAGTAAATTGGCGGCATCCATACCTGTTACGGAACACAGCGAATATGCAGTGGACTGGTTCAATGGAAGAAGAACGCCTGATGCCAATCAATTATTAACGGCATCTCTTTCGGGGCTTGCTTTGGGAACCAATGCCGCAGCCATCTTCAGGGCAATAGTTGAAGCAACCTGTTTTGGTGCAAAAGCTATTGCTGATCGTTTTAATGAACAGGGCATCCCGGTAAAAGGATTGATCGGCCTGGGTGGCGTGGCAAGAAAATCTCCCTTTATCATGCAGATGATGGCAGACGTGATGAATATGCCGATCCGCATTCACCGCTCCGAACAAACCTGCGCATTGGGCGCCGCCATGTTCGCCGCAACCGCCGCAGGCATTTATCCAACAGTGGAAGATGCGATGAATGCGATGGGCCAGGGCTTCGATATGGAATACATTCCCAACCCGGAACTCGTGAGCATTTACCAGCAACGTTTTGAACAATACAAACTGATCGGCGGATTCATTGAAGCGCAGGTGACTGTTCCGGCTGAACCAGTTTTAATAACAGCATAAACAATGAGTCAATATCAACACATCAAAGAGGAAGCTTTTTTGGCGAACATGCAGTTGCCAAAACTGGGACTGGTTTTGTTTACGTTCGGCAACGTAAGTGCGGCAGACAGGAGCCTGGGTGTTTTTGCCATCAAACCCAGCGGCGTTCCTTACGACGAATTAACTGCCGGTAAAATGGTGATCGTAGACTTTGACGGAAATACCGTAGAAGGTGCATTGCGTCCATCTTCTGATACCAAAACACATGCGGTACTGTATAAATACTGGTCATCTATTAACGGTATCGTACACACGCATTCCACTTACGCTACTTCATGGGCACAATCACAAAGAGATATCCCGATTTTCGGTACTACTCATGCTGATCATATTACCGTGGATGTACCCTGTGCACCGCCAATGGATGATGAAATGATCAAAGGCAATTATGAACACGAAACAGGTTTCCAGATCATGAATTGCTTTAAAGAAAAAGGATTGAAGTACGAGGAAGTGGAAATGGTACTGGTAGGCAACCATGCGCCTTTTACATGGGGCAAAACGGCCGCCAAAGCGGTGTACAACAGCGCTGTGCTGGAGAACATCGCCCAGATGGCTTATCTCACGGAACAAATAAATATCAAAGCTCCAAGATTAAAGGATGCGTTGATCAAAAAACATTTTGAGCGCAAGCATGGTCCGGATAGTTATTACGGACAATAGGTAATTGACAATTGAAAATGGAACGTTGTAAAACCCCGTCAGCGGTTGCAAACCCTGGCGGCGGTTCTTAGAAAGATCGATCGTGAATATTTATTTAAAATGAAAAGAATATTTCTTGCCATCCTCACATTGAGTTGTTGCAGCCTGTTTGCTCAGCAGCAGGATTATTCTTTTACTGCAGTGCCTCTTTTGTCAGATGATTGTTGGCTTTCCCGTTCACAGATCAACCACAATATTGCCATCCCGGCCTCTTTCCTGCCTTGTAAAAAAACAGGCAGGGTAAATGAGGAATTAAAGCCGGTTTAAAAATTAATTCTATTAAAAGTCAGCAGGACTTTAATATTAATAGCCTGGATTTGATCCGGGAATAAAAACAAGCAACATGAAAGCACTTAAAGAATTAGAAGTATGGTTCGTAACAGGCAGTCAACATTTATATGGTGAAGAAACATTGAGAAAGGTAGCGGAACATTCGCAGGAGATCGCCCGTTCGCTGGACAGTGATCCAACGATACCTGTAAACGTAGTGTTCAAACCTACCGTAAAATCTACGGAAGAGATCTATGCAGTGTGTGCGGCGGCCAATGCTGCTACCAACTGTATCGGTATCATTGCCTGGATGCATACTTTTTCTCCTGCCAAGATGTGGATCAGCGGACTCAAGATATTGCAGAAACCATTGCTGCATTTACATACCCAGTTCAACCGGGATATTCCATGGAGTGAGATCGATATGGATTTCATGAATCTTAACCAGAGCGCCCATGGCGACCGTGAATTTGGTTTTATCATGAGCCGCATGCGCCTGAAAAGAAAAGTAGTGGTGGGGCATTGGCAGGATCCAATAGTTATTGAACGCATCAATGTATGGACAAGGGCTGCCGCCGGCTGGAACGATTGGCAGGGTGCAAGATTTGTACGCTTTGGCGATAACATGCGGTTTGTAGCAGTAACGGACGGGGATAAGGTAGAAGCGGAAATGAAATTTGGTTATAGCGTGAATACACATGGTATCGGCGACCTGGTAAAAGTGATCGCTGAAGTAAGTGAAGCGGATACAGATAAACTGGTACAGGAATATTTTGATACCTATAATATGGTAGTCGGTCTGAAAAAAGAAGGAACACAATACCAGTCGTTGAGAGATGCAGCAAAGATTGAACTTGGCCTGCAGTATTTTTTAGAGCAGGGGAATTTTAAAGGATTTAGCGATACATTTGAAGATTTGCATGGCATGTTGCAATTGCCCGGTATTGGTGCACAGCGCATGATGGCAAAGGGGTATGGCTTTGCAGGCGAAGGCGACTGGAAAACTTCGGCATTGGTGAGAGCGATGAAAACAATGGGCACAGGCTTAACAGGCGGTAATAGTTTTATGGAAGATTATACTTATCACTTTGATCCGCAGAATCCGCTGGTGCTCGGAAGTCATATGCTTGAAATTTGCCCGAGCATTGCTAACCATAAACCATCCTGTGAGATACATCCGCTGGGTATTGGTGGAAAGGCAGACCCTGTGAGGCTGGTATTCAATGCTGCAGGCGGACCAGCCATCAACGCTTCGGTGATCGATATGGGCAACCGTTTTCGTTTGCTGGTAAATGAAGTGGAAGCTGTAGATGTAATGCATGATCTGCCCAAACTGCCAGTGGCGAGGGTGTTATGGAAACCTTATCCAAACATGAATGATGGTTGCGCTGCATGGATACTGGCAGGTGGTGCACATCACACAGGGTACAGCCAGAACTTAACGGCCGAACACATGGAGGATTTTGCAGAGATGGCCGGCATTGAATTCGTGAAGATCGGTAAGCAGACAGACCTCTATCAATTTAAAAATGAACTTCGCTGGAGTGAAGTGTATTACAAATAGTCTATACAAACATTAAATCAACGTGTAAAATTTGCCAATGAAAAGTTTATCAAACCTGGACATCCTTATCTTCATTATCTATTTTATACTCGTAGCAGGGTATGGATATTGGGTATATAGTAAAAAGAAAAAGTCTTCTGTATCTGCATCTCATGATTATTTTTTAGCGGAAGGCTCGCTTACCTGGTGGGCAATAGGTGCATCGCTGATCGCTTCAAATATTTCTGCAGAACAGTTCATTGGCATGAGTGGCAATGGATATTTTGTTGGAATTGCAGTGGCTGCCTATGAGTGGATCGCTGCATTGGCGCTTATCATTATTGCTGTATGGTTTATGCCGGTGTATCTCAAAAATAAGATATACACCATGCCGCAATTCTTAAAAACACGGTATAATGAAACGGTATCGCTGATCATGGCTATCTTTTGGCTGCTGCTGTACGTTTTTGTTAATCTAACATCTATCCTGTATCTCGGTGCCATCGCCATTAGTGGATTGATTGGGCCGGAATACCTGCATACGGTACTGGTAGCATTGGCAATATTCTCCCTGGTCATTACTTTGGGCGGTATGAAAGTAATTGGTTATACCGATGTAATACAGGTTGCGGTATTGATTATTGGTGGCTTTGCAACCATCTATTTTGCACTTACCATCGTAAGCGAAAAATTTGGCCTGGGCAAAGATGCCATCGCCGGTTTTAAAACTTTGATGAACCAGGCACCTGACCATTTTCATATGATCCTTAAAAAACCCACGGAGGCATCCTCGCAGGAAGATATTAATAAATACCTGATCCTCCCGGGTATCGCCATGTATTTTGCCGGCCAATGGATCGTAAATCTAAATTACTGGGGTTGTAACCAGTATATTACACAACGTGCGCTGGGCGCCGATTTGCAAACTGCACGAAAAGGAATATTGTTTGCCGGTTTTTTAAAACTCCTGATGCCAATCATCGTTATGCTTCCGGGCATCGCGGCTTATGTATTGCATTCCAATGGTCATTTACAGGAATTAAGGGGTATGGATGATGCCTACTCTGCCATTCTCGGATTTTTGCCGTCAGGTCTTAAAGGTCTTGCCATCGCAGCATTAACAGCGGCAATCGTTGCTTCACTGGCCGGTAAGCTCAACAGCATTGGCACCATCTTCACACTTGACATCTATATGAAATATTTTAAGAAGCAGCATGTAGCAGCTTCAGGAGAGGGCACGGAAAAAAGTATGGTGTGGATAGGCCGGCTTACAGCGCTGGCGGCCATAATTATTGCAGTAATATTTGAATGGAAAGACATGCTTGGCATTGGCGGCAAAGGCGGCTTTACTTTTATCCAGGAATATACTGGCTTTATCA
>APMI01060404.1_pt1 | contig 10049 bp, 8 predicted proteins | sample 667938 | NCBI WGS metagenome assembly APMI01 (sample SAMN01084076, study PRJNA167559) | wastewater metagenome | biome: Wastewater | place: Denmark: Ejby Moelle, Odense | collected 2011-11-28
TAAGGCCTTTGCTTTCCACAGAATTTAATATAGAAGGCAATTGCCGGGAGCACAAATTTATTGACCTGGTATTGGAAACAAAACCGCATCAAGTTACACTGGTACCGGATGCGCTGGATCAGCTCACGAGCGATCATGGCTGGAACACGATTCAGCATAAAGACTATCTAAAAGAAACAATCAGCATTTTCAAAAATGCGGGAATAAGGGTTTCTATATTTGTGGATCCTGATGTTCAAATGGTGGAAGGTGCCGCTGCAACGGGTACCGATCGTATTGAATTGTACACCGAAAGCTATGCCCATTATTATCACGAAAACAAAGAGAGAGCCATTGCTCCTTACGTGGCTTCTGCAAAAAAGGCCAAAGAATTGGGGCTTGGATTAAATGCAGGACATGATCTTAATTTGCAAAATTTGCAATTTTTTGCGAAAAATGCAAATTTTCTGGATGAAGTAAGCATTGGGCATGCTCTAATTTGTGATGCCCTATATCTGGGACTTGAAAATACGATACAGTTATACAAAAGACAATTGCTTATTGCAACAAATGGCTAAGCTCTAATGTCAACTATTTTGATGCGCCTATCGTCATATACCAGAAAGCTATAAAATGAAGTATTTTTTTTTGATTATATTATTTGCTTCTACACAAGTGGCAAAGGCTCAAAGTGTGCAGAGTATTCATTTTCATCTATACACGGATAGTCTAAAAATGGGTACACATAACTATATCAATATAGATGGTAAGATGAGCGATGGGAGCTGGAAACCGCTTACGAGTAAAGAATTGGATTTGAAATCGGATTACGGCAAATTTGAAGGGAACGACTTAGTACTGCCTCAAAATACTATTGTAAAAAAAGTTTTAATAACGGTCATTTTAAAAGCCGATCAAAAAAATACAAAACAAATTACAATCTGGATCAAACAACAGCCAGACCCTCCCTTACCAGTTGCCGACAAACCATCGGCTACCAACAGGGTAATAAGAAAAGGATAAAACAACCCTGAATTATTTGTCGTTGGTATTTTATATATTGAAAATTTGTCAAATAATATGCTCATTGCCAGTGCCATGAGTATATAAAATATGTTCCTGTATCCTTTGGTGAAGTGCAATAAAGAATTAACGGTATCTTCAACCAATTGTATCCAGTAGCGGAAGATCACAATTTAAAGATGAGCGACAAACCTACCACCATTTATGACATAGCGGCACAACTGAATCTTTCTGCGGCCACAGTAAGCAGGGCACTCAAAAACGACCCAAAAGTAAAAGGGCACACGAAAAAGAAAGTGCTGAAGGCTGCAAGCGAAATGGGGTATCAGAAAAACTGGTCTGCCCAAAGTTTACGTACCCAAAAAAGTAATATAATTGGGGTGATTGTGCCACGGCTTAACAGCCACTTTATGTCTGCTGTAATTTCAGGAGCAGAAAGGATTGCCAATAAACAAGGCTACCATCTTATTATCAGCCAATCGGAAGAGCTGGTAGAAAAAGAAATTGCCAATGCTACAACCATGTTTAGCCATCGCGTGGACGGCTTGCTGGTATCGCTAGCGTACAACACCCCCGATCTTCATCATTTTGATGACTTTTTCCGAAAAAAAATTCCGTTGATTTTTTTTGACCGAATTCCCAGTAATACAGCAATATCTTCAATAAAAATTAATAATACCGAAGCGGCTTATACAGCAACCCAACATCTAATACAGGAAGGTTGTATGCGAATTTTGCACGTTACGGCTAATACAAATTACCATGTATATTTAGAACGGTTTACCGGATATAAAAAAGCACTTGAAGATCATCATTTACCATTTTCGAACTCCTTATTATTGTTCAATGATCTTTCGCATGATGCTGGGAAAATAGTAGCAAAAACAATATTGGAAATGAACCCATTGCCCGATGGTATATTCTTTGCCAATGATAACTGTGCTACAGGATGTATGCTTGTACTGAAACAAGCAGGTGTGCGTATTCCGGAGGATATTGCCATTGTGGGTTTCAACAACGATCCCGTTGCAACAATTATAGAACCGCACTTAAGCTCCATCTCATACAATGGAGATGCTATTGGCCAAATGGCCGTCCAAGTATTATTGGATCAATTAGAAAACGATCCCAACCGTAAACCATTTCAGGTGATACTACAATCTGAACTAATTATCAGAGCTTCCTCTAAACGGCAGATGTCGCCATCGAATCCTGTCGAATAAAAAAAATTGCTTTGTGTTTTGAGAGAGGGTAAGATACTTATGCCTGTGCGGTTGGCCCACCAAAGTTTACGGGAATTTGCACTTCATCCAAGTCTTTAATCGCTCCCTGTGTAGTTTCAAACCGTTCAATATTATCCACCAAAGCTTTCATAAATCTTTTGGCATGTTGTGGCGTGAAAATGATTCTTGACTTTACTTTACTTTTTGGCGTACCAGGCATAATGTTTACAAAATCGAAAACAAACTCTGCATGAGAGTGTGTGATGATTGCCAGATTGGCGTACGTACCCTCTGCCACTTCCTCTGAGATCTCTATATTCAACTGATTTTGTTGTTGGTCTTCCATGTATCTATATTTTGGGGGTGAAGATAAAAAAGGATTCTTAAACTAATTGCAAAATCATTTGCCCAAAAATATCGCCAAAGTACATTCTATAATCAAAACGAATTGGGTTAAATTAGAAAAAGCCATTTCGTGTGTAGAAATGGCTTTTTCTGTAAAAATCTATAAATAAAAGATTCCTATTTTTTTGCTGAAAAGGAGATATTAACCCCTTGTCCCAAAACAGGATACCCCATTTGTAGTGCTCCGTATTTAGACCCTGTGGCAGATACGAGTGTAATATTCCCGGTAATAGCATCTACCCCAGCAGGAAATAAAGATGCCGGGATTGTAACCGGAACAACTTTAGATGCCGTAGTTCCGCCAAAGGCATCATACACTACATCAAGCTTTTGGGTAGCACCACCACTGGATGTGATATTAATTACCACATTTAACGGTTCTGCAAACCACACTCTTGTAACTAATGTTACATTCTTAGCGGTTGTACCTGAAAAGGATAGTTTGGTGGTCGTATCCCTAAAAATCATGTAATGTTTCTGTGCGTCAGAAAAGTTATAGGAGTCCCCGTCATATTTTTTGCAGGCTTGAAAAGTTCCAAGTACAAAAATTAGCAAAAAAAGCGGAACCAATATTTTTGTTTTTTTAACCATATTTTTCATCTGTTTATTTTTTATTGATTTATTGTCAGATGTATTTCGCATAAAAAATTATTGTTGATTTGAAGATAAATTATTCCTATTTCTTATGCTCTATTTCATTCTTATTGTTCAAACCATAATTTTTCGTAATACGTAGGGTTTGTTTGAGGAGCATTCGGGTTTGCCGTCAACTCTGCTGTTACCGGATAAGGCCATCTGTGGAACAAATTGCCGGCAGGTGCACCTTGAGGTATGCTTAAATTAGGTATTTTGGTAGCATCTGTAGCACCTGATCTTCTCCAGTTTACAAAAGCGTCTGCTGGACGATCCATTAAATCGATAAATTGCTGCAAATGAATTTCATCTACCGCATTGCTTGCTGCTGCCAAAGAGCGAGAAATTGCCCAGGTATGTGCTGCTGCTCTTGCTACACCATAATACACACAAGCTTCTTCCAACGCCTGTTGGTAATAATCGTTGGCTTTTGTCATATCTACAGAAACGCCTACGCCTCGCGCATAAATTTCTGCCAAGAAAAACAATTGCTCCTGATAAGACAACATCAACTCAGGAGCATTCATCGCAAAAATGGGCGCATTTACACCATCTGCCAAAGCAGATTTAGAAGTAGAAATAGTAGCAATAGTTGGGTCCGCAGTTTCACCTCCATCTACACCTTTATACTCGGTTTGTCCGGCCGGACGATCGAAGTATTTGGGTAATCGGGGGTCATTTTGTGCTACCATCGGTTTTAAAATAGAATTATGTGCAAAAAACTGGCTATTTCTTCCGTCAGGAAGGTAAAGCGAATAGTTGTCCAATAATGCAAATTTTGGATTTTGATTCCCTTTTGTTGTACCATAAGGGAATTTCATATTATCCGCACTTGAAGCGAGCAGACCTCCTGCTTGTACCAATGTTCCAATTACCGCAGCTTTAGAAGGGTCCTTATTCACCATGGCCATTAATATACGCAGCTTCATTGCAGTTGCGGCTTTCTTCCACTTGGTAAGGTCTCCTTTATAGATAAGGTCTCCTGCTATGATAGCACTTGCATTGGAAGCAGGAATTTGTGCAATTGCTTGATCCAATAATTTTAAAAGAGACTCCAATACATCCTTTTGTCCATCAAATTTTGGATACGGGATCTGTACCGCTTGCCAGGCTTCAGAATATGGCATATCACCAAAAAGCATGGTGCCGTCATATATAGATTGTGCCAAAAGTATTTTACACTGTGCGGCTGCCGCATTGTTTACTGGTGTGCTGGTTTCAGACATTTGATATGCTAAGTGCATATTTTGCCCTGTACTTACATATACCCCAGACCACATATTTCCAGTAGAAAAAGTACTTACATTGTACGCATCACCGGCATCCCATCCATAAGAACCGCCATCGGATTGGGTTTGTCCTGCTAACGCTAAAGGCAAATAAAAGTCTCCGGCGGATCGATTAGATCCATAGGTAACTAAGGCATAGTTAAAAAGAAGATCCGGTTTTATTGTTGTAACCTGATTAGGGTTATTGTTGATGTCTAAATATTTTTTACACCCGGTAAAAAATACCCCGGACAGCAGAATTAATAATATTACTCTTATTTTCATTTTCTTAGAATTTAATTTTCAGATTAACACCCAAAGATCTTGTAGTGGGGAAGCTGTTGAACTCCACACCATCTCCATTGCTACCTGCTCCAAAGAAATTCAACTCCGGATCTACGTGAGGTACAAAGGATTTTATCAACCACAAGTTTCTACCTTCTACACCTATTTCCAATCCTTTAATAGCCTTCTTTAGCGGCAGTAGTTGTTTTGGAAAAGCATAGGATAGATTTACAGATCTCAATTTTACATAAGAAGCATCAAACACATTTCCTTCTGTATTGGCTGTTGCTGCGTAAGTACCCCAAAAGTCTTGCATGCTTTGTACGGGTGTAGTGTTAGGCTTATAGGTGTTTTTTCCATTAGCATCCTTTCCGGTAACAACAACTCCTTTGTCAATAAAACTGCCATCTCTTCCTTCCAGTGTTTCTATTGCTGCTCCCGAACTTCTTAGCGAAGCTACGGTACCGGAATAGAATACGCCACCTTGCCTAATATCGATTAAAAAGCCAAGTGATACTCCTTTATAAGAGAAATTGTTATTGATCCCTAATAAATAATCAGGATTGATTTTTCCAATGTATTGATCATTATCAACTAACCGCAAACCATTGTCTGGATTGATTACAAACTGTCCATCGGGGCTGCGACGCCATTTGCTGCCATACAAGCCAAAGGCTTTACCTTCTTCTGCCTTAATTTGAAGATTGCTCCAACCGCTTGCTATGGAATAAACGGTCAAGTTGGGATAAAGCTTATCTACTATTTGCTTGTTGTGGGAGAAGTTGCCGGTTATATTCCAGTTGAAACCACTCTGTGTTCTTACCGGGTTCAGATCCAACACAATTTCGTACCCACTGTTGGTAATAGAGCCGGCATTGATATTTTTTGCAAAATACCCTGAAGAACGTGGTACAGACAATGCAATAATCTGGTCGCGTGTTTTAGTATTATAATATGTAAGGTCTAATCCAATTCTATTTTTAAAGAATCTTAAGTTAGTACCTACTTCCCAAGAGCCTGAAATTTGCGGCTTCAAGTCGGCATTTGGCATTGTTCTGGGTCCCGTAAAACCTTGTTGGTTTAAGAAGGGGAACGTACCGGGTAATGAAAACTGTACAAAATAAGTAGGCGATGCCGAGTAAGTAGTTTGAAGCGAGTAAGGGCTTGCATCAGACCCTACCTGAGCATAGCTCAATCTTAAATTACCAAAAGAGAGTATATCATTATTCTTAGGAAGCACTTCGGTAAATACAAAGCTACCGCCAGCCGAATAATAGAAATAAGATCTGTTGTTTACAGGCAATGTAGAGCTAATGTCATTTCTTCCGGTTAAAGTAAGATATAACATGTTTTTGTACGAAGGCGATATTTCTCCGTAAAAGCTTACCAAACGCTGTTGGGTAAAGTTTTCGGTGGTAGTAACCGCCTGAGCATTGTTAGGTCGATAAAAATTGTCGATAATTAAGTTCTTTCCTACAATATCTGTTGCAAATTGCTTTCTATCCAAAACGCTATTACCAATCATTACTTTCAAAGCAATATCTTCAGTTACATTTTTTTGAAAGGTAGCCATCAGATCGTTCCCTATTCGTCTTTGGAAAAGAGAATAATCTTCGTAACTACCTAACATATCTCCTGCGGTTCCTTGACGATTATATGAGTTTTGCAGTTGATTGGCAATATCAAAACCCACGTTATTGGTAATCGTCAACCAGTCTATTGGTTTATATTCTACAAAAGCACTTCCAAAAAAACGATCTTGGTTGCTATTATGCTTATTCTTATTGGTAATCCAATACGGATTATTGCCATTTTTATCAGAGCTTAAGTAAATTTGATTACCCAAGGTATCCTGATAGTTGTTCTTCAAATCATTGATGTCAACCGTAGTAGGGATACCATAGACAGACGAAGTAACTATATTGGACGAGTTGGAGCTTTGTTCTGGACGACCCCAAACTTTATTATTCACATAGTTAATCGCTACCCTAGATGATAATTTATCAGAAAACTTGTACCCAACATTGGCGCTAATATTATAACGATCTTGCTTTTGGTTAGGAACAATTCCTGTAGCATTCAAATTACCGAATCCTATGCGAAAATCTGCTTTTTCATCACCTCCGGATAACCCAATACTATTCATAAAGGTATTACCGGTTACAAAAAAGTCTTTCCGATTGTCGGGATGTGCTTGTAATGTCACCTGGCGACCTAAGAAGTCGGGAAATGTCATATTTTGTACATCAGCAATCTTAGGACCCCATCCGTTTGTGTAGCGTAGGTCATATTTTCCAAAAGTTCCCTGGGCGTACTCATTTTGAAAATCGGGAAGACGCAAAGGATTGTCTGCTCTGTAAGAAGAGTTGATGTCTATTTGTACTCTGCCTTTAGTTCCCTTTTTAGTAGTGATAATAATGGCCCCATCTTTTGCCAAAGAACCATATTGTGCCGTTGCTGCAGGTCCTTTCAACACGGTCATTGTAGCTATGTCGTCAGGATTGATATCGCTAATTCCATTACCATAATCCACAGTACTGGTAGTACCTGTAGTAAAGGTGGTATTAGACAATATAACCCCATCTATCACAAAAATAGGTTGGCTACTTCTATCCAAAGAGGAGGATCCCCGTATTATTATTTTAGAAGTTCCGCCTAATGCACCTGACTGTGCATTAATTCTTACACCAGCAACCTGACCGGCTAAGGCATCTACTAAGTTAGTAGCACGCGCATTTTCCAATTTTTCGGAGGAAACAGTTTGAGCACTATACCCCAATGATCTGTTTTCGCGTTTAATCCCCAACGCTGTTACTACCACCTCGTCAATAACCTGTCCGCTACCCGGAGCAAGTGAAATAATTAGCGGTGATGCTAAATTTGATATAACTTTTGTAGTAAACCCCGTAGCCGAAACCGTAAGCGAGGCTCCTTGTTTCACCCTAAGAGTGAACGCCCCGTTAGCATCAGCAGAAGTAGCATTTTTAGTACCCCTTTCTGCGATCGTGGCATAAGGCACTGCCATACCACTCTCATCTGTTACTCTCCCTGTTACTCTCTCAACTTGAGAAAAAGCCACAACAGAAAAAGTCATGACCCAAAGGCACATTAGAATTTTTCTCATGTAAAATTTTTGTGTTAAAAAAATAAATAAAATCGGATTAAAAACAATAGGGTTTCATTAGATTCCTGTAGTTTCTAATAATGGAAGATAATTTTTTTTTAACATAAAAATAGTCTTTCGTTAATGTTTTATTAATCAAATCACAAAGAAGTTCTAATTTCACTATATTAACCTTTTGATTATTAGTTATTTAAAAACATCCGCCTGTTTTTAACACTTTTCTAATATATTGATTTGAATCAACTCATAAAACGGGTGAGCAGCCAGTCGCCAACAATTTGTCAATGCTCTAAAAAACTTTGTGCATCTTTGCAACATGCAATTATTGGATGGTAAGAAGACAGCCAAAGCTATCTTAAACACAATTAAAATAAATGTAGCCCAACGAGCTACCACCGGGAAAAAAGTACCGCATTTAGCGGCCATCTTAGTAGGATTCAACGGAGCCAGTCAAACTTATGTAAACTCCAAAGTAAAAACTTGCAACGAAATTGGGTTTGTTTCCACGCTCATTGAGTATGAAGAGGACGTAAGCGAAATGAAGTTGCTCGAAAAAATTGAAGAGCTCAACGAGGATATGTCGGTGGATGGTATTTTGGTGCAATTGCCTCTGCCTGCCCATATTTCGGAGAAAAAAGTAATCGAAACCATCGCCGTAAACAAGGATGTAGATGGTTTTCATCCTGAAAATATCGGTCGTATGGTGCTGGGCGAAGAAGACGCATTCATTTCCGCAACCCCATATGGCATCATGCTCCTGTTAGAGCACAACAACATATCTACTAAAGGCAAACATGCCGTAGTACTGGGCCGTAGCCATATTGTAGGCCGCCCAATGAGTATTTTGCTTAGCAACAATACCAACCCCGGTAACTGCACCGTTACTGTTTGTCACTCCAAAACAGAAAATATTAAAGAAATTTGTCTTCAGGCAGATATTATCATAGCTGCCATTGGCCAGCCCGAGTTTTTAAAGGCCGATATGGTAAAAGAAGGAGCAGTTGTAATAGATGTAGGCATCACTCGCTTGCAGGATGATTCTAAAAAATCGGGATACAGGCTGGTAGGGGATGTGGACTTCGAAAATGTAGCACCCAAATGCTCTTTCATTACACCGGTTCCGGGAGGCGTTGGCCCCATGACCATTGCTGCGCTAATAAAGAATACGTTCAAATCCTGCGCCGAAAGAGAGTAATAGTATCATTTCCCCATCCGATAGTTATGTAGCCGGCAGTAGTAACTACCATAAACAACGTTGCATTGCGCACTTTTTTTGCAGTGCATCAATCAACATTTTGCGTATTAAACCTGTTTTATACAACATTAAAAAATCTGTACATTATAAATAGTATATCCAACATAGCTACAATACTCCCCGTTATGGAACATTTCTACACCATTCAGGGTGAAGGGTTTCATCAAGGGAGAGCCGCTTACTTTGTACGCCTTGGGGGCTGCGATGTAGGCTGCGTTTGGTGCGATGTAAAGGAAAGCTGGCCAATGGAAGGGCATCCCACTTTAAGTATCGATGCAATTGTTGCCGCCATAAAACAGTCTGGAACACCAATGGCCGTAATCACCGGAGGAGAACCCCTGATGCACAATTTAGACGCACTTACCCACGTCCTTCAACAAAATGGCATTGAAACTAATATTGAAACCTCTGGATCTGCTCCTCTTTCCGGCAGTTGGGACTGGATATGCCTTTCTCCCAAAAAGTTTAAAGCCCCTCTACCGGCAATCTTACCCATAGCCAACGAACTGAAAGTGATTATTTATCATAAATCCGACTTTGCATGGGGCGAGAGCTTTGCTGCCAAAGTTGCCCCAAAGTGCAAATTGTACCTGCAACCGGAGTGGAGCAACGCAGAAAAAATGACCCCCCTTATTGTGGATTACATCAAACAAAACCCTCGGTGGGAACTGAGCTTACAAATACATAAGTATATTAATGTACCATAAGCTTACGGTAAAAATAGAGATACTTTATTGCAGGAAAAGTACACTTCGGTTGAAGTGGCCTGTATAAATTTAAGCCCACTGTTTTTAACAGTGGGCTTTCTAAATGTTTGCATTAAACCGATTGTTATCTACCATTAAATGAGTAGC
>APMI01011200.1_pt1 | contig 10045 bp, 8 predicted proteins | sample 667938 | NCBI WGS metagenome assembly APMI01 (sample SAMN01084076, study PRJNA167559) | wastewater metagenome | biome: Wastewater | place: Denmark: Ejby Moelle, Odense | collected 2011-11-28
TCTACAAATTTGATAAATCTATTATTAATTTTTCTGGCATTAAACCAAATATACATCGTACTGAAAATCAATAGTTCAAAGATTAAAAACTGCCATCTTTCTTTAATTTTTACAATGTTGGCAACGAAAAATGCTGTTTCAATAATTAGAAATAAAGTAATTATTGGATAAACAATAAACTTGCTCCATTTTATTTTGTACAATAAGAAATAAGTAAGCAAAAATGTGGTCATTATCATGGTAATGGTGATAGAAAATCCATAAGCCGCTTCCATGTGTTCAGAAGATTTAAAATATAAAGTCATTAAAATGCAACCAGCCCAAAGAATTGTATTAACACTCGGGATATACATTTGACCTTTAGTTTCTGATGGTTGACGAACTGCAACTCTTGGCCAAAAATTAAGGTTCATTGCTTCATTAATTAAGGTGTAACTTCCGCTAATTAACGCCTGAGAAGCAATAATAGTTGCCAAAGTAGCGATTAAAATACTTGGAATCAAAAACCAATGAGGCATCATTTCAAAGAAAGGGTTTCTTCCATTTAAAAGATTAGAATCTTGATTCATCAACCAAGCTGCTTGTCCTAAATAATTGGTAATTAAGCTAATTTTCACAAAAACCCATGAAATTCTGATATTCTTCAAACCACAATGCCCCAAATCTGAATACAAGGCTTCTGCACCAGTTGTACAAAGAAAAACCGAACCAAGCAACCAAAAACCTTGAGGATATTTCGTAAGTAAATCATAAGCATAAATAGGATTGAGTGCTTTTATAATGCTAGGGTGATAAATAATCTGACTAATTCCTACCACAAAAAGCATAGCAAACCAAATCGCCATTACAGGTCCGAAGAATTTTCCAACAAAATGAGTCCCAAATCTCTGAAAGAAAAATAAAAGAGACAAAATGAGAACTACTAAACCAATGGTAAAATGATTTCCTGCAACGATGGTATTTTCTAAACCTTTTACCATTCCGAGACCTTCAATAGCAGAAGCTACAGAAATTGGCGGAGTAATAATTCCGTCAGCCAAAAGTGTAGTAGCTCCTAAAATGGCAGGAATTACCAATTTTTTACCATATCTTCTTACCAAAGCATAAAGTGAAAAAATGCCACCTTCTCCTTGATTATCCGCTTTTAAAGTAAGCCAAATATATTTAATCGTAGTTTGAATAACGAGTGTCCAAAAAACACAAGAAACACCTCCATAAATTAAATGTTCTTCAATATTTTTTGTACCAACAATAGCTTTAAAAACATACAAAGGCGAAGTTCCGATGTCGCCATAAATGATTCCTAAAGCTACCAAAACCGATGCTACAGTTACCTTCTGAAACGCTGATGAATGCGAATTTTCTTGTGTCATAATTTTATTAAATTTCTACAACACAAAGTTCCGTCTGATTTTATAAGGATTTTATAAAGGTTATTTTCGGAAGTATAAAGATTTTATAAAGAAAAAATCTCAATGAAAAAACAGAAAACCCGAGACAATATTTAAAAAAAAATTGAAAAAAAATCTGTGTATTTCTGTGAGAAAATCAACTGAATCTATAGCCAACTCCACTTTCGGTAATGATATGTTTTGGGTGATTAGGATTTTCTTCTATTTTTTTGCGCAATGTTCCTACAAAAACCCGTAAATATTGGGTTTCAGTTTGTGAACCAACTCCCCAAATTTCTTTCAAAATGTATTGATGAGTAAGCACTCTGCCTTCGTTTTTTGCCAATAAAACCAAAAGATTAAATTCTGTGGAAGTGAGTTTTACGATTTCAAAATTTTTCTTTACCGTTCTTGCAACGAAATCTATTTCTATATCTCCAAATTTCTCGATATTATTAAAATTTTGAACATGATTGTTTCTTAAAGCAACTCTAATTCTAGCCAATAATTCCGCTGTGCGGAAAGGTTTTGTCAAATAATCCGTTGCGCCATTATCCAGAGCCGAAACAATATCATTTTCATTATTGATTACAGATAAAATAATGATTGCTTTGTTAAACCACGTTCTTAATTCCTTTAAAACTTCGTGACCATTTTTGTCGGGCAAACCTAAATCGAGCAAAATTAATTCTGGAGAATAATTAGCCGCTAATAAAATACCTTGTTTTGCATTTTCGGCAGAAATTACCTTATAATCATTACTTTCTAAAGAAATTTCTAAAAGTTTTCGAATTTGTGGCTCATCATCGATGATTAAAATTTCGGGTTTATTCATTTTTCAATTTCTCTCACAGAAAACACAGAAATACACAGATAAACTATCTAAAAAAATTATAGAAAATCAAAGAAATAAAAATGTTCTGTGAATTTAAGTGATTACTGTAAGAATCTAATTTATTATACGGATTAAACTTTTCTTATCTTCTAAATGTGATACGTTAAAATTAACTAAAATTCCTAATTTTTTATTTGATAGTTTTAAATAAGTTAACAACTGTTTTTTATGCACATCTTTTAATATTTCTACAGATTTTATTTCAATAATTAATTGATTTTCAACTAAGACATCTAATCTATATCCAATTTCCAAAATGGCGTCTTTATATTTAACTGGTAATCCTAATTGTGTTGAAACATTTAATCCTAAACTTTTTAATTCATAGCTTAATGCAGCTTCATAAACACTTTCTAATAAACCTGGCCCCAATTCTTTATGAACAGTAAAAATTGCACCTCTCACAAGGTATGATAATTCGTTAATTTCCATTGTTATCATTTTTTCTCTCACAAAATTTTTTCTGTGATTTTCTGTGTTTTCTGTGAGCAAAATTATTCATTTTTTAGTTGGTTAATATAAGAAATTTCGGCAGGAATTTTCAAGGTAAAAACAGCACCTTTATTTTCTTTATTTTGAAGTTCAATAGCTCCATTATGTGCTTCTATGTAACCTTTTGCAATGGAAAGTCCTAATCCGCTTCCGCCAGTTTTAGAATGAGGCAATCTGTAAAATTTATCAAAAACTTTAGCAATTTCTTCTTCTGGAAAGCCATTCCCATTGTCAGAAACTGTAATTTTTAAAACTTCATTTTCTGGTATAGCGGTGATTTCAATTATTGAAAAATTAGGGGTGTAAATAATCGCATTATGGATTAAATTATACAGAACTTGCCCAATCAAAACCCGATCGTATTTAAAAAAAGGTAGATTTTCTTTAGGTTCAAAAATAATTTGGTGATGATTTTGTTTCTCAAATTTTTGAATTACCGAAAAAATCAGTTCATTGGTATCTACCCAATCTAGTTTTAATTTGAACACTCCTGTCTCTAGCCTACTCATATTCAGTAGATTTTCCACCTGTCTGTTTAATCTTAAACTTGCGGCATCAATCTCGTCGAGCAATTCATTTTGTGAAATTTCGGAAAGTTTTTCTCGACTTTCTTTCAGTGTATCTACTGCACCAATTATGGTAGAAATTGGTGTTTTGAGTTCGTGCGAAAGTGAATTAAGAAGAGTATTGTATAGTTTTATGGTATTTTCTTTTTCTTCTTTATCTCTAGATTTCTCTTCTTCTTTCCTAATTTTAAAGCTTAAAACTGCGCTTACTAAAGCAACCGAAAGATATATTAAAAACAGTAAAATATCATCTGGACTATTAATATGAAAAGTAAAATAGGGCGGAATGAAAAAATAATTTAGTATTAAAGCACTTAAAATTGCTGAAACCAAAACTGGCAAAATATCAAACAACATTGCCAAAACAGAGACCAAAAACAATAGAAAAAGAGCTACTATTTTATAGCTAAAAGTATCTTTAAAATAATATGAAATTACAGAAATAGCAGTTATGAAAACAATGCTAATAAAGTATTGTTTCCAAAGTGATAAATTTTTAGTCTTTAATAATAAATTCAAATATATATACTTCTAAAAAATTTTAAATCCTTTATATACCAGATTTTGAGATTCCATCATTGGAATTGCATTTTTTCTGAATTCTAAAATATGATCCTGCACGCTATGTTTATGTAAATGTTCTTCGGTTTCCCAAAGTTCTACCATAAAAAAATGTCCTTTGTTTTCTTTATCTTCTATTAGATCGTATTGCAAACAGCCTTCTTCTTTTCTGGTTTCAGAAACTAATTTTTTTAATAATTCTATGGCATCAAAAAGATGATTCTCTTTAAACTTCATTAATGCAACTACGTGTATATTCATAATTTTTAAAAATTTAAGACAAATGTATAATATTCACAATAAAAAACCTCCAAAAATTGGAGGTTTAATTTTTTATTTAATTTTATTTTTGGATAATGATTTTTTGAGAAAAATTACTTCCAATTCCTTCTCCTTTAATAATATAAACCCCATTAGTAAGCCTAGAAGCATCTATAGAATTTTTAGAATTTAGATTTATACTTTCTGACATCACTAATTTACCTGTAGCATCATAAACAGATACAATAGTATTACCTGTAGTTGCAGAATTTGACTTTATAAAAATTTCATTTTTTGCAGGATTAGGATATACACTTACTCCTTTATTTAAGGTAGCTTCAGCGCTAGAAAGAGAAGAGGTACATTCTGAAGGGTAGGTAAAATCTTCTACTTGGTCATTAAGAGCAGCAGCAATATTGGTGTTATTAACTGGGCTTTTAGATTTCTTAAGACCTGCATTTGCATTTACACCCAAACCTCTTTTTGCAAAAACACCCCAAATCATACATTTATCTGCACCTGCTGTTGTATTAAGCTCGGCTTGCAAAATGGCATCTCTACCATCAATTAAAGTTGGGGAACAAGCAGTAATTTTTAATGCATCCATTACTAATTGTAGAACTCTTGCGCTTCCAGAGTTTGCATTAGCTGTAACATCTGAGCTGTATCCATATTTTTCTACATACTTCCAATGTAAATCCCAAAGCATTGTAGCCCAAACAAAGCCTACAGAGTGTACATCAATTTGCATTACATTAGAAGAATCTAAATAAGTCATTCCATTGGTTTTACCATAGGTATAATTATTTACGGTAAAATCTGGAGAATATTTAGCAGGGCGAATGCCTAATCCATTGGTTGGCTGGGCTGATGCAAAAGTACCTACTCCTCTAGGAACAGTAGCATTATCTCCAGGCTGATTGGTAAGCATTAATGCAAAAAAATCAGACCAACCTTCTCCCATTTGTTCGTTAGAATTGGCTTTATTAAGGCAACTTGCAGTAGTTCCTACTAGTCTGTTGGAAATTCCGTGTCCGTATTCGTGAGTAATAATTCCATTATCTAAATCTCCATCTATATAAACATATTTTGTTTTATCATCAGAGAGTGTAACATTTACAGGTGTACTAGCCAATTGATTTACAATAGCTTGTCCCTCAGAATTTTCAATTAAAATTGAAGGGATAGTAACAGTAGCATCAGTTCCACCCATTTGTCCAAAAGCTGTAGAAGTAGGTGCATTATAAATAATTGCCGCTACAGCTCCTTTTAATTGAGCATTTTTAACTTTTACAGAAAAATTACAAGTTCCTCTTTGGATTAGAGCTATTTTTCCTGTTAAATCTTCAGTAATTGCAGTACAACCATCATTTGGTGTTGTTAAAACGACATTTGCTGTAATTCCAGTAGCTGTTAAAACGGGACCAAAAGCCGCATCTTTGGTATTTGGTTTTCTTGTTACAAATGAAGATGGTGTATTGTAAACCAATCTATAAACATTGGCAGGATCCCAAAGATACATTTGCATTCTCGGCGAAGAACCCTCTGCTGGAGTTGCAAAATTAGCATTATTTAATTGTTGAGTGGTAGCTTCACTAGCATCTCTGGCTTCAGCATTTACAGGATCATTTCCAGTACCTGAGGTGGTAAAATTAGTTTTTTGAAAATTTCTCCAAGCTTCATTAAAACCAAATTTATACATTATATCATGAACTTTGTTAGTCATATAAAATAAATTGGTTACTGCTGCATCTTTATAAGTTGTATGATGCTGAGATAAATCTATTGGAAAATCAAAAACTCTGGAAGCACCTCCATCTGTAGCTTTTGCTACGGTAGCAGTATTATTATTGGTAAGATCGGTATAAGTGTACGTATTGTTTCCTCTAGTATAAGTATAATGATTGGTACCATCAGAATGCCAACCTTCTGGTGAAGCCGTTAAATCCCAAGGATTAGAAACAAGAGTTCTTGCTCCAAAAGAAGGTGCTTCTAATGGCAAAGCATACACTCTATAAGTTGCATTGTCTGCTGCTACAATAGATGATACATTATCAAAAGATTTATTTTGTGGACCAACAAATTTGTTGATTTCATGTTCTTCATGGTTTTCTTGATTGCCTTCGAAACCGCAAGAAAGAGTAAGATTTTGTTTTTCCAGAATTTCTCCGGTATTTGCATCTGCAACAATACTCCAGTAGTTAGAAGATCCATCCTCTGCAAACTGATAGAGATAGGATAATCTTAATTCATCTTCCATAGGAAAATAAATTTTCTGAGAAAAAACAAAATTAGGTTTATCTTTTTCTGTTAAACTATAATTACCTTTTTTGATAGAAGTATTATTGAGAACTCTAGAAAAAATATTTTCAAGTTTATCAGATTTTGGTTGATTATAATTTATGGAAAATTTGTAAAAATTTTCGTTTATTGATACTAATTTATCATTTTTTATTATAGCGTTTCCATAGGAATTATAAACCGGAATACCAGAAAAAGTCTGTTGAATCTGCAAAATTGTAGATTTCATGCTAGAAGAATAGTCCTCCGTTTTAACCGTAAATTCCTTATTTATGGTTTTAATTTTTTTATATTTAGCAGAATTATTAAAATAATTTTTTAATATTTCCTCATTCTTCTGTGCCGCCAATAAATTACTACAAAGCAATGCTCCAAAAGTTAAATAGTAAATTTTTTTTCTCATCGTTTTTTATTTATTAAGTATAAAAGTTCGTATTAATTGATAAAATCGTTTTCGTTTTTTTATTGTGTAATAAAAACTAAATCTCAATTTATTTAAATTATTAGATAAATATTAGACCAATAGATGAAACAAATCAATAAATTTTGAATCTAAAAAGAATTAAATAAATTAAATCATTTAGCAAAATCAACAAAAAATTACAATAAATATATAAATGATATTATCATTACCATGCAATAATATAATTTTTTTTCGATAATTTATAGTAAAAAATCAATTTGTGAAATTCGTAATTTTTAACAAAAAAATTATTATAAATTAAATTTTTTTATATTTGTAAAACTCTAAAAAAGTAAAATGGCAGAATACAAATTATTACTTCCATCTATGGGAGAAGGCGTAATGGAAGCTACTGTTATCAGTTGGTTATACAATGAAGGAGATACAGTAAATGAAGATGAATCTGTAGTAGAAATTGCTACAGACAAAGTAGATTCTGATGTTCCTACCCCAGTTACCGGGAAAATTATAAAAATTTTAGTTCACAAAGATGAAATTGCAAAAGTAGGAGAACCTATTGCCATCTTAGAAGTTGAAGGCGAAGGTGAAATAACTCCCGTTACAGCAACTCCAAAAACTGAAGAACCAAAAATAGAAAACCCAGCTCCAGAGGTAGTTTCAGAATTAGAAAAACCATTACAAGCTATAACTTCTACTCCACAAGAATTTTCTGGTGAAATCTATCTTTCTCCATTAGTAAAATCCATTGCCGAACAAGAAAACATTTCAGAAACAGAGCTCAAATCTATCAATGGAACTGGTCTTGAAGGTAGAATTACCAAAGAAGATATTCTGGCTTTGGTAAAAAGTAGAAAAAATCAGCAAAATAAGACAGAAATTAAGGCAGAGCCAACTCAAAATACAATTTCTGCAGTGGTCTCCACTCCTACTATTCCACAAACAGTTTCTGTATCTGGAAGTGACGAAATCATCCCTATGGACAGAGTTCGTAAATTGATTGCAGACGCTATGATCAACTCCAAAAAAACAGCTCCGCACGTTACCTCTTTCATAGAATCAGACGTAACCAACGTGGTAAAATGGAGAACCAAACACAAAGATGCTTTCGAAAAACGTGAAGGTCAAAAACTCACCTTTATGCCAATTTTTGTAAAAGCGGTGGTAAAAGCGATTCAAGATTTCCCTTTGATTAATATTTCTGTAGATGGTGATAAAATCATCAAAAAGAAAAATATCAATATTGGTATGGCAACTGCTTTGCCAGACGGAAACCTGATCGTTCCTGTCATCAAAAATGCAGACCAATTATCACTTTCAGGTTTAGCAAAAGCAATTAACGATTTGGCTTACAGAGCAAGAAATAAAAAACTAAAACCAGAAGATACACAAGGTGCTACTTACACCATTTCTAACATCGGAAGTTTCGGAAATTTAATGGGAACACCTATCATTCCGCAGCCCCAAGTTGCTATTTTGGCAATTGGTGCTATTGTAAAAAAACCAGCGGTTTTGGAAACCAAAGACGGAGATGTAATTGCAATTCGTCAATTGATGTTTATGAGCCATTCTTACGATCACAGAGTTGTGGACGGAAGCTTGGGCGGAATGTTCCTAAAACATGTTCATGATTATCTCGAAAATTGGGATCTAGATACAGAAATTTAATTTTACACCGTCATTGCGAGGAACGAAGCAATCCATTTATAAAACTTAACCTTCGATATTTTTCGGAGGTTTTTTTGTAGCTTTTCCCGCTTTCACTACTCGCTTTTTTTAAATTTTTCCCAAAGCTCAACCCTTTCTGCGTTTGAAACGCAAAAAGGGTTTTCCAACACAAAAAATTTAAAAAAGAGCTTAAACATGCCGTTCAATCGGGGCTAGTTACATTTTCGTTAGAAAATTACTATTTTTGAAAAAAAAACAACCAATGAACATCCATCAAAAGCCTTATCATTATCTGATAACAAAACAAGAAGAAAAAACATTACAAGAAATAATTTCTGAACTTTCAGATGAGTATACTATATCTTTTGATAACAATTTTATTCTTGATTTTAAAAAATTTGAAACATTTCTACATTACTCAGATATAAAAATACTTTCCTCAGTTAATTTTAATTCTCAATTTCAAATTCTAATCATCAATATTGAACATCATTTCATTGGCGGAAGACACGGAGATTCTATATATAACGAAAATCAAATTTTAGGAATTAAAACACTAGAAAAAGATTATGGAAGGATATTGATTCGTGAAGAAAATGTTTTTGATAAAATTCTAGAAATATTGATTAAAACAGAAATAGATTTCAAAGATGACAAAGAATTTAGTAATAGATTCTTTGTTCTTGCAGATAATGAAAACAACGCAAAACAATTTCTAAATTCAGAAGTCAGAAAAAATTTTAATTCAATTCCTAAGAAAGAAAATTTCACCATCGAAATTTTCAATAATGAATTAATAATGAGTAATAAAAAAACATTTAATAAAATAAATTTCAATCAAATAATTAATTTTTTAGAAAACAATTTTTAAATCATGTCCAACTTCCAAATCCGAAAAGCAACTCATGAAGATGCACCAACCATCTTCAATTTAATCTACAAACTCGCCGTTTACGAAAAACTAGAAAATGATGTCATTACAACTGTAGAAGAACTGCGCACCAATATTTTTGAGAAAAATTACGCAGAAGTAATCATTGCAGAAGAAGACCAAAAACCAGTTGGTTTTGCACTCTATTTTCACAATTTCTCAACGTTTGTTGGCAAACCTGGTATTTATTTAGAAGACCTTTTTGTAGAACCAGAAATGCGAGGAAAAGGTTGTGGAAAAGCACTTTTAGTAGAATTGGCAAAAATCGCCAAAGAAAGAAATTGTGGCAGATTAGAATGGAGCGTTCTAGATTGGAACACCCCTTCTATAGAATTCTATAAATCTCTTGGCGCAAAACCAATGGATGAATGGACGGTTTTCCGCTTAGACAAAGAAGGGATAGAGAATCTAGCAAAATAAACTAGAGATACGAAGTAAAAAGTTGGAGGTTAGAAGTTCAAAATTGCAACTAATAATCAAACTATTTCAAACCACATCAAACAAATTACTACATTAATATTGTGTACTTTAAAAAGTTTCACTAATTTTGCACCTCGA
>APMI01001062.1_pt1 | contig 10043 bp, 9 predicted proteins | sample 667938 | NCBI WGS metagenome assembly APMI01 (sample SAMN01084076, study PRJNA167559) | wastewater metagenome | biome: Wastewater | place: Denmark: Ejby Moelle, Odense | collected 2011-11-28
CGGCGGTTTTCGGCTAGCGGGCTGCGGCCAGTGGATAGCCGCCAGCAGGTCGCGCGGCGAGCATGCACTTCGTCTTTCACCGCGGGCACGGCCCGCGCCGACCTCGAAGTACTCCATGCTCTCAAGAGTTCTCAGATCGCTGCTCCACATCGCGCTGACCCTGCTCGGGGTATCGGTCGTGGTGTTTGTGCTGATGCGGGTCGTCCCTGGCGACCCCGTGGCCATGATGATCCCGCCAGGTGCATCCGCGGAGGACATTGCCCGGCTGCGCGCCTTCTACGGGCTGGACCGTTCAATCCCCGAGCAGTTCGCCGTGTGGCTCGCAAACGCCGTACGCGGCGACTTCGGCACCTCCATCAGCCTCAAGCAGGACGTACTGTCCCTGGTCCTGGATCGGCTGCCCGCGACGCTGGAACTGGGATCCACCGCACTCGCGCTGGCCGTGATCGCGGGAGGTACTCTGGGCATATGCGCGGCGGCAGGATCCGGGCGCTGGTGGGCGTCCATGATTGACGCCGTGGCAGCCTCATGCCAGGCCATCCCGGACTTCCTCTGGGGGCTGGTCTTCATCCTGCTGTTCGGCGTGCTGTGGATGTGGATGCCCATCTCTGGGCGCATGGAACCGACAATCCAGTTCGACGCGCACACGGGTTTCTACTTCTTCGAGAGCGCACTACGCGGTCGCTGGGATGTGACGGCGTCGGTCTTCCTTCACTCGCTCGCGCCAGCCATTGCGCTTGCGATGCCCGTCAGCGCCATGATTGCCCGCGTTCTTCGCGCCTCGGTGCAGGAAGCGCTGTCCTCCGACTACGTGCTGCTGGCGCGCCTCAAGGGCATGCCTGGCGCTCGCGTGCTGTGGGTGGACGCTCTACCCAATGCGATCACGCCGACCCTGCAGCTCACCGGCGTGCAATTCGCCTTCATGCTGGGCGGGACCGTGCTCATCGAGCGACTGTTCAGCTACCCCGGCATAGGCGGCCTGGCGATCAACGCCGTCGTCGCCCGCGACCTGCCGCTGATCCAGGGCATCGTGCTGACCTTCGCGCTGCTGTTTGTCCTGATCAACTTGGCGGTGGAGATCCTGACGCTGGCCATCAATCCCCGTCTGAGGAGCGCGAGATGAGCCGCCCCGACATTCCGCTGTCCGCCCGCCTGATGCGCAATCCGCGCGTGGTCGCAGGCGCTCTCATCCTGCTGGTGCTCGTCATCGCCGCGGTCTTCGCCCCCTGGCTCTCGCCCATGGATCCGCTGGAGCAGGACTTGCTGTCTCCGCTGGCAGCGCCCAACCTTTCGGCAGATCCGACCGAGCCGGGAGCCTCGGCACACTGGCTTGGCACCGACAGCCTCGGACGCGACATCGTGTCGCGCATGATCTGGGGCGCCAGGACTGCACTGATCGTCGCGGTGGCTGCCGCGGTCGCTGCCGGCGCGCTGGGCACAGCGCTGGGCGCGCTCGCCGGCTATTTTGGTGGCCGGTGGGACACCGTCATCTGCCGTTTGGTGGATGTCTGGATGGCGTTCCCGCCGGTGCTGCTGGCCGTGGTGCTGGTCGCGTTGATCGGCACCGGCCTGACCTCCGTGATCGTGGCCATCGTGGTGGTGGACTGGACGCGATTCGCTCGCATCGTGCGTGCCGAGGTGCGGGCGCAACGCCAGCTGGACTACGTGACGTCCGCACAGATGCTGGGCCTCGGCCCCATACGCACGCTGTGGGAGGAGATCCTGCCCAACGTGGCACCGCTGCTCATCACGCTGATCACGCTCGAAATGGGCGTGGCCATCGTGGTGGAGGCCATCCTGAGCTTCGTCGGACTGTCCATCGCCTCCGGCGAGCCCACCTGGGGCAGCATGATCGGCGAGGGCCGACTCTATGTGAACCAGTCACCCTGGCTGATGGTGGTCCCCATCATCGCCACCATCGCGTCCGTGCTGGGGCTCAACGCCCTGGGCGACGGTCTGCGGCACGAACTCGATCCGGTGGTGCGCAAATGAAGCCCCATGTCCTGCATATCGAAGGCCTGCACATGTCCATCCGGTCCGCAGGCCGCATTACCCATATCCTGCGCGGTGTCGACCTGACGGTTCGCCCCGGCGAAGTCCATGCGCTGGTGGGAGAGTCCGGTGGCGGCAAGTCCATGGTCACGCGCTGCGCAACCGGGTTGATGCCACGTGGCGCCGAAGTCACTGCGGGTCGGATCGTGCTGGACGGCCAGGACATGACGCAGGCCAGCGAGCGGGAGTGGCGCCAATTCCGTGGCCGGGTCGTCAGCATGGTGCTCCAAGACCCCATGACCGCACTCAACCCCATGCGCATGATCGCAGCCCAGGTCTCGGACGTGCTGCGCCTGCATCGCCGACTGCGCGGCGACGAGCTGCGCCGCGAAGTGCTCGCGCTGCTGGATCGGGTCCACATCCGCGAGCCCGAACGTGTCATGACTCTCTATCCCCATGAGCTCTCCGGCGGCATGCGCCAGCGCGTCGTCATCGCCATGGCATGGGCCTGCCAGCCCAAGCTCATCATTTGCGACGAGCCCACGACCGCACTGGATGTCACCGTCCAGAAGGAAGTCCTCAAGCTCATCCGCGAGCTGGCCAAGGAAGGCCAGGGCGTCCTCTTCGTCACCCACGATCTTGGCGTGGTCGCCAAGGTTGCATCGCAGATGAGCGTCATCCATACCGGGCGCATCCTCGAGAGTGGCACGGTTGCCGATGTCTATGCCGCACCCAAGCACCCCTATACCAGCGCACTGCTGGGCGCGACGCCTCGCTTCGACCGGCCTGGCCACCAACTGCGCCCGGTGAGCGAGGCGCTGATCGACAAGCTGCAGGCCGAGGCCCTGCAAATCGACCAGAAAAAGGTGGCCGCATGATTTCTGGCGCGACTTCCACACTGCTCCAGGTCCGCGGCCTAGGCCTGGATGTCCCCGACCTCAACGCCCCGCGCAGCGGCGGCCAGCGGCCGCTGCGCACCATACTCTCGGACATCAGCTTCGACCTCGCGCCGGGTCAGGCACTCGGCGTGATCGGGGAATCCGGCAGCGGCAAGAGCTCGCTGGCCCGCGCGCTGACGTTGCTGATGCCTCCCCAGCGCGGCAGCGTGCTCTGCCAGGGCCAGCGTGTGGATTCCTGCATGCCTGCAGCTGCACTACGCGACTACCGCGCCGCGGTGCAGATGATTTTCCAGGATCCGATGTCCGCGCTGAACCCGCGTCGACGCATCGGAGCCAGCATTGTTCGGCCACTGCAGGCCTTCGACCGGCTTGGGAGCCAGACGGCGGAACAGGCTGCGGCCGCACTGCTTGACCGAGTTGGACTACCACGCGCGTTTGCAAGCCGCTTCCCCCACGAGTTGTCCGGCGGCCAGAGACAGCGCGTCAACATCGCGCGTGCGCTGGCGCTGTCGCCCCGCGCCATCATTGCCGACGAGGTGACCTCGGGCCTCGATGTCTCCGCGCAGGCCAGGATCGTGGAACTGCTGGACTCGCTGCGCAGCCAGGAGCGCCTCGCGCTCATCTTCATCAGCCACGACCTGTCGCTGGTACGCAGCCTCTGCGACGACGTGATGATCCTGCGCGCGGGCGTCGCCGTCGAGCAAGGCGGCTGCGACGGGGTCTTCAGCCAGCCCCGCAGCGACTACACCCGCCAGCTGCTGCGCTCGATCCCACTGCCTGAGCCGGACCCTCACTGGCTGGACGCAGCGTGAAGACGCTGACGAAATTTGGATCAAAAGCAGCGCAAAACGGATAGTGGCCGGGCACCAGGCACGGCACGATCTCCCCCACAGACCGACTGATGACACGAGTTCGCCATGAGCAAGATCCTTGAACAGTTCGCGCACAGCATCGCCACCGGCTCCACCCGTGTGGTCGACCTCACCCAGACACTGTCGTCGGACTTTCCAGCGCTGCAGTTGCCGCCGCAGTTTGGTCAAGTCTGGGCCTTCAAGCAGGAGCGCATCTCGCAATACGACGAGGCGGGTCCCGGCTGGTACTGGAACAACTTCACCTGCGGCGAGCACACGGGCACGCATTTCGATGCGCCGGTGCATTGGGTCACAGGGCGAGACCACGCCCAGAACACCGTCGACACGATCACGCCACGCAACTTCATTGGCCCGGCCTGCGTGATCGACGCCAGCGCCGAAGTGGCGGCCAACCCTGACTTCGTGCTCACCGTCCAGTTCATCGAGACCTGGGAAGCCCAGCACGGGCGCATCCCCGAGGACGCCTGGGTGCTGCTGCGTACGGACTGGAGCAAGCGAGTGAACGATCCAGCCGCCTTCCTGAACATGGCCGAGGATGGGGCCCACACGCCCGGCCCCGAGCAGGCTGCCGTCGAACTCCTGATCAACCGCAAGGTGCGCGGCTTCGGGGTCGAGACCATCAATACGGATGCGGGCCAGTCCTATGCGTGGCCCTTGCCCTACCCCTGCCACACGCTGATGCACGGAGCCAACCGCTACGGGTTGCAGTGCCTGACCAACCTGGACCAGCTCCCACCCACGGGTACGGTCATCCTGAGCGCCCCGCTCAAGATGAAGGACGGCTCGGGCTCGCCGCTGCGCGTGCTCGCCCTCGTCCCGAACTGAGCCCCTCCCACGCCAGACCACATGCGGGCACCGCCTGCAGGGGCCTTGCTGCGCGCAGAAAGCGCGACACCGATTCAATCCTCCACAGCCACAGACCGCGACAGCCGGTCTTCCTCGAAGGTCCAACCATGAGCAACGAGATGGGAACCAATGATGCACGTCGCCGCTTCTGCACCGCCACGGGGATGACCTTGGCAACGCTGGGGCTCAGCGGCCCGCTGAGCGTGCTTGCCCAGACGCAGAAGACGCTGACGATCGCCTACAACGTCGACCTGCCGTCCTGGGATCCAACGGTCGGCCCCTCAGCAGTGAACCCGACCATCCAGTCGCTGTACAAGGCCGTGCTGGCCCAGTTCATTGACCAGAATCCCGACCTCAGTCTGAGGCCCGACCTGCTGACCGAGTGGGGCTGGAACGCCGACAAGACCAAGATCAGCCTGACGGTGCGCAGCGGCGCCAAGTGGCACGACGGCACCCCCATCACGGCCGAGGACGTGGCCTGGTCAATGCGCCGCGCCGCCGACCCCAAGACCGGCAATCCCATCCAGTTCCTGTGGAGCAAGCTGAACAACGTCAAGGCCAGCGGCAACAAGGTCACGGCAGACGTGAAGGAGTACGAGCCCGCCATCTTCAAGTGGATGGCCTTCCTGACGGGCTATGTCCTGCCCAAGGCCTACTTCGAGAAGGTAGGCGCGGAGGGCTTCGAGAAGAAGCCCATCGGCTCCGGCCCGTACAAGGTCGACGAGTTCGTCCGCGGCTCCCATGTGCGGCTCAGCGTCTTCAAGGACTACTTTGGCCCCAAGCCGGCCTTCGAGACCGTGATCATCAAGTTCACGACCGACCCCTCCTCTCGCGTGGCCGAGGTCGAATCCGGGCGCTCCGACCTGACGCTGGAAATTCCCTACGAGGAAGCCGACCGCCTCAAGGCCAAGGGCTTCGGGGTCAGCGTCGCGCCGCTGTCCGACATCGGCATGATCTTCCTGACCAATGTTGAGCCCATGAACAACGACAAGGTCCGCCAGGCGCTGGCCATGGCGATCGACAAGAAGGGCATCGCCAACAAGTTGCTGCGCGGCCATGTGCGCCCCATTGACACGCTGGAAGCCCCCGGCTACGCCGCCTATGACCCCTCCATCAAGGCCCCGTTCGATCCCAAGAAGGCCGCTGCACTGATGGCCGAAGCCGGCTACACCCGCGACAACCCGCTGCGCTTCAAGGTCCAGACCACGCGCGGCTTCAAACCCAAAGACTTCGAGGTCATGCAGGCTGTCGTGGGCATGTGGACCGCGATCGGCGCCAAGCCCGAACTGGAGGTGTACGAGGTCGCCAAGCACTACGAACTCCGCGCCCAGCACAAACTGGCGCCTGCTGCCTTCTACAACTGGGGCAATGCGATCGGCGATCCGTCGACCTCCACCGGTTTTGCGATGTTCAGCATGTCACCACATTCCGCATGGAAGGACCCCAAGACGCTCGACGCCAAGATCGGCCCCCTGTGGGGAGAGAAGGACGAGGCCAAGCGCATTGCCGGCTACAAGGCCGTGAATGCCTACATCGCCGAGCAGGCCCTGGTGATCCCGCTGTTCCAGTACAGCCAGACCGTGGTCTATCGCAAGGGGCTGAAGTTCACACCGCACGGCGCGGGCTTCGTGGTGCCTCAGGCCGTGGGCGTGGGGGCCTGAATGCCGGGGGACAGCTCGTCGTCCCTGACCGCCGCGACCCCGATACGCTGGCTGGCGGCCGGCGTGGTCATGGTGGCCATGGCGGCCATGAGCTTTCCGGAGCATGTCTCCGCCATGGCCGCCTATGCAGCCATGATCGGGTTGGGCATGCTGCTGCTGGGGCTGGCTTGCCGGACGGGTTCTGGGCAGCCTCACGACGCGACTGCATTGCCCAGCGCCGAGCTCAGTCCCGAACTGCTGGCCTTCCTGCCGCCGGACTTTCCGATGCCAGTTGCCTGCGCGCCCAAGGCCGAGCAGCCCGCTGGTGACATCAGGATCGACCCGACGGACTGGAACACGTTCCGCACACTGTCGCGCCGCCTCGAGGAGGGCATCGCACTGTGCCGCTCTGATATGGACCGGGTCACCGAGCTGGCCCAGAAGTCCGGCGCCCAGATCGGCTCGGCCAACACCGCCATGCATGACCTGAGCGGCTGCTTCGGAACCCTGCGCACCAGTTTGCTCACCTCCGCCCAGATGTTCCACGAACTGCAAGGCAAGGCCCACCAGATCAACGGCATCGTGGAAGTGATCAGGGAAGTCGCCCGTCAGACCAATCTGCTGGCCATCAACGCTGCGATCGAGTCCAGCCGAGTCGGGCAGGCAGGTCGCGGCTTTGCGGTCGTCGCCACCGAGGTGAAGCACCTCGCCCATCGCACCGACCAGGCCGCCCGCAGCGCAGGCGCGCTGACCTTGGAGTTGGTGCAGTGCTGCAGCGCCGCCAACGGCGAGGTCAGCAAGACGGTGGAGGTCAGTGACGAAGGCGTGCGATTCAACGAGATCGCTCTGGCCTCGTTGCATGAGGTCGAACTGGGCGGCAGACAGCGCATCCAGATCGTGGGAGAGTTCCTGGCCCGGCTGGACGAGCAAGTCTCCACCACCCAAGAGCTGGATCGTCGGGTCGCCGCAGTCCGGCCCACGGCCTGATGCGCCAATCCGGCGTGCAGCGGCAGCAGGCGGCTTCAATGATCCCGGGGTGCGATGGCACGCATGAGCAGCCCGCCGGTCAAACCGCTGGCTCGTCTGCAGAACAGATGGTGCTGGACCGGCGAGGGCATATCGAGACCCAGTTCCCGACACAGCCACAAGCCGGCCTGCTGTGGATCTACGCGGTCCGCCACCAGAGCCTGTCGCTGCACACGGATAGGTCCCAATTGGCCGTACCACCCAACTACATGCTGGTATCCGCCCATCCGCCCTTTCTGTGGTCCCTAAGCACCCTTGAGCAGGACGACCTGGTGCTGAGGTTGCCGATCCCGGCCGCCCACGGGCCCATGGTGCCGGAACCTGGACTGGTGCTGACCTCAGACCAGTCCCAAGTCGTGCGCCACTTGATGGAGGCACTGCGCGCGGACGAGGACGCCGCACGATCCCGCGCCCCGTCGAGCCGCCCCTCGCATCGCACGCAGGGGGACGTCCCCAACGGCACCGCGGAAAGCGCATCGCTCTGGCGCGCCCATGCGCGCCAGGCCTTCATTGCCTTCCTCGTCTTGGTCTGCCCCCCGCTGCCTCGGCCCGCCACCGCCAGCGGAATCGTGCCAGCACGCGACCAGCGTCGTCTCGACCGGATGAACGACTACATGGCGGCCCGCCTAGGGGCGCCCGTGTCGTCCGAGGATCTCGCGAAGGCCGCGGGAGTCAGCATCCGCGCACTCAACGCACTTTGCCAGCGACACTATCTCACCACACCGATGGAGCTGCTGCGCCGCCTGCGCCTTGAGGCGGTGCACCGCCACCTGAAGGTCGATCCGGAATCGCCCATCGGGGATGTTGCACTGCGCTTCGGATTCGGCCACCTGGGCCGTTTCTCAGCCTACTACCGGGAACGCTTCGCCGAGCTGCCCCACGAGACACGCTTGCGCCACCTAGGCCAGCGAACCGCCTCCCGGCCCGCCGGCACATCAGCGGAACAGGCGATGGAGCAGGTGGCAGGGCGCCGGTCGAGGGCACGCGGCCCCGAGGGGCCCGCTGACGTCCTTGCGCCGCCTGACCAGTTCTCTTGAAAGGAAGTCTCAGATGAAGAGCGATGTCGAAGTGATCGTCGTGGGTAGCGGCATCAATTCGCTGGCCTGCGCTGCCTTGCTGGCCAAGCGCGGCACCAAGGTCTTGGTGCTCGAACGCAACGACATTCCGGGAGGATGCATACGCTCCGAGGAACTGTTCCCAGGATTCACCCACGATGTTCTGTCGCAGTGGTATCCGCTCTTCGTCAGCAGTCCCACTTATGCGGAGCTCAAGGACGACCTGGCCGCGGCCGGCCTGTGCTTCGCGCAATCCGAGTACACGACGGGCCTGGCCTGCCCGGACGGCACGGCCATCGCGCTCAAGCAGGACATGCAGGACGCCGTGCGGCGCCTGGATGCCATTGCTCCGGGAGACGGCAGTCGCCTGGGCGAGATGGCCGCCCAGATGTTCGGCGCGGATGCTGCCCTGACCTTCGGCCTGATGGGACAGTCGTCCTATTCCTGGTCCATCGCCAAGCTGCTTGCCAAGGAGTCCTACCAGCGCGGCATGGGGGGCATGCTTTCGTTCGCGTCGGCATCGCTGGAGAGCTTTAGGCGCTGGGCGGAACGGGACCTCCACAACGATGTGACTCGGGCCCTGATTGCCCCGTGGGTGCTGCATTCTGGCGTCGGTCCGGACGAAGCCTGCTCGGCCTTGATAGGCAAGCTGACCTTCGCAGCGGTCGTTGCAGGTGGCATGCCCGTCGTCCAGGGGGGGAGCTCTCGCATCGTGCAGGCATTCGCCGAAGTCATCCGCCGCCATGGCGGCGAGCTGCGCACGAACTCGGAAGTAACGGAGATCCTCACCGAGGGTACGGGCCGAAAGCTGCGAGCCATCGGAGTCAAGGTTGCTGGGAAGACCCTGAAAGCCACCAAGGCAGTCGTCTGCAACGTCACGCCCCCGCAGCTGTACGGCAAGCTCTGGCGCGATGCACCGCCCGAGCTGCTTGAGCGCGCCCGGGCCTACCGCTTCGGTCGCGGCTGCATGCAGATCCACTTCGCGGTGCGCGGCCAGGTGCCCTGGACCAACGAGGAACTGACCCGCGTACCGCTGGTGCACCTGACCGAGAGCATGGAACAGGTTTGCGCGTCGGTAGTCGAGGCCTCCAACGGCTGGCTGCCCGCACGTCCGACGCTGGCGATTGGCCAGCCGACGGCGGTCGACCCCCTGCGTGCACCCAGCGGTGACTCCATCCTCTGGATACAGATGCAGGAGCTGCCCTCTCGGCTGAAGGCGGACGCCGCAGGCGAGATCGAGATACCTACCGATGGCCGTTGGACCGTGGCGGTCCGAGAGGCTATGGCAGATCGTGTGCAGCGCCGCCTGGAAACCGTGATGCCCGGCCTGTCGGCACGAATCGTTGGCCGCAAGGCTTACAGCCCCGCTGACATCGAAGCGATCAATCCCAACCTCGTCGGCGGCGATCCGTACTCGGGGGTGTGCTCGCCCGACCAGTTCTTCTGGCTCAGGCCGTTCGCGCCGGCAGCCGGCGCCCGCGGCCATCGAACACCCTGCGAGGGGCTGTATCAGATCGGCGGATCGACACACCCGGGACCTGGCCTTGGTGCGGGGTCCGGCTACCTCGTCGCACAGGCGATCTCACCGCGCTGACCTGGCTGTGCCCCGAAGCTCGACCGGCATTCCCAGCTACAGGGGCAACGCCCGGATCCTGGCAATAGGCAGGAAGGGTGACGCCCAGATCCTCAAAAAGTGCCTAGACAAGAGCATCG
>APMI01043319.1_pt1 | contig 10043 bp, 7 predicted proteins | sample 667938 | NCBI WGS metagenome assembly APMI01 (sample SAMN01084076, study PRJNA167559) | wastewater metagenome | biome: Wastewater | place: Denmark: Ejby Moelle, Odense | collected 2011-11-28
ATTTGGGTATCAATCAGATAAGCCATTACATATACTCTTTAAGATCATTGATCGGGGCATTAAAATCATCAGAAATACGAATTTTCCCTTCTAAACTGCCTAATCTGACCCCTTTTTTAGAGGTATCAATAGGGGCAGGAGTTTCCCGCATAAACGTAATGAGTACTTTGGTTTTTTGGCGAGTGGGTGGGGCTTCATTTAGCGTAAATGTGCCATTCTCGTAAATACCCTCTATTGCAGTGTACATAGAACTTTTTCTTTTTATTAGACACAAACATAACAAAATTTTATCGCATAACACTTATCAGATACCATCTAACTGAATAGCTGCATTTCGGCCTTGATGTTCCCTCATTCCTTTCGGCAATTCCCTCAAAAAAGCCCCCTATTCGCTCATTAGGTTTTGAATAAAATGAACGGTATTTAAACATTTGAACTGTCGTTACGGGCTTATATGTCAATTTTTTACCAATAAACCCTTTGAGACAGTCTCTACTTTTGACAAAAATTAAAAATAGATGAGCATGAAATACTACAGCTACTTTTTCTTCCTGTTGGCGCAAGCGAGTTTTGCCCAACACACACTCAAAGGTTCGATTAAAAGCCCCAGCGGAGCGGGGTTAGCTTACGTTTCAGTAGGGTTACTCAAATTGGATTCTACCATCGTCAAAGGAACCTCAACCGATGCCGCAGGAGGTTTTATCTTTGAAAATGTAAAAACAGGACAATACCGCCTTGTAGCGTCGGGCGTGGGCTACGAAAAATCCTATTCGACCCTGTTTCAGGCCAATGAAGAAGTGCCAGCTTTGGTGTTGCAGGAAAGTAGTACACAACTCAACGAAGTGCAGATAAAGGCAAAACAAGCCTTCATTGAGCAACAAATCGACCGAACCGTGATGAACGTTGCTAATAGCATAGTAGGCAGCGGCAGCACTGCCCTCGAAGTACTGGCCAAAGCCCCTGGCGTAACAGTTGATTTTCAGAACGAAGCGATTCAATTACGGGGCAAAGAAGGAACCATCGTTATGATAGACGGCAAACTGACCTACCTATCAGGCAGTGATTTGGTAGCGATGCTCAGGGGGATGTCGAGCAGTAACATTGATAAAATCGAAATCATCAGTAACCCCTCCGCCAAATATGATGCCGCTGGAAACTCAGGGATTATCAATATCAAACTCAAAAAAAATGCGGCATTGGGTAGCAACGGGGCGTTGTCGTTGGCGGGTGGGTCGGGGCAGCATTACCGCAGCCGAGGCGACTTTCAATTTAATCACCGCACCCAAAAACTCAATCTTTTTGGCAACTACGGTTTGAACAAAGGGCAAAACTTCTTTGAACTCCTTTTGTACCGTGACCAACCCGACGGCACTCTTCGAAACTACATTGACCAACGCACTCACCTTGTTTTTGACGATTTTGGGCACAATGCCAAGGCAGGATTTGATGTGATGCCCACACAAAACACGACACTGGGAGTAGTTTGGATGGGGCAGTGGAACACGCAGTTGCAAGACGGAATGGCGGACTTTGACGCTCGTCGCAGCCCCAATTCTCCCATTTATTTACAAACCAATACCCATAAGATACTCGACCAACGTACCCGAAATCAGTTGTTCAACGTAAATTTTCAACAAAATTTTGCCAGCAAAGGTGCTTTGACTGTGGACTTGGACTACGGAGTTTTCGGAAAAGATGTGACCAACAATTTAGACACCCAAAGCCCCGTCGTTGACCCTAAAAGTACAGCTCCCGTCCCTTATTTGACCAATGTGTCGGCCACCAATGTTACCATCAAAACCATGAAGGCCGATTACAGCCGAGCCTTGTCCAACAAGTGGAAATTAGAAACGGGCTTGAAATGGTCAGACGTGGAAACGAGCAATGATATTTTGCTCAAAACGGGTTCAAGCCCCTCCAATTTGGTGCTAGACCCTCAGCTGTCGAGCCATTTTGAATACAATGAGCAGGTTACAGCTGTCTATGCAAGTGTTTCGGGAACGATTGAAAAAACAACCGTTCAGGCGGGTTTACGTGCCGAACATACCCATTCGGTAGCGGCATTGACCATGCCCCAAACCAAATTTTCTCGCAATTACCTCAACTGGTTCCCCTCGGTTTTTGTGTCGAGGCTGTTGTCTGAGAAACAAACACTAATTGCCTCGTATAGCCACCGTATCAATCGCCCCAACTATCAATACCTCAATCCCGCCCGTGGTTTTATTGATTTATATGCCTATTCGGAGGGAAATATTGAACAAACACCCCAATACACCCATGCCGTAGAAGTGCGGTATGCCCTCAAAACGGGCTTTTTTGCCTCTCTGGCCGCTAATTTTATCAAAGACTTCACGATGCCTGTCAATTCAGTCACGGAAGGTAATAAATTGGTGCGGGTCTTTAAAAATATAGGCAATGCCCGCAGTTATACCCTTACGCTGAGCCAACCGATAACGGTAGCCAAACAATGGCAAATGCAAGCCACTTTGATGGGCTACTACGATGAGTTTGATTACACCTACGAGTCCACCACTTGGCACGTCCGAAACACGGCAGCCCGCTTGAGTGTGAACAACGGATTTACGTTTGGCAAAGGTTGGACGGCCGAACTGAACGGCTGGGTAAATAGTCCAAGCATACGGGTAGTCGAAAGAAGCACTTGGTTGAGCAGTGTTGATGCAGGAGTACAAAAAATGCTGTCGGCCAAAACAAAATTGAAGTTGAGTGTCCAAAATATCTTTTTTACGCCCTTGGGTAATAATCGCATTGAAACCGCCAATAGCCTACAACGAGCTGTTTTTCAAATGGATACACGGATAGTGATGCTTAATTTTACCCATAATTTTGGCAACGATAAACTAAAAGCCGCCCGACAACGACGCACTGGTGCCGAAGAAGAAAGCCGTCGGGCTAATTGAGCCATTTCTACTTTGTTACTAGTTGCCCCCTTTTTATCTGTCCTTTAAAGCAGCTTTAGAAGCTAGTTCCGAAGGGATTGGCTTAAAAATTTGCGTATTTCTGTAATGCTTTAATAAACCAAAACCATTTCAAACAATAAACTGTAAAAACTCCTTACAAATTCGTTACTAGCAAGCGTCGTTACACACGCAAATGCGACAGAATTGGCTATCTTTTGTGAAACCATACCCGCCTTAGAAACTATTTTTACCTTTTATATTGATTTTGCGCTGGCCAATCTCACAAAAGAACCCTTGGCTGTATTAGGAACGCCAGTACACTACTTTAACGATAACCTTACCTTCACCCACTGCTGATTTCGCAATGCTTCTACTTCCATGTGCCCCTGCCAGTTGACTTCTTGATAGATTTCCAACAAATCGCGAATGGTTTTGACTGGCTTGCTATTAGCCATGCGGATGACGTCTTTGGGTTGTAAACCTGCTTTCGACAACAGGCTATTGGCGCCGGTACTCGTTATGATGACGCCCGTTTCATCGGGCAGGCCATAGGCAGAGCGTTCGCCTAAGCCTTCAACGTTTTTGAGCAAACTGCCTAACCAATTAATCGCCAGAGCTTTCCCTTCCACCGATTCGTTGGTTAGCAGTGCTGGAAACTCAGGCTGTAAAGCTCGTTTTTTCAGGGAAATTTTCTGCACACCAAACGACTGCATGGGGAAGTTTTTGAAACCGACCGTCAGAGCCACCGATGCGTTCTTAACGGTATAATTTCCCTCCGAGGCATTTACAAAAACAGGATTTCCAGCCCTACTTCGGGAGTCGGTGCCGTTCTTTTGAGCCAACGCCAAGGCGGATGAATCAGGGAATAAATTTTGGTCAATCTCCTTTCCCCAATCGTTGATTTGAATAGGAAAATACTTTTTCATCACAATGTTATGCCGAAACACATCGTGGCTATTTTTGAACCAAACGTGCGGGTGAAATGAGTTGTTGACCATGATGTTGTTTTCAACCATTCGGTAAAACCCTTCCCGAAGTTTGAGGCCACCATTGAGACATACATTGTTGTAAATATGGTAGTTAGACGAGCCATCGTCGAGGTCAATGTCCCAGCCGTGGTCACAGCGAAATCGGTTATTACGAATAATCGTCGTTTGCTGCGCATCAAGCAGTATCAGTTCTGGATGTACCGCTGTCAGACTATCCATGTAACGTCGATTAGCGTACCAAAAGCGGTCACGCCCCCAAGAATTAAAAGCACCGTGGTCGCCTGTTTCTAGTACTGTGTTAAACACATCATTGTACTCCAACAAGTGCCCACCCCATGCCCCATCTCCGATGTTTATTCCTGCCCTTGGCGTGTTGTAGATGCTATTGTGACGCACAGTAATCTGCGCCGACATTTCGATTTGAACACCCGTGGCCTGTTTCTCAATTTGGCCTACATCGTGGATTAAATTATCCTCTACCAAACAAGCTAGCGGATAATTGTTGGTTTGAGGGCCAGGAGTTTTATCCAGTTGCTCGTAGGGAATCGACCACTCATACCGAAACGAGGGCGAACGTACGGCCTTGGGGTCGCCCACAAACGCTACGGCACTCGCCCCAATATGATGAATATAGCACCCTTTAACGGTATTATTTCTATTGTATTTGCTCATTACGATGGCATTCCCTCCCAAATCAGCAAATTCACAGTCGGTCAAAGTACAGTTTTCTGCTCCCTCCAACAGCACGGCTCCGCCGCGAAAAAACGTCCAATCGCTGCGGACCAACGGCTCTTTGGTTTCCATAAAGCTACGTTCGGTATGGGTAAAATGCAGGTTTTTGAAATGAACATTACGCAAGGGTTTTTCGGGAGTGCCGCGCAGTTCAAACAAGGAATGCAGCCCCGAAACCTCGAATTTCGCCTTGGAAAGATTGACGTTCGATGGCGGGATAAAATACAGCGTACGGGTCTTTTTATCAAAATACCATTCGTGCGGTGCATCCAATTCTTCCCAAATATTTTCGACAAAACGGTGCTGTTTGTGCATCGACGACGGGCGGTTGTTTTGCCAGCCTCCCTCCAACGCCAACTCACCATTTTGGCTTTTACCCGTAATTAGGTAGTGAAATCCGCCCCATTCGCCCGAGTGAAGGGCGTGGACATACCCTCCTTCGGGTTGACTCCACGTACCTACGCGTTCGGGGCTTGTTGCCTCCGCTGATGTTCCATGAAATACCCGAGCGGTAGAGTCATAATTGGGAAAACGTGCCAAATGCTGTAATTGCCCATTGACAAAAAGTTGTTCGAAGGCAGTACTACCGCTTACTTGAGCCTGATAAATCCCATTTTTAAACGGTTTCCATGCTAACTGTACAGCTTCTCCCCCGCTAATGGTCACTTTTTCGTTGGTATATCCTTCGATTTCCAGCGCTGACGCCTTTACTTCCGCAGCATCCAACGTGGTGGTAGTAGGCAAATAATAAACTCCTTCTCGCAAATAGATTTTTACCTTTTTCCCTTTGGCTTGCTTGGCTAGGGCGATGGCTTTGGATACGCTTTTGAAGGGCCGTTGCAGTGTACCTGCATAGGTATCCTGTCCGTTAGGCGCCACATAGTACGTCACTTGAGCACTTGCTACCGAAACGAAGATGCAGTTCATCACCCACAAAGCAAAAAAACCTATCATCATCAAAAAAGCGACTTCACGCCTATTTTTACGTTTGTTGACACAGCCCGACGTAGTGACACACCACTTCGTCGGGGCAACTTATTTAGCGGTATCCTGTTTTAGAACTTCATTGATTACTTTTGAATTAGCTCATTATCAATTGGGTGCACGAAACGTTGCAGGTATCTAGGCCAAGGTAAACACATAGGCCACATAGAATTTTCACATAGCACACAAATTTAAAAGCCGATACGTCGGACTATGTTTACTATGTGTTTTAAAAAGAATGCTACCAAATACGGCATTTATTCGTACACCCTGTCAATTCTATTTCAAAGAAAAGGATGGTTTTTGAACACATTACTCCCTCGCCTTTCCTTGCTCCCTTTGTGAAAAAGTACTTACTGCTGCATTTTAAGGTAAAGCAGGGCAAGGCATCTTTTGTGAAACCATACCCGCCTTGTCCCGAACAATGCCTCACTTTTAACCCGCGAACTCCGCTTACGAGTATCAATCAGCACACCGACGAGGTCGTACAACGAGGAGCCTGTTACGTGTCAGGTCAGCAAGTTTCGAGACTTAACTTGCACATTTCAAACGACTATATCATGCTCAAAGTGGTGTTTTGGCCTGACGCCATGTACCAATTATTTGGTGTCCCACTCCGTTGCATTACCGACCAATACCTCGACACAGAAAGTGTGATTGGACATGAGATAAAAACCGTCAATGAACAAATGGCCAATGCCTCCTCTTACCATGACATCATCACAATTGCGGAGGCATACTTGTGGCAAAAAGCAAAAAAACGAAAAATTGACGCAAGTCCAGTGGCTCAAATTGGGCAGCTGCTGATTAAAGACCCTAATCGTTTTTCGTTAGATTGGCTGGCAAACCAGGCGTGTTGGAGTCCACGACATCTGGAACGACAGTTTATTGAACGCATGGGCGTTAGTCCTAAGTTTTTGGCTCGCATTAGTCGTTTTGATAAAGCATTTGAGCTCAAACAACAAAACCCATCACTCGATTGGCTAAGTATCGCTCTGCAAACGGGTTACAACGATTACCAACACTTAGTCAAGGACTTCAAACAATTTGCTGGCGTTACGCCCAATCTTATCCTTCAAGCAGAACTGGACTCTCCCGAACGCAGATTGGGGCTGGTGACAAAAACAATGGCTACGCGCTAAATCCTGTCGTTTTTTTACCACCTCTACACGCTTAAAAGGCAGTAAGTTTCGAAAAAATTCTTACCACGATGGAAAAAACCTACCGCTTTCTACCCTACTTTTTTGTTGCCTTTTTTATTTTGGTCATCTATTGCTTCTACCAAAGTTACTTTGGTGAATTTCCAGATTTTCAAGGTGTTATCAGTCCCATTGGCAATGTTCCTATTGCCATTACTACCGTTACTCACTTTCACGCTCTCATCATCATTATCTGGTTGCTGATTCTCATTGTTCAGCCGATTTTGATTGTGCAGAAAAAACTCGAATGGCATCGATTCGTAGGCAAAGCGTCGTACGTAGTAGTGGCCTTGATGGTCGTCTCGCTTTTACTGATTATCAACCAAGAGCAAAGTCGAGAAAAAAGCCTGCCTGTTTTCACTGCCAACTTGCTCGATGTACCTGTGTTCTTGGTTTTTTATGGCTTGGCTATTTACTTTCGCCGCAAGCCCGCTTATCACGCCCGGTTTATGGTGATGAGCATCATCGCTTTTATCAATCCTGCGGTAGCTCGCCTGCTTGCCAATGGTTTGGCTGTGCAGTTGGGCTTGTGGTTATTATTTTTTGGGGTAGAATTTTTTACTCGCAAAACCTACAAACCCTACCTCATTGGACTCGGATATTATGTGTTCAATTTGGCAATTGTCGCTTATTTATTTTTGGGTAATCAGGAATTGTTGAATCAAATTTGGCAACTGTTTTTTGGGAATTAAACTTCAACATCAATAACTAATCTTCTACAAGATCAGATGGAAGTACACCTTTATCTAAGAAAGTAAGGAATCAGTATTGTTAGAAGAAGATAACATTGAAGCAACTTCATCTACAATCTCATGATTAAGTACAATGTCGTTTTTTTACTTGTAACCACCCTCAAGTGCTTTTTACCTTTGTTTTGAACTTAAACCTTTCAAAATCAATGAAAAAGCACTTTTTGTTTTTTTTAGTATTACTCTTCGTAGCAATGAAGGCAAACGCCCAACAACAGCGGTTCGCCGATGCGACCTACGTCTTTGTACACGGCGCTTGGGGCGGGGGTTGGGAGTATAAAAAGGTGGATTCTATACTTACTGCTCAGGGGCATAAGGTGTATCGCCCTACCATGACGGGCTTGGGCGAGCGGGTTCATTTGGCAAATGCTGACATTAACCTCAGTACCCATATTCAGGATATTGTCAACATGATTTTGTTTGAAGACCTACACAACATCACGCTCGTGGGACATAGCTACGGTGGCATGGTGATTTCGGGGGTGGCAGAGCAAATACCCGACCGCATTGGTAAATTGATTTATGTAGATGCTTTTGTCCCTAACGATGGCGAAAGTTTGTTTACTTCACGGGGTGAAAAAGAAACAAGGGCTATGATTATGCCCCACGTCAAAAATGGCATGATTGAGTACTTTTTTGGGCCTACCAAGCCTACGCCACCAACCGATGTGCCGCACCCCCTAAAAACACAAACCGAAACGCTGTCTATTAAAAATCCTGCGGTCAAAAAGATTGCCACTTATTACGTTTTGATGCTGCCCGACAATGGCGATGCCACTAATGCAGGTTTTGCTCCGTTTGCCCAAAGAGCCAAAGAACGTGGCTGGAAGATTCTGCAACTTATTGGTAATCATTACCCTATGCGGTTTCAGCCTGAAAATTTTATCGTAACTTTGGAGAAATGTAAGTAAATTTTGAACCACATAGGCCGTCGTAGCGATAAAAACATAGAACGCATTGTTTTTTTCTAATGTGTTCTATGTTTCTATGTGGTAAAAAAACGGCAAAACCATGATTTACAAGGAAATACTACCGAGCTTAGGTTTGCAACCGTTCATCAAAAACTACCTATTGGTAGGATATGACAAACCATTGCCAGTTGATTTTGTGACCCAACCTTACCCAACTCGAATAGAGCAGTCGCTTAATTTCTTTGCAAGGGGTTTTATTCACAATCATAACCCACATACGGGTGAGTCAGTGAGGATCTCGAAAACGGCTATCTGGGGGCAGCAAGTGTTGAGACTCAATTTTGAAACGAATTTTCAACCTGATTTTCTGATGCTGATGGTTATTTTTCAGGCAGGGGCTTTAAATCGTATCTTGGGAATATCGAGCCAAGAACTTACCACCCAGTTTTGTGATGCAGAACCCCTACTGAGTGCCGAACTTCGCCAAGTAAACGATTTGATTGCCAATGCCAAGGGCGAAAACGAAATCATTGGTATTGCCGAAGAGTTTTTGTGGCGAAAAGTTAAACAAGTAAAAACCGAAGCCAATGGCATAGACCGCATTGGCGAAATATTGACCCTTCACCCCAATCGTTTTTCATTAGATTGGCTCGCCGACCAAGCCTGCCTTAGCCCGCGTCAGTTTGAGCGCCGTTTTACCCAACGCATGGGCATAGGCCCCAAATTATACAGTCGTATCAGTCGTTTTTATCAGACTTTTCAATACAAAGAAACCCATCCTCACATTGATTGGCTCAGTGTTGCGTTACATTTTGGCTACACCGACTATTACCATTTAGTCAAAGACTTCAAGCCATTTGCCAACAGTACCCCCAATATCATGCTTCAACAATACGCCCTTCGCCCAGAGGTGATGGCTAGATTTATGGGCAAATAAACAGTAAAAACCAAATAGCTCTTTTTTACCACTTCCACATGCTTGCAATCATCATCTGGCTACTCATGTTTATTATTCAGCTAAGTTTGATTGTCTAAAAAAACGCCAATGACATCGGTGGGTAGCAGGGCATCGGGAATCTGTTGTTGGGCAAGTCATAGCTCTGTACAATCATTAACGTACCACCTATAATTCAACGATTTTTTACCACTAAAAACCAGTTTTAAGCCCCCATTTTTGTACAGTTATGTTTCACCCAACAACCTGTTAAAAATGAAAAATTTATTGTTTGCCCTTTTGGTTGGTTCGGGCAGTTTGTATGCCCAAACCAACGATGACGCCATCAAAGCCACCCTCCTCGCCGAAGCAAAAGCACTCAAAACGCATCAACCCAGCGAAGTACGGAAACAGTGGTCGTTTGACCCCAAAGACACAAAACATACCATTGTAAGCGTAAATTTACCCGACGGCAGCTATACGTCTCGCACGGGAGCCGATTTTACCCGCGACGACGCCTTTCCGCCTGCCATGCCGCTCAGTGTGAGCAATGCCGATTTTAAAATCAAATCAGCGGGAAATTTTGCCAGTGCCAATTATCAAACCACCTACACCGCCCCCGATGGA
>APMI01012153.1_pt1 | contig 10042 bp, 3 predicted proteins | sample 667938 | NCBI WGS metagenome assembly APMI01 (sample SAMN01084076, study PRJNA167559) | wastewater metagenome | biome: Wastewater | place: Denmark: Ejby Moelle, Odense | collected 2011-11-28
GCGGCAGGGGTTTGCCGCAATCCGCCAGCAGTCCGGCGGCCCGGTCCCCAGGCGTGCCTTCGCAGGGATAGGTTTCGCCGTGAAAATTGGGGTTGCGCTCAAGCACCATTCGGCGGTTCGGGTTGTTCTCGGTCAGCATATAGGGACCGGTGCCCACCGGGTACCAGTCGAGTGTCAGGTTCTTCTCGGCCATTCCCGGCTGGCCAAAAAAGCGATCGACCTCGCGCGGTACCGGGGCAAAAAAAGGCATCGCCAGCCAGTAGAGAAACTGCGGATACTTGCCACGCAGCTCGATGCGCAAGGTATGGCGGTTGACGCGCGTCACGCCCTTGAGCGCAAAGCGGTCCAGGTCAAGCCAGGTTCCGGCGGACAGACTCTTGGCCTCCTTGTGCAGTACTTCGCCGAGTTCTTTCAGCCCGACGATGCGTTCGGCCATCATGCCGAAAATCGGCGAATGCAGGCGGGGATGGGCCAGCCGCTTGATCTCGTAGATGTAGTCGTCGGCGGTCAGTTCACGCGTTCCGGTGCGCGTGAAATCGGCGATGGTTTCAATGTCCGCCAACTTGGCCGGGTCAAGGTCCGCATAGACCGGCTTGCCGTCCTGATCAAGCGCGAAAGCGGGATGCGGCTGATAGTGGATACCGGGACGGATGCGGATCTCGTAGATACTGTGTGCGATGTCACTGGCTGGCGCATCGGCCGGTAGCGCCTTGCCCCTGGCGTCGTAGTAACGAGGTACCGGAACGGCCTCCGCCGTCGCTGGAATCAGCGTGTAGGGGCGCTTCAGATAGTGGTATTGCAGGAGCGGCTCGTAAATCTGCGCCGTGAATGTGATTTCGTCTTCGGTGTAGGACTGCACCGGATCAAGATGCTTGGGGCGCTCGGTGAACGCCGCATAGTAGATGTTCTTGCCACGTTCGCCGAGCGGATACGGATCGTTCTGTTCGCTACTGCAAGCAGCCAGCAGCAAAAATACAGAAAGGCAGGCAAGGCGGAAAACAAGCATGATGCGAAGTGTAACCTGTGTGCGGCTTTCGCAGACGCGGTAAAATCCACAATGATTGTAGGGGCTGATTGCCGCTCAGAAAATGGTCATCGGCGGTTGGGCAATATCACCTGCGAAATCACCTATAATGCCGGCTCAGGCTGGCTTTGGCTGCCTGAATACAACAACATTGAGTCATTGGAGAACACATGGGATTCCTCGCTGGAAAGCGCATTCTCATCACCGGTTTGCTGTCGAAACATTCACTTGCCTACGGCATAGCCAAAGCCTGCCACCGCGAAGGTGCGCAATTGGCCTTTACCTATCAGAGCGAACGCTTTGAGGATCGAACCAGAAAATTTTCGGCAGAATTCGGCAGCACCCTGGTTTTCCAGTGCGATGTCTCCGACGATGCACAGATCGACAAGGTCTTTGTCGACCTGGCCACACACTGGGAAGGACTCGACGGCCTGCTGCATTCGATTGCCTACGCCCCGACCGAAGCCATCGAGGGCGACTTCCTTGACGGCATCTCGCGTGAAGCATTCCGTATCGCTCACGATGTGTCATCCTACAGCTACCCGGCCCTGGTCAAGGCCGCGCGGCCCTTGCTGCTGAAGGGCAACAAGGCGGCTGTGCTCGCGCTGTCCTACCTGGGCGCCGAGCGCACCATGCCAAACTACAACACCATGGGGCTGGCCAAAGCCAGCCTTGAAGCGGCTACACGCTACCTGGCTTTCTGTCTTGGCCCACAGGGCATCCGCGCCAACGCCATTTCAGCGGGCCCGATCAAGACGCTGGCTGCGTCGGGTATCGGCAATTTCGGCAAGCTCCTGGCCTACAATTCCCACAACGCCCCGCTGCGCCGAAACGTCACCATCGACGAAGTGGGCAACGCTGCCGCTTTCATGCTCTCCGATCTGGCCAGCGCCATCACCGGCGAAATCATGTATGTCGATGGCGGCCTTAACACCACCGCACTCGGCAACGCCGACCCGCTCCCTTAGCAGTCCATTTCAGCAGTTCACACGCGCGATTCCGGTCCGCCACCTTGGGCGGCCGGATTTCGGCGTAGCGCGAATGCATTCGCGCGATAAGTGCAATCAAGTTGGTGCCGGTGAAGTCCACTCAGGGGTGTGGCCAATGCGCTTGTCGTAAGTCTCGGAGCACTCGCATCGCCCGCATGTCGTCAATGGCGCCTACGCGCCCTCGTCCGGGAAGCGGAACGCGCGTTGGGTATCCTGCTCATTGGAGTGCGGAGGCCTGAGAAGTATGTTTAAGAGGCAACGAGTCGAAAATTGTTGGACTTGACTGCGTGCGATCTTATTCGCCCTAAACCACAAGCATGGTAGTACTATTTTCATGCAGCAGGTTTTTCCAGCAACGGTACTCGCCGCGACTCTGACTACGTCTTCGCCGAATACCTTGGATTCGGGGAAGGAAACACCTAGCAAATGTTGAATAGCGAGCGCAACGACAGCGCTACTGCGGCAACCATCCTCGTGGTGGACGACGAGCCGGCTAATATTTCGCTGCTGGCGCAACTGCTGCGGCCGAATTACCAGGTGCGCGCCGCTAATTCGGGCGAGAGCGCGCTACAAGCGGCAACCGTCGAACCGCGCCCCGATCTGATGCTGCTCGACGTCATGATGCCGGGCATGGATGGGTACACGGTCTTGCAGCGCCTACGCGAAGACCCGGCCACGGCAGACATCGCGGTAGTGTTCCTGACGGCCATGGATCACGTGGCTGACGAGGAACGCGGCCTGCAGCTCGGTGCTGCCGACTATATGACCAAGCCGATCAACCCCGCGCTGGTGCTGGCGCGGGTGCGCACACAGCTCGAAGCCAAGCAGGCGCGCGACTGGATGCGCAATCAGAACACCGCTCTCGAAGCCGAAGTTGCGCGACGCATGGCCGAGAACGACATGACCCAACTGGTCAGCATCCGGGCGCTTGCCCACCTCGCCGAGACGCGCGACCCGGAGACCGGCAACCATATTCAGCGGACGCAGAATTACGTTCATCTGCTCGCCGATCTGCTCAGGAAATACAAGCGGTTTGCAGCCTTTCTCACTCCGCACAACATCGATCTGCTGACCAAGTCGGCACCGCTGCACGACATCGGCAAGGTCGGCATCCCCGACATCATCCTGCTCAAACCCGGCCCGCTCACCCCGGACGAGTGGGAGATCATGAAAACCCACGCCAAGCTGGGTTCCGACGCCATCGAAAAGGCCGAGAGCGACGCCGAGATGCGTCTCGATTTTCTCGTCCTGGCCAAGGAGATCGCGCACTGGCATCACGAGAAGTGGGACGGCAGCGGTTATCCGGATGGTTTGGCCGGCGACGACATCCCGATTTCGGCCCGGCTGATGGCGGTCGCCGACGTTTTCGATGCCCTGATCTCGCCGCGAGTTTACAAATCGGCGATGCCGCTCTCGCAGGCGCGCGAGATCATTGCCGCCGGGCGTGGCAAACACTTCGATCCCGAAATCGCGGATGCCTTCCTCGTTGGATTCGACAAATTCGTCGCGATTGCAGGTAAGTATCCGGACGGGAGCTGAGCACAGGCCGCGCGGTGGATAGCGGCACCATGAAACAGTGAAGCCAAAGGAAGCGCAGTGATGACCAAAGCGGACGACTGGCGAGAATCCCTCCACAGCGAAGACACGATCCTCACACTCAATGGCGTGCAAGCCGATTCTGGCATGCCGACGAAACGGGTAGCACACACGGCAGTTCGCACCTGCATGGCGCTTACCGCAGCCATCGGAGCGCTGGGGCTACTCGCTTGGGTGCTGAGCCGTCCGCTCCTGGCCAGCTTTGGTGTAAACTGGATTCCGATGGCGCCGAGCACGGCGGTATTCTTCCTGCTCTTTGGGGTCGCCGGATTCTCGGTCGCCAGTGCGCCGGCCAGCAGCCGCGCGCGGCGCATCGCCCTTGCTGTCGCAATTTTCGGCGCTGTCGGCGGCCTGCTCCTGTTCTTCCTGTCATTCCTTGGAATTCGACTTGGTCTCGAGCATCTAGGGCTCGCCGCCCACGCAACTACTTTGGCCGGCGCACCGGTCGGGTACATGTCCCCGGCGACCGCGTTGTGCTTCGTGCTCGCCGCGTTGTCGCTGCTGTCCTGGCTCAGGTCATCTCCAGCGCACCTGCAGTCGGCGATGGCGGCCTTCTCGCTGGCGATCCTCGTGGCGGGCGCCGGCGCGGTCTTGGCGCTTGCTTATCTGTTCGGTACGCCATTTCTCTATGCCGGGAGATTCATTCCGCCGGCCTTGAGCACCAGCCTGGCCTTCGTCACACTCGGCGCCGGACTGCTCGCCCTGTCGGCGCGCCGGGCGTGGGCGCCAGACCAGAGTATCGATGGCGAAACCTGGCGCGCCGCACTCCCGTTCGTGCTGGCCTTTGTGGTTGTGGCGCTGGCGATCATCGCTGTTGCCAGAAATCATTTCCTAACGCTCGCCACGGAGGCGCGAACCGAAGTCGAAACCAGGATTTCAGCGATCGCCGATCTGAAGGTGGCCAACCTGGTACAGTGGCGCGCCGCGCGTCTTGCCGACGCCCGCGCACTGCAGGGGAATCGAATCTTCACGTCGATAGTGCGGCGGGCCTTGGACAACCCGGGCGACGAGAAGACATGGCACCAACTGCGCGATTGGTTGCGGCTGACCCAAGACGCCCTTGGCTACGAGGCCGTTGCCCTGATCGATGTGGCCAACGCAACGCGTCTATCGACGGCACAGACGCCGCTCGCCGTCGACGAAATCGCCAGTGCCCGACTGGCTTTGCGATCCCGCGAGATCAGTCTGCGCGACCTGTACCGGAGCGACTCCACAAGCGCGCCGCGCCTGGCACTGCAGGTGCCGATCGTCGACCCGAATGACGGCGGCAGGGCACTGGCCGTCGTGGTGCTGGTTATCGACGCGGCCAAGTATCTCTATCCGTTGATCGAGTGGTGGCCCGGGCCCAGCCCTACGGGGGAAACGATGCTGGTACGCCGTGACGGCGACCAGGTGCTGTTTCTGAATGAACTCAGATTCCGCAAGAACGCCGCTCTGTCGTATCGGATGCCCCTGAGTCTCACCGATCTGCCCGCCGCACAAGCCGTGCTCGGCGTTGAAGGAATCGTCGAAGGCCGGGATTACCGCCAGAACAGGGTGATCGCGGCGGTACGCGCGGTGCCCGGCACGCCATGGTATCTGATTGCGCGCATCGAAACGCATGAATTCGAACAGCCAGTCGAGGATGAACTATGGCAAACGGCTATTCTCGTCGGCGTGTTGCTGCTCGCATTCGGCAGTTGGTTGGCGCTGCTGTGGCGGCAGCAGGGCGTGCGCCATTATCTGGCGCAATACCGCGCGGCAAAAGCGCTCGCCGTGGAAACGGTACGCTATCGGACACTTACCGCAACGGCGGCCGACGCGATCATCACCGCCGACCAAACCGGGGCGATCCTGAGCTGGAATAGCGCCGCCGAGCGCCTGTTCGGCTATAGCGCGTCCGAAGCACACGGCCAGCCCCTCACCCTGTTGATGCCGCCGCGCTACCGGGATGCCCACACAGCCGGCTTCGGCCGAGCGCTTGGCGGCGGAGCGAAACGAGCGCTTGCCCATCAGATCGAACTGCAGGGCCTGAGCAAGGACGGACGCGAGTTTCCGCTGGAGCTTTCGCTGTCGCAGTGGGAGACCGATGAAGGCCGATTCTTTTGCGGCATCCTGCGCGACATCAGCGAACGCAAGTTGGCACAGATTGCGCTGGCGCGTCAGAAGGACCTCTACCAGATGCTGTCGGAAACAAACCTAGCGATCGTGCGCATGACAGAGCGCAAGGCGCTTTTCCCAACGGTGTGTAGAGCCGCCGTTCAATTCGGTCACTTTGCGCTTGCCTGGGTCGCGATGCTCGACCATGACACCCAGCAACTGGTTCCGGTAGCGTTTTGCGGCGATGAAGCGAGCTACCCCCAAGCCATCGATACCACACCGGGCGCGAACGGTTCTCATTCGGATGATGCCGCCTTGCGCGCATTTCGCAGTGGCATTCCGGTCGTGGATCAGGAGTCCGGCGACGATCCTCATGCGCGCAGCAGAGCGGCGTTTCCACTCCGCACGCAAGGCGAAGTTGCGGGCGTCCTTGTTTTTGCGGCACACGATGCAGGATATTTCGCCGACGACCTGCTGCCAACGCTCGCGGAAATGGCCCTGGACGTATCGTTCGCACTCGACAATCTGGAGCGCACAGCCGAACTCTACCAAAGCGAGATGCGCTTTCGCTCGATCGTGGAGACTTCCTCCGACTGGATTTGGAAGATCGATGCGCGGCTACGCTACACCTATGCAAGTCCGCGAGTGTTTGACCTGCTCGGATATAGCCCGGACGAAGTGCACGGGCGCACGCCCCTCGAACTGATGACCTCCGCCGACGCGACGCGCTTGAGTCCACAGCTCGCGGAGATCGTTGCGCAGCGACGGCCGTTTGCGTTGCTCGAGAACGTCTGCCTGCACAAGGACGGCCGCGAGATCGTCATGGAAACCAGCGGTGCGCCACTGTTCGGTGCCGGTGGCGAGTACCACGGCCACATCGGCGTTGACCGCGACATCTCCCGACGCAAACGGGAGCAAGACGCGATCAAGAAATCCGGTGACTTGCTGCGTTACGTCGTGGAAAGCGTGCCGGTGCGCGTGTTCTGGAAAGACCGCGACTTGCGCTATCTGGGTGGCAACCTTCAATTTGTGAGAGACGCTGGACTTTCTAACCCGGACGATTTGGTGGGCAAGACCGACTTCGACATGGCGTGGTCGGACCAGGGCGAGCTCTACTGCGCAGACGACCGTGCCGTGATGGAGTCGGGCATTCCCAAGCTGAACTACGAAGAGCCGCAGGCCACCCCCGACGGCGGGACGATCACGCTGCGCACCTCCAAGGTGCCACTGCGCGACGAGGCCGGCCAGGTCATCGGCATCCTGGGCATATATGAAGACATCACCGCGCTCAAAGCGAACGAGCTTCGCTTGCGCAAGCTCTCCCTGGCCATGGAGCAGAGCCCGGAAAGCGTCATCATTACCGGCCTCGACGCCCGAATCGAATACGTCAACGAAGCCTTCGTACAAATCGCCGGCTACAGCCGCGAGGAAGTGATCGGCAAGAATCCGAGGATATTGAAATCGGGCAATACGCCGCGCGAGACCTACTGTTCGATGTGGGCCACGCTGAGCAGTGGTCAGACCTGGAAAGGCGAGTTCCGTAATCAGCGCAAGGATGGCAGCGAATACATCGAATTCGCGATCATCACGCCACTGCGCCAAGCCGACGGGTCGGTCAGCCACTATGTCGCTGTCAAGGAAGACATCACCGAGAAGAAGCGCATTGGACAGGAGCTCGACGGCTATCGACACCATCTGGAAGATCTGGTGGCGAAGCGCACCGCCGAGTTGAACGTCGCGCGCGCGCAGGCCGAGACCGCCAACCGGGCCAAGAGCAGCTTCCTGGCCAACATGAGCCACGAGATCCGCACGCCGCTGAACGCGATTCTCGGGTTCAGCGACCTGATGACGCGCGACGGGCCGACACCGCAACAAGCCGCACGGCTGGCCAAGATCAATTCCGCCGGCCATCATCTGCTGGGCATTATCAGCGACATTCTCGACCTGTCGAAGATCGAAGCCGGGCGAATGCAGCTCGACAGCGCGGACTTCCATCTCTCCGCGATCCTCGACAACGTCGCCTCAATTATCGGCGAGCAGGCGGCGGCCAAGGGCTTGCGCGTCAGCGTGGATCCGGATTCGGTGCCGTTGTGGCTGAACGGCGATTCGACGCGGGTGCGCCAGGCTCTGCTCAACTATGCTGGCAATGCGGTCAAGTTCACCGAGCATGGTTTCGTCGCGCTACGCGCCAAGCTGCTGGATGATCGCGATGGCAACCTGCTGGTGCGCTTCGAGGTCGAAGACACAGGCATCGGCCTCACCGCCGAGCAGCGTGACCGGATGTTCCGGCCCTTCGAGCAGGCCGATAGTTCGACCGCGCGCCAGTATGGCGGCTCCGGCCTCGGGCTGGCGATCACCTGCCGGCTGGCAGAACTGATGGGCGGCGAAGTCGGCGTCGAGAGTACGCCGGGACAGGGCAGCACTTTCTGGTTCACCGCGCACCTGCAGCATGGCCGCGGCGTCATGCCCGCAGTCGCGATAGCGCCGCTCCACGAGGATCTTGCCGAGTTCCGCTTGCAGCGCCGTAGCGCTGGCGTCCGCGTCCTGCTGGCGGAAGACAATGCTATCAACCGCGAGGTCGCCGAGGCGCTGCTGCATGCCGTAGGGTTGGCGGTGGACACAGCGGCCAACGGCCGCGAAGCTATCGAGGCGGCGGGCGCCGTGGCCTACGACTTGATTCTGATGGACATGCAGATGCCCGAGATGAACGGCCTAGACGCCACCCGCGCGATCCGCATGCTGCCGGGCTGGGAAACCCGGCCGATCCTGGCGATGACAGCCAATGCCTTCGCCGAGGATCGGCACGCCTGCGCAGAGGCGGGCATGAACGATTTCATCGTCAAGCCGGTCGAGTCCGAGGTTCTCTACGCAACCCTGCTGAAATGGTTGCCCGTGCAATCGCCTGGCCATGCCAACGACTCTAACGATTCCGGTGACTCGGGCGATTCGGGTGGCTGTGCACCGCCAACGGCCGCCGCGCGCGTGCTGCGGCAAGAAGCCGGCCTGCCACAGCCGCTGATCGATTTCGACGGGCTCGACGCGGCGCGCGGACTCTCCGTGCTGAGCGGTGACGCACCCGCCTACGTCAGGCTGTTGCGGCAGTTTATCGCCGGCCACGACGAGGAATCGCAGCACCTGCGGGATAGACTGGCGGCAGGTGATAGCGAAGCGGTGCGCCAGCGTCTGCATGCGTTGAAAGGCGTCGCCGGAACCGTACGGGCAACCGGGATTCAGGCTGCTGCCGTGGCCCTCGAGCGGGCCCTGCACGACGGCGCCCCGGCGGCAAGCCTGCCGACGCTGCTGGACAACCTGCAGAATGCGCTACGTGGGCTGGGCGAGGTTTTGGCGAAGCTTCCCGAAGCGCCGGATGGCGGCGAAGCCAACGCCGAAGGCGTGATCAATCCCGAGCGGGCCCGGGAACTGCTCGATCAACTGGAATACCTGTTGGCCCGCTACGATACGACGGCAGAAAGACTGTTCACGGCCAACCAGGCACTCTTGCGGGCGACGCTCGGCGCGAGAGCCGGGCAACTCGGACAACAGATCGAGGACTTCGATTTCCCAGGCGCGCTGGCAAGTGTGCGTGCGCTAATCGAAACGATCAAGCCACCATGAGCTTCATGGTCCGGAACGAGAATCCGGATACCGGATACGAGCGTCGAGATTATTGAGCGCCGGCAAGCGCCGGAAGCCGACGATTTTCTGCGGCTTTCGAGACGGTTGCAAGCAGTGCAAAGGCCTGATGAACGGCAGCTCCCGAGTCCGGGGGGCTGCAACGTCCTGCAGCATCGTCTGTCGCACCCAATTACTGACGCTCTCTCGGCTCAAGAGCCGCCTTGTTGATACTGATCTCGTAGCGCGCGCGCAGTCCGGCAAGATAGGCAGATAGTTCCTCCTGCGCAACAAGCGATGTGAATTCTCCCCGGAGGCCCTGGCGGACCGCCACGTCGATCTTATCCGGCTGGCTGACCTTGACGATCTTGAAGAGCATGTAACTATCGGCGCCCCACGCGCCCACGTAGCTTGGCAGCTTCTGGACATCGGCTTTGAAGAGGGCCTGCAGGGTGCCGGGCGTGAATTCACTTCTTTTCCCGCGTGACGCACTCTTGACCGGCGTCCATGCCAGCTTGTCGTCGGCTCCCTTCTTCAACTCGGCCAGTCTGGTCTCACCGGAATTCCGGGCCATCGCGGCGGCCTCCCGGGATTTGAGAAGCTTTTCGATATCGGCTTTGACGCTGTCGAAAGGCTTGCTGGATGCCGGAATATGTTCACGCACGCGTGCAGCCAGCAAGGTGTTTGACGAAATTTCCACGACTTCGGTATTCCGCTTGTTCTTCACGACATCGTCCGAAAA
>APMI01014798.1_pt1 | contig 10042 bp, 7 predicted proteins | sample 667938 | NCBI WGS metagenome assembly APMI01 (sample SAMN01084076, study PRJNA167559) | wastewater metagenome | biome: Wastewater | place: Denmark: Ejby Moelle, Odense | collected 2011-11-28
GTCGATGCCATCGCGCGGCGCGACCAACTGCGTCTGCTGGTGGATGGGATGACCGCAGCCAATGATCTTGGCCTGACGGATGCCGTCCCGGCTCGTGTCACCCTTCATACCGACGCACGTCGCCGGGCGATCAAGCTCGACAAACTCGTCATCGACTTCAAGCAAACCGCCCCCAGCCGCCTTTATTGGGCTGATCGTCCCGCCATGCGCGTTGTGCAGGCCCTACATTGGCTGAAGGACACGCTGATCTCCGACCATGACCGCATCGTGAACCGACTAAGCCAACTACTCGTCGATTCCGCCCAAGGGGCTGCGATCTGCCAGGACCTGCGCGATGGCTTCAAGGTGCTGCCGGCGTGGATGCAAAGTCTGGTCCGTGATCTACCCGGTTGTGATCCACTCGGGGCCATACCCATGACCTTGCCGGCGCCTAGCGGCGTGGAGCCCCCGGCCGATTCATCTTGGGCCAAGGGCATAAGGGGGGGCCATTGAACCCTTCATTTCACGATGTCATCACCGCTGCCGATGGTGATCGACTCGATTTGTTTCTCGGCGCAGCCACGCGCTTGGGTACGGCGGTTCAGAACGTCGAGAAGGACTTCTGGGTCTGCTGGACCCTGGATGCCTTGTTCAACGGATTGGCTGCTGGCGGACCTCGGCTCTTGTTCAAGGGGGGCACTTCCCTGTCCAAGGCTTTCGGCCTGATCTCCCGCTTCTCCGAGGACATCGACATCACGGTTTTCCGTGGCGATCTGGGACAGGCCGCCGAGGTGGCAGAACTGGACGCCTTGAGCGGCAAGAAGCGCCGGGCTCGTCTTGAAGCCATCCGGCTGGCTTGCCAAGCCTACATCACCGGCCCGTTGGCGGATGAATTCACTCAGATCGCCGCTGCCGTCATTCCCGATGGCCGCTTCCGCCTGGAACTCGATCCGGACGACAAAGACGGCCAGACCCTGCTGTTTTGGTATCCCGCCGTCACGCCCACGGCCAACGACTACATCCGCTCCGCCGTGAAAATCGAGTCCGGTGCGAAGTCGGCACTCGACCCCCACATTGCGGCAACGGTCACGCCATACGTTGCGCAGGACTTGCCCGCGCTGGATCTCACCGTAAGCAACGTGACCACCGTAAAGCCGGAGCGCACCTTCTGGGACAAGGTCATCATCCTGCATGGCTTGCGGCAGTGGCACGACCGTCGCGGAGAACTGCGGCACGGCGGGCAGCGCGTCTCGCGCCACTATTACGATGTGCACCAACTGATGCAGGCAACCGCATCGCCCGAGTGGCAGGCCGATCAGGCACTCGCTATCGATTGCGCTCACCACGCCAGGCTTTTCTTCGGCAGTGCCGACCTGGGGCTGGATGCCGCCCAACCCGGTACCTTCACGCTCATGCCCAGTCCGGTGATGTGTGTAGCGCTCGCCAAAGACTATGCAGCGATGGCCGGCATGGTTTTCGGAGAAGTTCCGCAGCTTGACGCGGTACTTGCCAACGTCGAGCGATTTGAACAAATCGTCAATGGGACAGCGAAGGCCGTACCGCTCGTGCCGAAGGAGTCGGCTCCGTGAACGACTATTTTAGCGACCGGGAAAATGGGCCGCGGGCGCGAACCGAGCAGGCGATTTCACCCGCCGTCTGGGCGGGCTTGGTGGCAACGGTACAGGCCCTGATCAACAGCGGAGCCTTCGGGTTACGTTTTCCCGCGCGCTGTCCCGATGGACAAGCCGTTTGCGGTTGCGATACGGATGCTCTGGCCGCTTCCGTGATTGCGGAGATGCCGGGGTTGGCTTGGCCGCTCGAAACCACGTGTCTGGTGGATGAAGGTTTCCTGTCGCAGCGAGAGCCCTTTGCGCCGGACACGCTGCTCATCATGGATTTCATCGAGTTCATCTACGCTTCGGTGGCGAAGCCGATTCCCGGGAAATACCACGATTTCTTCAGTCACCACCATTTGACCTTCGATCAGCAGTCGGGACAGGAAGAGTTCCGGGCGACCGTAAATCGTATCTTTTCGCGCAACGGCGTGGCCTTCGAGATGTTGTCGACCGGCCGCATCGTGCGCGTGCTTCCGCCGGTGCTTGGGGACGATTTGAAGCGGACAATTTTCCGGACTGGAGACCGGACCCTCGATAACATGCTGGAGGAATGTCGGGCCAAGTTTTCTGACCGGAATCCTCTGGTGCGGCGCGAGGCCTTGGAGCGCTTGTGGGATGGGTGGGAGCGGCTCAAGTCTCTTGCGGACCCCGGCGACAAGAAGAGATCTATCAAGATCATTCTCGATGCCACCGCCGTAGAGCCATCACTCCGGGCACGAATGGAGGAAGAGGCGACAGAACTGACGTCCATCGGAAACAGTCATCTCATTCGTCATTCAGAAATCAACCAAGTGCCAGTCATCGACGTGGATCAGGTCGACTATCTGTTTCATCGCCTGTTCGCGATGATCCAGTTGGTATTGAGGAAAAAGGGCTCCGCATGAGAAATGATCCGGGGCGGCGGGGCTTGGTTGTGGAAATGTTGGCTGGGTAGCCGGCCACACGCTTGCAACCTACACCATCAGCGTTAGGCTGAATCCAGGAGGCAGAAATGAGAAAACTCATCTTCATGGTTTTCATCGCGCTGGGCGCGCTGATCGGCTTGATCGCTGCTGCGAATGCCGATTGGGGAACCCGCCTTGTGATGATGGGCGTCGGCGCACTTTTCGGAGCGCCCATTGGCGGGGCTCTGGCTAGCATGGGCAGGAAGGAGCGGCCGCGTCTCGAATGGGACGAGAATCCACTTCCTGGGATGGGCACCACGCCGAAGGATTTGGCCGCGAACTACTGGCGCGACAAAGGCCACCCACCATTCATGAAGCCGTCTGAAGCTGAACCCGACAAGCACATGTTCGACCCGGATAGACTCGGCTGACTACTTTCGCAACAAGTCCTTAACTACCTCTTTGGCATTGTCGAGTGTTGCTGCGGCGTCCTTGCCGACCTGCTTGCCTGACTGCACCAGGAGTGATTTCTTCGATGCAAGCGTTCCGTCATCGGTCTTGATGATCTCCGCCTTGGCGTCGAAGTCTGCACGGCTCGATTCTGCATCGGTGCGGATTTGATCCCCGTGGGTACGAATCTCGTCTCGAATGGGCGATACCGTAGGAGCGGTTCCCTGCGACGGCTTGACGTTCCCAAACCGTGAGGTCTGTTGTCGGTTGGATTGGTGCAGGCCGGCGATGTCGGGCATCAGCGCGGCATCACCCTGTTGATGCACATGTTGCTCCCGGATGTCTCCAAAGGAGGCTGGCAGTGCGGTACCGTCGGAGAACACCCGATTCGGGCGAAGAGACTGTCGCGCCAATTCCGACTCCATCAAGGTATGTGCCGCGGCGCTGCTGCCGCCGTATTGCTCCGCGTAGCGCATAAACATCTCCAGGTTGTGAGGGTCCTGAGCGATGTCGATGGAGATGGCTTCCCCTTTCTCGTGGGCCGCCGACACGCGTTCAGCGAAGGCCGTACGATCAGCGAGGCTCGCCTCGGCGCGCTCTGATCGTGCATGCGTAGAGGCAAGCCGGGCAGTCATGTCGTGTGCTTCGCGGGAATCGTTGGCGATCATGCTCATGAAGCTGGCATCGCGCGACACCCTGTCGCCGAACTGTTTGAACTCCGCCAACTGTTCGCTGCTCATGCTGCCCAAGACCTTTTGTTCCTGGGCCGATAAGCCAGACAGGTAACTCTTGTCCGCGCTGGCGTTCAGGCGGCCTCCAACTGCGCCAGCGTTTAATCCCAGGTGGCCAGCGGCTCCGAACGCGATACTGGCAACTTGAGATTGCGATAATCCAGTGCTGTCGGCCACACTTTTTGATATCTGATCAAGCCTGTTCAGTGTTTCGCCCATCTGCTCGAAGCTGCTGGACGTAGAGCCACTGCTGCTGCGCGATGAACGAACTTTGGTTAGGCCACGAGTGAATGCGTCCGACAAGATGGCCGAGCGCTCAGTGCTGGCCGCGACAGCCTCGTTGCGCGCGGCGTCAGCCTGCCGGCTCGCCTGCACCACGTCCTGCTCGGACACGCGCATCGAGACCATTCGGGATGCAAATCCCTGGTTGCGCAGCAGGCTGACGGCGGTTCGCCCAGTCAGCGCATTCGACGAGAAGGTGTTCCCGCTTAGATCGTTCTGCCAGTTGCCCATGAAGGCGGAGGTGCGGTTGGGCGCCAGTTGCATCTGGTCCATCCCCACGTTCCCCATGGAAACGTTGCCGACGGTAGAGGCGGACGTTCCTCCCGAGATCATCGCCTGCAGGCCCGACAGGCCACCGACCAGGGCCGTCCCGAAGTTTTCCATGCGCTTCAAGGCTGCCCACGCGATGAAGGGGATACTGATCGCAAGGTACCCAACCACGGCCTCGCCCGAGATCGCCCGCGAGTAGATCGTCGAGGCGGTCTGCAGGGCCAGCGCCTTGGTACCGGTGCCCAGGTCCGCCGCAGCCGCCAGATCGTAGGCCGCGTAGATCGAGGCCATGTAGTTGAGGATGGCGTAGAGCGGCGGCCAGAGCTGGATCCAGATGAGCACGGCGGCGTAGCCCTTGAAGGCCAGCATCGTCTCGCGACCGCTGGTGAGCAGGAGCAGCAGCACGAAGAGCGGGAACATCGCGTAGGTCACCGCCTCGACCACGTTCCTGAAAACCGGCAGGGCCTGCTCGGCCACCTTGCCGTAGTTGAGCCAGGTCGCGTTCTGCTGGGCCACCGCCTGAGCCCGGCCCACTGCCAGCACCATGGCCGCCGGATCATTGACCTTCTGACCGACGATCTTGCTGGTGTCCTCGATCGCATTGAGCACCGCGTTCTGTCGGATGAGATCGGCCGCCGTGGCAGCGGCGGTGGCGATGCTGTTCTTGAGATAGGCCTGCTGGATTTGCCCGGCGATGGCCGCCGCAGCTGCGGCTCCCGGCAAGGTCGGGTTGAGCTGGAAGGCGAGCCGCCCCTGGATGCGGGTGATCTGCGCCGGCAGTCGCCCATTGAGGCTCTGGTACACGTTCGGGCAGGTATCGACGCTGACGCTGCCGCCCGCGGCGGTCAGCGTGCTGAAGCGCGCCGGATTGGGCGAGGCCATCAACGGCCAGACATCGTCCGACGCGGAAAACGTGGCCGGATCAAGGGTGCCGTCGATCAGGTCGTAGGTGGTGCAGTTGTGGATGAAGTTGATGAGGTCGGTGCGGAACGCCGGGTCCTGGAATACCACGTTGCCGGTCTCGCGGATCAGGCGGTTGCCGAACATCAAGCCGTTCTGCTGGTAGCTCAGCTCAGCCGGGAGTGCCCCCGCGCCCGGGATGACCTGGAAGGCCGTCTCGAAAAGCCCCGTCAGCGTGTTGCCGATGGTGCTCGTGAGGCTGCCCAGCACGGCCACCCCGAAGGGCACGTTGTCGACCACCTTGACCGCGGAGCCGCCGGTTTTGTCGACGATGCCGACAGTGACCTTGGGTACGATCAGCACCGAAAAAACCAGCACCACCGTGCCCAACCACTTCCAGCCCTGCAATTTCTCGGGGGCGAAGGCGTAGGCGATGAGCGCCGCGACGAAGCCGCAGAAGGCGACGGCGGCCACCGCCGACAGGTAGTCGCCCGACGCATGGATGGCCGCGGCGGCATTGAAGACACCGAACAGGCTGTCGGCATTCTGGTAGGCGTAGATTTCCCACATGGCGCTCCGTCCTGTCTCGCAATGGCGTCGGCGTTACTGCGCCAGATAAGCGGCCTGCTGGCCGAGCATGTCCATCACGTGCTGGGGCATGCTGGAGCGCAGTTGGCGTTCGAGTTGTTCCAGGTGGCTAGCCACCGCCCGGAAGGAACCCACCTTCTGGTAGAGCAGGTTCTTCTCCTGCGACAGTTGCAGCAGCATCGCCTGGGCACGCTGGCGGATCTGGTTGGCCTGGTCACGTTGCGTCTGCTGCAACGTGTAGTTCTTGTCCAGGGCGGCCATGCCCAGACGCAGGTTGCGTTCGAGGAAGACATAGGCGTAGTCGGCGGCGATAACGTCGCGGTACTGGGCGATCAGGCTGTCGGAAAGGCCGGAGCCCGGGATGCTGGTGCCGATGGACAGCATCTTGTAGACCGGCTCGGTGGTCTGGTTCACGAAGCCGACCTCGGTCGAGTTATTGGGGATGGCGGTCCGCGAGGCGATCTTCTCGGCGATGGAACGCATCATGGCCTCGACCTTGGCGGTGAAGGGCGTGTGGGTGTAGGTGGTATTCAGGCTGACCACGTCGCAGTTGGTGTAGTCGTTGCATTTGAGCATGTGCTGGATGACGTCCGTACCGCCCGCCGCGCTCTGGCCGTACAGCAACTGGCTGATCGACGTGAGGGTGGGCGCGATCGGTTCGGGATCGCGCGCCGATTCTTCCGGGTAGTAGATGATCGTGCCGACCAGGCTCATGATCAGCTCGCGCTCCTGATCGTCGAGGTAGGAGCCCGTGTACTGCAGCGCTTTCCACGTCAGGTTGCCGACGAAGGGGGCCTTGTTCTTCACATTCGGATCGGTGGAGGAACGTGCCGATGCCAGGATGCTGGGCCGGTCGGAGCCACAACGCCGGCGCGCCGCATCCCGGTCGCTCTCCAGGCCCATCTCGACGGCGAGGTCGGCGCAGGTTTCCTGCGAGCTGTAGCCGACGGATTCGGCGGCCGTGCTGACGATGGCTTTGGCGGTCTCGCAGGAGTTGATGCGGGCGTTGTTGATCCAGGTCTCCAGCCCCTTGGCCCACTTGGTGAGTCCGCCCAAGAGCGGCGAGACCGCTTCGAGCGCCAACTGGAAGGCGATGCCGGGTAGGGCGGCCGTGATGTTCTTCAGCATGTTCTTGAACTCGGTGGCCGAGATGTGGCTGAAGCTGCCGCCGAAGACGTCAATGCCACCGCAGCCGGCCTTGGCGCTGGGGAACTGGATGGCCGCGAGCTGATAGACCTTGTTGGGCGAGCGCATCATCAGGTTGCCGCCGGTGTAGGTATTGAAGGTCTGGCCGCGGAAGGCACCGGGGGCCGTGTAGTTGCCGATGGCGCCCAGGTTGTTGAACATGTCGTTCACTTCCGTGTTCAGGTCGCCGGCGCGCAGCGGCGGCGGCGAGATCACCAGCAGCAACGCCAGCAGCGCGGCGGAGGGTCGCCACAACGGGGGATGGTCGGGGTGGTTCATGGGGCCTCCTGCGGCAGGGCAAAACGTTGCATCGTTCCGGGCAGCATCGCCTCGGCCTGCGGGCCGGACACGATGGCGATGCGTTCCAGCAACTGGGATTCCGAGAGCACGCCGAAACCGATGGGCGTGATCTTTCCGGTGAAGGGCTGGGCCAGGAAGACGGCGGGCACCTGCGTGACCTTCAGGGTGGTGGCAATGCCGTTGTCCGGGCGCGCGTTGGGGAAACCCGGCATCGGGCCGCCATCGACGCTGATGGCCACCACCTGCATGCCGTGGCGTGCCTGGAAGGCCGCCAGGGTCGGCGCGAAGGCGTGGCAGTACGGGCAGTCCGAGCGGTAGAAGAAGAACAGCACGTGATCCTTGCCCAGTTCGGCGATCGAACGGGAGCGATCCGCCAACTCGGTCTGCTCGAACACCTCCAGCGCCTTGGCGTTGACCGGCCGGCCTTGCAGCGTCGGATCGAGTGCAGGGGTGGCCCAGGCGACCCGCTGCGCCATGTCGGCGAAATAGGATGCGCGCGCGACCACTTGGGATTCCAACTCCATGTAGCGGCGCACGTTCGCCTCGGTCGGCCGCATGATGGCGATGTTGCGCGTGTCCTCCAGTGTCTTCTGCAGGCGTTTGAACTCGAGCAGTTCCGGGGGGCTCGATGGCTGGATCGGCAATGCAGACGGCGCGGCTTTGTCCGGCGGTGCCGGGCGTTCGCGCTCCTCGGGAATGGGGTCTTCATAAAAATGCCAGCCGCGCCAACGGTCGGACCAGTAGTGCGACGTGGCATCCTGGGCCGACGCGGCGCTAGCGCCCAGCATCGAGGCCAGCGCTAGCAGCAAGCGAATGGGCGTGAGGAACGCGAAGCGCTTCATGTGGAGCCTCTACCTCAGGGATTGCGGCGGCCGGCCGTCGAGGCAGTAGTTGATGCCGAAGTCCATCGTCTGCCGACGCGGGGTCCTGGCGCCGGGCAGGAGAACCCCGTCCTGCCAGAACGTGACTTTCAGCCGGCTGCAACCCGGTTGGGCGTAGCGCTTCTCGGTCGCGACGTCGATGTAGATCGGCGAGGTGGCACCGAAGCGTTTCGTGATTGCATCGGCCATCTCGCCCGTGAGGACGCCATGGGCCTGGCCGTCGGTCGCCTGGAGGGCGGCCAGCATCACCGGGCGCGCATCGGGTACCGGCGTGCGGAGCACGTCGGCAAAGACGGGCAACGCCAATGCGGCGACCAGCGCAACGGCATAGACAGGCTTCATTGGCATTTCCCCTGTCCGTAGTAGCAGGTGGTGAGGCGCGAGGCATTGCTGCCCTGGATCGTTCCGACATTGGGCAGCGTCGGGACGATGGAGGCGTAGAACTCCGAGAGATCCATCGCCGCGAAATTCAGGCTCTGCAGTTGGGCGATGGAGAAGCCCGAGCAGTCGGGGTTCTCGCCCGAGCCCCAGCCCTTGCCGACCTGCACGCGGCCCTGCTCGTTGACGATGCGCGCGAGCTTGCTGTTGAAGCAGCACTTGCCGGTGGTGTGCTCGATGCAGGCAACACAGGCGCCGAAAATGCGGATGCACGACGAGCACCAGGTGCCGATGGTATGGCACAGGCCGGCGCCTTCCTTCATGGCGAGCTTGCCTTCGTCCTCGTTGCAGGACGACATCGACATGACGATGTAGATCACCACCGCAATGGCGAGCGACCAGGGATCGAAGGCGATCACCAGGCCGTCGCCGGCGTAGAGAACGGCCGAGCCTGCCGGCAGTGCCGTGCCATTGACGGCGACGGTGACGCCATAGGTGGTGAAGCTGCCGCTGAATCCGCCGCTGAACAACAGGGCTTGCATGCCCTGGTAAAGGAACTCGCGGTTGTCGGCGTTCATCAGCACGTCATAGACCAGTCGTGAGCCCGTGCCGAACAGGCTCCGGTTGGTCATGCCGGCCCCGGCCGAGTCGGAATAGCAGCAGTTCTTGAACAGCCGGTCACGGCACCGGTTGCCCTCGCCCTTGAATACCTGCATGTTGGTGGTATCGAGATACACGCCCGCCTCGCGCGCGGCTTCCATCAGCGACATCGAGCGCGCGAAGTCGGCGTCGTTCGTGTAGCTGGTGTTGAAGCAGTTCGAGCCCAGGCAATAGACGTTGGCGGGGCAATTCGAGGCGGTGGTGGCGGTCTGCGCGGCGACCGGGCAGGTGTAGGTGTCCTGGTGGATTTCGCATAAGCCCGTCGCGGCGTTCGTCTGCTTGCAAATGCTGGTCGCCGGGGTGCAACCGCTGCTCGCCAGCGGAGCGCACTCATCCGCCGGTGCGCCGGAGGCACAGGTCAGGGTACGCTCATAGGACCAGCAGGCGCGGGTGACGGCGCGGCCGTCGATGGTCTTGGTGGCGGGGCCGTCGACGCAGCGGTCGGTCGTGGTCACGGTGCAGCGGCCGCCCTCCGTCAGCGCGGCGCTCTTGTCGACCCAAACGTCAGTCTCATGCTGCTCCATGGTCGGCTGGACGAACGACAAGGGCAGGCTCCAGCCCGAGGCGCCGACCAGGGTGCCGGTCCCTGCGGGTACGGCGCAGTGCATCCCGGCGTCGTCGTAGATCGCCATGCTGCCGCCCGGGCAACCAGCCTCGGCATCGGGGGCGGTGAGGGTGAAACACTGGTCGGCTGCACCACCGGAGAGGAATTCGCCGGCCCAATAGCCGCTCAGCGTATCGCCGCGCACCGTCCCGGCAGGGCAGGCATAGACCGGCGTGCCGAACTGGAAGGTGTAGTTGCAACTCCCGGCGGTGCAGCCCGAGCCCGGCATCATGACGACCTTGAAGGGACTCCAGCAGTAGCCCTGCCAATGCGGCGACAGGTCGGTGACATAGGTCGCCTGGGTAGCCGGTGCAATCGGCAGGTCGAGGGCCTG
>APMI01002285.1_pt1 | contig 10041 bp, 7 predicted proteins | sample 667938 | NCBI WGS metagenome assembly APMI01 (sample SAMN01084076, study PRJNA167559) | wastewater metagenome | biome: Wastewater | place: Denmark: Ejby Moelle, Odense | collected 2011-11-28
TTTTTATTACTGCCTATGCCGAGTTGTCCATAGATACCATTTCCAAAAGCATATACTTTACGATTGGTAGCTTTAACAAGCGTATGATTAAGCCCACAACTGACTTCCTCTACATCTTAGCCAAAAGCCTAAACTTTGACTGGAAATGCAGAATTAACAAACTTGCCAGTGCCAAGCTGCCCATCGACACCTTTGCCCCAGCTATACAATTTCCCCTAAGCAATAGCACACATGTGATAATACCCTGAGCTAATTTTACTGACTTCATGCAGATTCTAAACAAGAATAGGCGAGTATGAGTAGTTAGTTGTTGCACTCGGGGCTCCTAGTACTCCGTTCATATTGCTACCCATCATGTACACTCGTCCTTATAATGTTAGGAGACCTGAATGATGGGATCCGCACACTACTTGCTTTACGAATGTGGGGAATATTGTGCGAGTAAATGCTGGGAATGTTTGATTATGGTACTTTTTACCCGCACCTGCCTGTCCGAATTTATTTGAACCTATGCAGTACACCTAATTAACCTCGATCATTCGTATTTTAACGATTCACTCTATAATTATAATCGATTGATCTTATAATAATAAATTGACCGCCGCAAATGTCAGCGGATAAAAAACCAACACAAAAGCAATCTCACGTGGTGGAGATAATTAATTTGGATGAAACTGCAGCTCAACCAATATTATAGCAGGAGTTATTTGTAATTATATAATGATAAACATAGGTAGCTGATCTTGCACAACAGTGCGGCAGTTTATTAACTTGGATTTCTGACCAGGGCTCTGATGCTGTGGTCTAGGCTATATGGAAAAATCGTATGAGAGTTAAAGCCTTTGAGAGATTTTAGGAACTTGATGCTTAAGAAATTAGAAAATTAGTGGATCGGGACTGGAGGATTATGAGCGAAGCAAATAAAAGAGTAATACATCTATTTATATAGGAAATTCTATCAAAGTATAGATTACCTCAAACATCAGAACAGATTCAATCAAAAGGTATGTCTCTGAGACAAAGAATCTAAAGAGCCAAAAATAATTGATATGCATTCCTGTAAGCAATATAAATCAACATCATATCTGCACCAATTTTGCAGTAAAGTTATCTACAATAATAAATATCAATAGTCTTTTTAGTTTAGCTTAATTTAGTCGATATTGTAGTGCAAATGTTGAGAGATAATTTTTTGCGCTTCAGCGTGGTCGACGTATCCATAACTTTGGCTATACCCATAAATGGAGCATTTTTTACCTTAGTAATTGTGTTCGATGCGCCCACCTCCAGGGCAGATAAAATCATACTGATCTCCGTCTTTGCGAGCACTAATTTTTTCCTCTTTCTTTTTGACGTCTGTAAAGCCTGCTTTTTTGATCTCTTTTACAAAGTCATCGTAATTGTCAGCATGATAGGAAAATTTCTTGTCTCCTCGTACAAAAACAAGAGCATCTGGATTATTATTAACTTTGCACTTTATTAGAATGTACTTAAACTGACCATCAGGCGATATTTTCAGCTGTGGTACCAGCTTGTATATTTAATCAGGCGATGCGTTTTTCATTATTGGTCGTGCAAATTTTATATAATAATAATTAAAGAAATAGAAGCTAGCGAAACTTAACACGAATTATAATATTTGACATTTCAACGAGTACAATAATAAAGATTTTTTGATGGAGATTATTAATCACAAATTTTATGCACAATTAACAGTATAGATATGTTCATAAATGAACTCTTGAGTTACTACTTTAATTATAATTCTTCTTTATGATCTCTAAAAATCGAAATAGCAATTAGGAATAATCCAGTAGTATCACTCAACCACCTTCTGATTTATTTAACAGCGGTTTCTGCTAACGCGCATGGCTTAAGAATCATGGGAAATAAGACTACATTTCATTCTCAGACAAAGCCCTCGTTGAACTGAGAAAGTACTTTCAAAGTCTAGATCAAAATGATAATGGGTCTATTGGCGTGGAAGAACTTGAAGACCCATTCATTGCGTTTGGTCTTTCTGAAAGTCGTTAATAAGTCTAAGAGCTCATCAAATGTACTCGACCGTTAATTCAGCTGTCGACCTAGACGGTTCTGGCAAAATTTAATTCGATGAATTTCTTGAAATCATGTTGAAAATAAAGAGAGGCAAGTCAGGAGGGGCCAAAAATTCAGCAATGTTCGATTTCTTTCAAAGTATTCTTAACATTATTTTACGTAGGAATGAGCACAGGTAAACTCGGGGAGTAATTTGATCAAGATATGTCGTTCCGTCTTAACGTGAGCCAATTTCGACGAAAAAAGCTACTTGAATCGATGATGAGCGAAAACAAAGAAAAGCGATAAAAAGGTTCAAGAATACTACAAAATTTCAAAAAACAAATAGTAAATCATCCAAGCCTTCGGTAAACTTTTAACGAGTCCAAAAAAGGGTCAAATTTTATGTTCGGTATCGACGTGAAGAATATTAGAGCTGGAACAAAATGATTTCAATTACTATTAACTATCAAAATAGAGCATAATAAATTTATAAAGATGAGTCAGTAAAGATTGCCGATAGTGCAAAATCTGAAACCTACCCCTGTAAATTATGACATCGCAATAATAATGAACAATCACAGAAAGCGCATTGAAGAGTTGAAGCAGAAAAAGAGTCAAACCAAAATAAATGAAACAATTGCCTATCGAGAATTGGTATTAGACAACCCAAAGAGAAATTATTTACTAGAAACTAAATATACAGAGATCTAGAGATAAAACAGGCTACTATTCTAGAAGATATCAGGCATGAGCAAGAATAAAAGAAAGTCTAATTCACAGCATCATATGGGCACATTAAACACAACTTTTCGCAAACAGCAGATAGAGTAGATTGAGAGATAAAATGTAAAGATGTTCGGACGCATTCAAAGACAGAAGCCTTTCATTTCATTCAGATAAACTGATCGTGATTATAACAAAAATAAATAGATCTCACATAGACTGTCGAACCTAAGCAAGAATAGACTACATGACTGGTACCTCTGATAATATTTATTAATTTTCAGTATGGAAAATGGACTTCATATTATTATCATTTCCGGCTTACGCAGGAGTTGTGTTTTAGTTTGTGATAGTGATTGCTCCTACGAAGTGTTTCGTCTTTTAACATACTTTATTTATGTGCTACCGATCAAAGTTTTACGACCAAGACTACTTTTTGGGCGAGTTGTAACTTTTCGATCTTCTTTCTCACCATCTGACTAAAAAAACATGCGATTCACACTACTGATCACAAATTGTTTTTAAATTCTCTCACAGCTAGAGTAAAGATCTCCTTTGCTAGACTGTTCAGCTCTGGGTTTGGCTGATTGTATGTTGCGCTGCTTCAAAAAACTACACTCCAAACCCTTCTTCAAAATTTCGTGAGCTTATGTGGCCACTTTCTCCTTCTAGCCATCTTGTTTCGATCGGTAAAATCCAAGATATTAGGAATCTACTTGCTTGATTTATTCATGCTCAGTATCTTGTTTAGGCTTGGGCTAGATAACCTTGGGATTATTCGCCATATGAGAATCATCTACGATTGCCTTGTTAGAAACGATTCTGCTCTTTGAATTATTAAACATTGTCCTAATTCTTGTCTTTTATTGAGGAGTATCGATTTTCGAACAAGAAGGCTGTAAAATTATAGTTTAATCACAGTTAACTTGCTTTTCATCGCATATCTCAACTTTCTTTTGACTATTCTTTTTCTATTTGAGCTCCATTTCTGTTGAAAATTTGGGTATGATTTTTTCTATTTTTTTAAAACTGGCATTTTCTATGAATGTGTTCGTTTTTCTAAATTTTTATTTCTATTTTTATTATTACTCAAATTTAAGCTTTGCCTTCTATTGCAAAACTTATTTTCGATGTTTCTCTACCTCGGGTGAAAAATATTGTGAAAGCAAAAATTTAGCTTCCGGCCTTTTTAATGGATTTTTTTCCAACAATCCTTTTAAAAATAAGTTTAATTCATTACTGTAATTTGCAATCAATTTTGGTTCACTATGTAAAATATTTTGGCCCAGATTTATAATATTTTTCCCTTAAAAAGGATGAGAGAGTGCACTCATGATATAAATAACGCATCCAAACCCCCAAACATCAGCTTTATAATCATACTTTTCGTATTTAATGATTTCTGGTGCGAGATACAATGGGGTTCCCACTCGACTATATAGTCCCATATCATTTTTAATTATTTTAGAAACTCCTAGATCGCCAACCTACTTAAATAACCAAGTACCAGAAGATTATTTTTTTCACCTATAAAAATATTGAGAGTCTTAAAATCTCTGTGAACAATATTTTTAGAATGCAAATATTTTAATGCTTCTAACAGTTGTTTAGCCATGTCCCAGATCTCAGTTTCACTGTAAAATTGTTGTTTTATCTTTCTTCTCTTTAGAGTCTAAATCAGCAAACTGGTACCGTGTGCAAATCGCCCTTGGAAGCGTACTCCATGACAATATAGAGATAGCCCTAGTCCGTGAAAGAGTCATAATACTGGATGATATTCGGGTGTTTTAGTTATTTCAATACTTATACCTCCTTGAGTGCTACTTTTAGACTATTTCCCTAGTTTAATGACGGTTGTACTTTGATGCTATTAATAGAAATTTTTTTAATTGCACAAACACTACCATCCGATTTCGATATTGCTTTGTAGCAAACTCCAGAAGCACCGTGACCTATTTCAGCTTCGAGTATATAATTTTTAATGTCGCCACGGCGAGTTTTAGGCTCCTGTTTCTACATAATATTTTATTATTATTCGATAAATGTGTCAAAATTATGTAACTAGTATCACTCACTCCCGCAGCTTCACCAGAGTCGATTCCCTTAAAATTGCAATCTGCTGCTCAGTCAGTTGTATGAGCTTACCTTGGTCATTCAATATATAGTTGCCATCTTCATCCAACAAATAATTATCTTTATCGATACGATAACTAATCGCTGGCTCTTACTCACTCTTGGCTTTTGTAATTTGGGTTTCATCAGGACCATCGATAGACTTAGTACTCTCTTTACTATAAAGACCATCTTTTATTGGAGATTTGAACAATTGTTTATAATTTTGACCCTATTTACTATTGCTTTAGAATACGCTAGAGACTACCATACCTTTTGAACTGTTTAAAAATTATTTCACTTCGCTCGATTAGTTACTTTGTTGTTTGTTATTCCATTTTTGTGGTGAGCTGTTTTCATTTTATTGTAAGGTTGCTATTTTTTTGTTGACTCCTACTTGCTATTTTTTAATATCCTAGATTGCCAAACTAATATTTTTTGTTTATTTTTCAAACTCTCCGAATGATTTTTTAATCTCATCTACTTTCTGTCGAACCCTTTCATCGTCCTAATTTTGTTTTGATTTTAAACAAGAATAGGTTTAATTTAGCTAGTTAGTTAAAGCTTGAACTTCAGTTAATGACTTCTTAATTGACTCATATTATCTTTAGTTTTTCTTTAGTCTTAACTCAAAAGCTTCCGCAATTACAACAGGATCCTCTGAGGGTCTTTGTTTTTTATTTCCGTCAACTTTTGACTCAACTAGTAGAACTCGATCTTCAAGCTACAAAAATTGTTTTTACACATCGTTTATAAAGTCAATTGGAAGAAATTTGCTTTGACAGTCCTTCTTGATGGTGTCATCAAACTTCTTGATAACTTCTCTAAGATTTCTAGCGGTCTGCTCGTGATATTACTCAAGAAGCTTATCAAAATCTTTGACAATTTACTTTTTCAGCTCTTCATCATCTCTAGCTGATTTATTCCCATTCTTATTCATATTTTGGTTGATAAATTACTTCAAGCTTCTAATTTACGTTTTCATAACATCGATGTCATTTCTAGTTTTGCCCTGGTCCATGGATGCAAATTTGTTCATCTATTCCTTGATAAGCCTACGGGTTAGTTACAAATTCAAGTCGCTAACTTGCCTATGATAGCTGGTTCATTTACGAGTATGCGAGGTTATTATCTGATGAAACTGTGGAAGAGTACCCATCGAACGGAGACTGTATCGGCTTCTATCCCACCTGCTGCTACAATTTTTTAGTGCTCGGAAAAGGCTGCACGTTTCTGCCTTGAGGATACTGTTGACTCTGCTGTTGGGAAATGTCGATTCCGCGACCGTAACCAAATATTTTGTAAGGCTTTGAAGTTTGCATTTATATTATTATTTTAAACCTTCGTCTATATACTCAGCGAATTATAAACATTGCTCAAACATTTTGTTATTTGCTTTTGTTCATTAGAAAACTTTTCATATACTTAATGAAAACAGAAAGTACTATTATAATTGATTAATATAAAGTTGTAATATCCGATGCTGAACAGATTTCTCACAACTTTTAAGACTCCAATCTTTAAGTTTTCTGGCTACGTGTCTCACCGCGAAAAGCCAGACAATAATGACTCGACTCCTTTTTAATTCACAGATGAGAACTACAAGGAGATCGAGAAGCTACTTAAAAAATATCCACCCAACTGGAAGAGATCCGCCATCATTCCTTTACTGCATTTGGCTCAGAAACAGAATAACAATTTCCTTCCACTCAGTGCAATGAAGAAAGTAGCGAAAATAGTCGAGGTTAATGAAATGGACGTGTACTAAGTTGCTACATTCTATACGATGTTCAACAGGGAAAGAGTAGGCAAATTTCACCTGCAAATATGTGGAACTACTCCCTGCCAGTTAAGAGGCTCTGAGAAAATTATTGAAACCTGCGAAAAGCATTTGGGAATAAAAAGTGGTCAGACAACTCCTGATTACATGTTCACTATACAATAAGTTGAATGTCTTGGTGCTTGCTCGAACGCACCTATGTTACAAGTCAATGGAGAATGGGTTTACGAAGATTTGACTCCTGAGAACACTGTGCAGTTACTCGAGAACTTGAAAAATGGCACAGATAAGAAAGGTCCTCAAATTAATAGAAATGACTGTGAAGGACCTCAAGGTCGCACAACTCTCAAAGTAAATTTATTGTAATTTCAGGGTATTGACACAACCAAATAAGTGAGATATGAACGCGATTTTGTTAAGGCTAAAGCAGATTGGGAATAGGCTGAAAAGAAAAGAATCGAAGCATAAAAGAAGAAAGCTGAAGAGGCCAAAAGAGTTTAAGAATAAAGAAAGAAAGCAGAGACTAAAAAAGTATGAATTAATTTACGATTAAATAAATTATTTAAGTATTGAATTAAATTATAATCAATCAAAGTTTCTGCTAACGTTAGCTTTGGCTTGGATTGGAATAGCAAATGACAGGGGTTAAAATTTCCAACCATCAGCTTTGAAAAACTTTCCTTGGAATTAGACCCACTGCAGACGTAGAGCATGCAGAAAACATTACATAGCGTCCATACCCATGATGACTCCTAGTGTAATGTTGAAGAAGAAGAACATTCCAATAAGGATAATTAAAATGTTGGAAGAGGCAACACCACCACCGACAGTTTTTTCTAAGAAAACTTTGGAAAGCTGACCGTGAGCGAGAGAGAGTGCCCACAGACGAAGGTATGATGCAGTGTTCGAAATACTACCCAATATGAATTATATGGTCTCGATAATTTGATGTACTGCGATTTCGCTGATGTCCTCATGTTAGTCTCCATGTGCTTTTTTCTTATCGACAACAGAGTGCTTGCTTTCTCTTGTTTTGTCTTGAGCAACCATTTATTATTATTCCTTACTGAACTATTGATTAAGCTTTTTGCCTAATTATTCTTCAGTTGTGTTGTAAGAAATTTGGTTATGCAAATTACGTGATTCAGGTTGATGACTTGGCTTTTTAGACTGAATTTGGAAACCCAAGATCAACGGCTTAAATATAAGCATAACTGGAATGCAAGCGATTGATATCATTAACAGATAGTATTGCAAATGTTATTGAGATTACATGTCCCATAATGGCTTACCTTAAGTTGAACCCATTTTGAGAGGAAGTGCTATCATTTGTCCGATAATAGATGGTGCTTGTGAAGTGTCTCTTTCGAATCCCCAGTGAATTGTCCACTTGTAAATGATAAGAATGCACATGTAGCCGAAAGTACAGAAAAAGAATACTTGTTGAGGTAACCATTCGAAAATTAAACTTAAATAGTCTTTAAAGTGATAGGTGTTGAGCAACTTTAACGTAATGGCTAAGTTATAATTAATATGTACCAAAGGTCATTTGAGCTACTCCAATAATAACTGCGAACTTCATCTTGTATGAATTAAAATAGTTTAGGTCGTTGGATGCTCGGAACCATTTCGGATCAAATCCGAATGGATACACACAGCCTTATTATTTTTAAGCGAATTCATCGTGAGGTCGATTTGTATAGCAGCTTCCGAATATATTCAAAGGTAATGAGAAGAATTAATTATAGATCCACCCTGAATAAAAAGAAAATATTCCCATCATGAGGACTAAAAATCTAATCGGATAAAGCATAGGCACAATTTTCTTTGCTTGTTAGCTCTTGACTAACCAAATTCCAATTGCAAGTAGAACACCGCCATGACCAATATCACCGAACATAACTCCGAATAAGAATGGGAAAACAGGGATTGCATAAAGTGCTGGGTTCACTTATTGATATCTAGGAACACCGTAAGTGTTCACAATTTATTGGAATGGAGCTGTGAATTCATTACTTTAGAAGTGAGTAGGAGGTTTGGTTTATGGCTCAGCTTCTCTTAAGCTGACAAAAGAGGGAAGTAACTTGCGGAGTAAGCCTATCTTATCAGTTGGGACCCATATTTAACCCATCACAATGTTACCTCTTTCTTCCATTAAGTTCATTGTGTGGAACACTAAGGACTATCTCTCCAGAATAACCCAGTACGCATCGAAAAGAGACACCTAAAAATCAGGAGATGTTTTGACAACATTTTGAAGATCATCTTGATATTTCTTTTGAGCCATAACGAAAAGCTGCTTAGTGTCAGTAATATTGTCTTCAATTTATTTAATTTTTATGAATATTTCATCCTTATTTGATGGCAGTTTGTACTTGTTTACTCCGAAAGTTTCACAAATTCTGTTAATTTTAGTAAGCATAACAGTGCCGCTTTAAACGATGCAAATAAATGCAGTTCTAGGGTCAGTGTGGTTTCTGTCTTATTCGATAGGCACACTAAAAGTATAAAGGATGCTGTTGCCTTTGGTTACTCTGAATATCATTTTAGTAAATCTTTCAATATCTTTTGAGTCCATGATGCCTGATATGTTGACAAGTCGTAGCTGTTCAAGAGTATGCTTATTAAAGTCAATGTCAGAGTTGTTGCCTTTGGTGTGGAAAACCTCTCGTGCTCTAAACAGTAAATATTTGTAGTCTTCTAACTCGTTGATTTTATTTGTGAATTCTGTGAGACTTTGATGCATTTTTTCAATACTATTAAATCTGTTCTCGACTTATTCTTAGATTTTATCCAAGAACGCAAGCGAACTTAGTTCATTCTTCTTAAGATCTGCATAAAAAATGAGGTACATTCACGGTGGTTCTCGAAGATAAACTACACATTAGGGATCTATGGTAACTTAATACCTTCCTTGTGGATTTTGAGCAAAAGCATTTTAAGCTTGCTAATGACTTCATCGCACCTCTTTAGTGAGTTTGTGTAAGGACGATGGAAAGCATTAGGAACCGCGTCAATGAATTGGACAAAACTGTGTTCTGCCAAATTGGAAATAACCTGGTACGTGTCCTATTTGGGTATGTGCACCGTGAAGAAGTTCATTTCAGTGGATCGGAACATCGACATTTTTACCTGTTGATAAAATATCTGATTTAATCTAATATTTTAAAACTCAAATTACATTCCAAAAATACACCCTTTCCAATTTTATAAGCTTAATTTAGAACAGTTCTCTGACAAAATTTCTGATCGATGAGGTTCGGAAATTTTTATTACTAAAAATATTAAACATGGATTGTATAACACACTTAATAATTACTGTAGCCATCATTATTATTTAGGATAAAGCGAATGCGTACATGATGTCATTATTATATTAAATTCAT
>APMI01013475.1_pt1 | contig 10038 bp, 4 predicted proteins | sample 667938 | NCBI WGS metagenome assembly APMI01 (sample SAMN01084076, study PRJNA167559) | wastewater metagenome | biome: Wastewater | place: Denmark: Ejby Moelle, Odense | collected 2011-11-28
AACCCCTGTTTAATGAACAGGATGCCATCATCAGCGATGCATTGAACCATGCCAGTATCATAGACGGAGTGAGATTGTGCAAGGCCAGCCGTTACCGGTACGAGCACAATAACATGAACGACCTGGAAGCAAAACTCAAAGAAGCCGCCTCCGCCCGTAGCCGCATCATCGTTACAGACGGCTCTTTCAGTATGGACGGCACTATTGCGCAGTTGGATAAGATATGCGACCTGGCAGATCAATATGATGCCATTGTAATGATCGACGAGTGTCATTCATCCGGCTTTTTGGGAAAAACGGGCCGGGGTACCCACGAATACCGTGGCGTAATGGGCAGGATCGATATCATCACCGGTACCCTGGGCAAGGCATTGGGTGGCGCCAGTGGCGGCTTTACGAGTGGCCGAAAAGAGATCATTGAAATGCTGCGGCAGCGAAGCAGGCCCTACCTCTTCTCCAACACACTTGCACCGGGCATTGCAGGAGCTTCTATTGCCGTGCTGGATATGCTGAGCGAAACAACCGAGTTACGGGACAAGCTTGCATTTAATACAGCTTATTTCAGGGAAAAAATGACAGCTGCTGGTTTTGACATCAAGCCCGGGGAACACCCGATCGTTCCCATTATGTTATACGATGCCGTGGTTGCACAGGAGTTTGCGGCCAAATTACTCGAAGAGGGCATTTACGTGATCGGGTTCTTTTTCCCGGTAGTGGCCAAAGGCCAGGCCAGGATAAGGGTACAACTGAGTGCAGCGCATGAGCAGCAGCATCTGGATAAGGCCATTGCAGCATTTATAAAAGTAGCCCGGGAATGCGGCGTGCTGAAAGCTGACCAGTAAAACACTTAGTAAATGTTCTTATCAATGCTATTCACCAGTTGCGGCAATTGTATGATACTGCAGCTTTCAGTTTTCGGCTTCAACCAAATAAAAAAACGAATTGGTGCTTCACAATATGCCATCAGCAATTGATGGCATTTTTTTTGCCCTGCAAACAAACTGTTTACTTCAGCCTGCGTATATATGTTTGAAGTAATCTTCAATATCCAGTCCACCCCCATTGCTAAACTGAAAAGCACTGTTTGAGATAAGCACCGGCAAATTTCAACGGCAGATAATTTTGTATATTTAAAAATTAAGATACCAGGACCAACCTGCATACAGCAGCAAACAAGTAATTTTTTCTGATGAGGTTTTATTGCTATTTAATAACAGCTACTTTTCTGTTGCAACTATGCGGTGTGAGGGCACATGCCCAGCTTTTTCCCGGTATGAGGGTCAACGGCAGAACAGTGGCGCAGGGCGATACGGTGAATGTGTGCAAGGGCAGTGCGCTTACTTACGAAACAACGGCATTCGGGTTCAGCAGTATCGCCTGGCGTTTTCAACTGGGTACCCCGGCTACCAGTATAAATTCCGCTACCCAGAGCATTACTTACAATACCGTGGGCATTGATACCACCACGCAGGTGATCTCTAACGGGCTCAACAGCGATTCCATGTACATTATTGTCAGGGTGTCGGATCAAAAACCTACCGCAGCCTATAATTTTTCGCCGGATGATGTATGCGGAAATATCCCGATCATTTTCAGCAATGGTTCAACAGGGTTGCGAAACACTTATTTATGGGAGTTCCAGGATGGCACGGTTTCCGGCGCACTGAGCCCAACGCACCAGTTTTTAACTGCGGTGGGCACTTCCGGCAGCCAGGTATTCAACGTAAAACTGGTTGCCACCAATTTTTATGGCTGTAAAGATTCCGTGATCAAACCCGTCACTATCCGCAAAATACCCGATGCAACCATTGGCAATGCCGATGCCGGTGTTACCTATATCGCTGCCAGCGCCACTTTTAAAGTTTGCACCAATACGCCTACTTATCTTTTTAAATTCCTCAGTCAATCAACCACCATTGCCAGCAATGTTACTTATACCATCAATTGGGGCGATGGGAGTGTAGACAGCAGTTTTACCAGCTGGCCGGCAGGTGATATCATCCAGCATATTTATACCATTGGATCCAGGATACTAACGGTTAGCGTTACCGGCCCCACGGGTTGTATTGGAATAAAAAAGTACACCGTGTTTTTGGGCACTAACCCGGCAGGAGGCTTCAACAGTCTGGGCAACACCAATATCTGTGCACCTGATTCGCTTGGTTTTGTGATCAGTGGCTACCAGAACAATGCACCGGGTACCACCTATACTGTTTCACTGAATGACGGCACTGCACCGCTGGTATTTGTACATCCTCCACCAGATACTGTTATTCATACATTCATCTATTCTTCCTGTGGCACTACCAGCAGCAATGGTGTTATCTCTTTCAACAACTCTTTTAATGCACTCCTCACCATAGAAAATCCCTGCGATCTTACGAGCGTGAGTGTAATACCTATTTATGTATCGGGTAAACCGAGGGCAAGGTTTGTAGTGAGTCCAAGCAATACAGTTTGTACAGGTAGTTTCGTCACGCTGAGGAGTACTTCCCTTTATGGTGGCATTGTTACTTCTACCGGCGGCGGTAACTCTACCTGTGAAAATACCGGCAAGCAGGTTTGGGATATTTCGCCGGCCACGGGGTGGACGATCATAGGTGGCAATGCAGGTTCTTTAAACGGCAACCCCAATAACGGTTTTTTATGGACGACAGGAACCCAATCACTCAATCTCAATTTTACCGCTACCGGTACCTATACCATCAGGATCTATGTTTTTAATGATCGTTGTGGTATCGACAGCACCCTGCAAACGGTCTGCGTAAGAAACCCACCCACCGCTTCATTTACCATGAGCAGTAAATCGGCCTGCCTTACCGGCAGCGCTGTTTTTACCAATACTTCTCCCATTGGTTTATGCCAGGGCGAAAGCTATGAATGGGCAGTGGATTATACCGACCCGGTTGGATGTGGAAATACCAGCACTACCAATTACAGCTTTATCAATGGCAGCAGCAGTACCAGCACCAATGCCGAGATAAGGTTTGATGCCCCGGGCAAATATGCTGTTAAACTAACGGTAACGGCTGTTGGCTCCGGCTCAGCCTGTGCACAGGCCATTGTAACGGATACGTTTACGGTAAAGGGAAGACCAAAAGTTTCCATCGATCTGCTCAACAGTGTTTGCGTAAATACCTCCGCTTCGCCTACGGCGACGATTTCTCCCTGTTATGCAGACAGTGCGTTGCAATATGCATGGGTATTCACCAATGGCAATCCATCCACTTCCACGGCAGCGGTGCCGGGTGCCATCTCTTATACTCAAACAGGCAGTTTCCCGGTACAACTAACGGTTACCAATGAGTGCGGAATTGGCAGCGCCACTTCTTCCATCGATGTGATACAGCCACCGGTTGCACGTGCCGGAAACGATACCACTGTTTGCCAGGATAATACAGTAATTACATTCGTGGCAACACCTGCCGGAGGTACCTGGTCTAATGCTGCACTGGTAGATGCGGCGGGCAATTTTACGCCATCTGCTCCGGGCACTTACAACCTTATCTATACTTTTGGCTCAGGTCCCTGCACGGCAATGGATACCATCGTCGTTTTTGTAAAAGACTCCATCAGCAATAATATCATCAGTCCCAACCAATCCATTTGTATCAATACGCAGCCTGCTATTATCAATGGCCAGGCAGCAACCGGTGGAGATGGTACGCCAGCCTACCAGTGGCAACATGACCTGGTCGGATATCGCCGGTGCAATAGCAAGCGACTACAGCCCGCCGGTGTTAACAGCCAGCACCTTTTACCGCCGGGTAGCATTTACCACGCTCTGCGCCGGCACGCAGGGAAGTTTTAGCACCCCGGTAAAAATTACGGTGAGGGAAGATGCCAATGCAGATTTTACAGCGACTTCAACACTTGGATGTATTCCTTATGATCTCAGTACAGTCGTTACCGTTAGCACCTACCCCGATAGGAACGGGCAGTACCAGTGGTTTGCCAATAATGTTTCCATCGGCAGTAACGGTACCGGGTTGTTCCCGGGCTTTACAATGAATACAGCGGATGATACCACCGTAATAAAACTGATCGTCACCAGTCCTTTTGGTTGCCTCGCCGATACGCAGTCTGTTCAGTTCATTACCGCGGCTGCCTCTGTTGCCCGTTTTACAAAAGATACTTCCGGTGGTTGCGGTCCTGTTACAGTGTCTTTCAACAACACTTCCAGCAACTTTAACAATATCCGGTTTTTCTGGGATTTTGGTAACGGTACCTTGAGCAACCTGCCGCAGCCCGGAAGCGTGACGTATAACAGCAGTCCTTTCTTTAATGATACCACTTACCAGGTTTCGTTAAAGGCATACAATGGTTGTGATACTACCGTGTGGAGAGATAGTGTGCGGATCAAGTCAAAACCCAAAGCCAGGTTTGGTGTAGTGTCTACCTTCGGCTGCTCGCCGTTTACGCTGCAGATCAATAACAATTCGCCCGGCAGTAACAGTACCTATTACTGGGATTTTGGCGATGGACATAAGGATACCACATTTGCTCCCGGGCCGTTGAATCATACTTACAATACCGGTAATCTGATCGATACACTGCCTGTACAAATGATCGCCGTAAATGAATGTGGCAGCGATACACAGCGCATCGATATCCGGATAGCCCCCAATATTATCCGGCCGCAGATCAATATTAACAGCAGTGAGTTATTTGGTTGTGCACCGCATATCATCAACTTTGTGAACAGTACCAGTGGGGCCAGCACTTATACCTGGGATTTTGGCGATGGATCGGCACCACTCGTTACCAATAACAACCAGGTGCTCATCACCCACACCTACACCGACTCCGGAACTTATAACGTGAAAGTGGCCCTTACGAACGGTTGCAGTGACACGACTATTTCCCGGATCATTACGGTGTACCTGAAACCATCAGCAGCATTTACGCCATCTGCCGCTCTCTATTGCCTCGGCGATACCATCAAAGTAAATAATACTTCCACCAATGCGAATAGTTATACCTGGTTTTGGGGTGATGGTCAAAGCAGCAGTGGTGCCAATCCCGTGCATGTGTACCGGGTAGCCGGTAACTACACGATCTACCTGAGGGCAGAACGCATCAACAATTCGGGACTGGTTTGTTATGATACTACGGTGAGGTTTATCAATGTGCTGGTAAAGCCTGATACAAGGGTGCAGTCAAATGTGGCTGTTGTAAACTGTGCGCCATTTGCACTGAATGTTTCAGCGCCGGGCATCATTAATGAAACAGCCACCTGGTATATTTATGACAGCACTGTCACACCTTCACTCATTGTGGTAAGTGGTACTGCCGCACAGTATACTTTTAATAAGCCGGGAACCTTCTTTGCCAAATTTGTTGCAGTGAACGCTCTGGGTTGTGCCGACAGCAGCATCATTAATTTTACAGTAAGAGGTACTCCTGTCGCATCTTTTACACCCGGCAACCTGTCGGTATGTACATTGGATACTACCATCTCTTATATCAATACCACTACTTTCAACGACAATGGCCCGTTGAATTATCGCTGGATCGTAGACAACCTGCAGTTATCTGTTAACGGCAATTTTACGCACCGCTATACATTGCCGGCCAATGCCATCTTGCCAAGAACCTTCACCACTTTAATGATCGCCAGTAATACGGTTGGCTGCAGTGATACTGCCAGCGCAATACTGCAAATGAAACCTTCGGCCACCGCACAGTTTACCATGAACAACCCGGCAGCCTGTGTACCTTACCTGGCCAATATTACAGATGCATCACAGTACGCCACTTCTTATAAATGGTTCGTAAATGGCGTATTGACTGATACTACTGCCAACCCGGTATTGCTTATTGATCAGCCAAGGGCGCCTTATGTTATCACGTTGATCGCCGATAATATTTATGGTTGCAAACCCGATACCTTCACGGTCAATTTTACCTCCCGGGTAAAACCCGCTGCGGCATTCCGGTTGAGCGATTCACTGGGCTGTACCGGTGTGCTGAACGTGGCCACATTTAATCAAACTGCTTTTGCCAATTCTTATGTATGGGACTGGGGTGATAATTCTGGTACCAGTACACTTACCAGTCCAACCCATTTGTACAATGTGCAGGGACAATACCTGGTTTCGCTGGTGGCCAGTGACGGGGTGTGCAGGGATACGGCTTCCCAATTGGTAAGGGTATCTGTAAAGCCCGTTGCAGATTTTGATGTAAGCGATACGCTCACCTGCGATACAGCAAGGGTACAGTTCATCAACCTGAGTACCGGCGCTGCTAATTTTACCTGGAGTTTTAGTGATGGCACCGGCAGTAGGGATATAGCCCCGGCGCATAGTTTTGCGCCCAGCTTAACACCATATTCTGTAAAACTGGTGGCAGATAATGGGCTGGGTTGTAAGGATTCACTTACGAGGGCCAATTTGATCATTGCCAAAGTGCCGCCTGCAGCAGATTTCTTTATCAGTCCTTCCGCCGTGATCACTGTACCGAAATACACGTTTAGTTTCAACAACCTAACGCCTAACAGTAATCGCTTTTTTTACCAGTGGAATTTAGGCGATGGTACATTCGACAGTATTTACAATGTGATCAATCACAAATACACCGATACCGGGAATTATGCGGTGCAACTGATCGTATTTGATACCAGTACCAATTGTGCAGATACGATGATCCGTATCGCCCGGATCGATGGCTTCCCTGGTTACCTCTATGTTCCCAATGCCATTTGCCCGGGATGTGTACAAAGCAATCTTCGGGAGTTTTTACCAAAAGGAAAGGGATTGGCAAAATATCGTTTGCAAATCTTCACTACCTGGAATGAGCTGATCTTTGAATCCAGCAGTTTAGATGAGGATGGGGCGCCCAATAAATCCTGGGATGGCAGGTACAAAGGGCAACTGGTGCAGCAGGATGTATATGTATGGCGCATCGATGCCCGGTTTTTGAATGGAACGGAATGGATCGGTATGATCTACCCGGGTGAAGGGCAATATAAAAAAGTAGGAACCATCACGGTGGTGAAGTAATTGTTGAAATGGTTGAGAAGTTGAATGGTTGAATTGTTGAATGGTTGAATTGTTGAATGGTTGAATTGTTGAATGGTTGAATGTTGAATGGTTGAAAAAGTCACAAGGCTATGGATACCTTAAACTTTCTAAACCATCTCAACGCTCTAAACCTTTTAAAATACTGCTATGAAAAAAATATTTTTATCATCATTGATCTTGCTGTTGCAGTTATATGCTGTGGCACAGGATCCTTTTTTTACTCAGGCATTCAATTCGCCTTTGTCGCTGAACCCGGCTACCGCCGGTACGGGTGAAATGGACCTTCGTTTCACGGCAACCTATAAACGCCATTTTATCAATGTGCCTACCAATATGCAATATGCTGCAGTGGGGGTTGACAGGTACATCAAAAGTTTCCATGGAGGGCTTGGCCTGCTCTTATTGAATTCAAAGGAAGGCTATATCAATAAGACCAGTTTCTACGGCATTTATTCTTATGGACTGTGTTTGCCCAACGCCAGGCTGCACCTGGGTTTGCAGGCTGGCATGGGAAACAGGAGTGTGAACTACAATAAACTTTATTTCAGCGACCAGATCGACAATACCGGCGTGATTCCCGGCTCCGTATCAGGGGCTGATCTTCCACTCAATAACAACAAGTTTTTTGCAGACTTTGCCGCCGGTTTTTTATTGTACTATAAAGACAACTGGATGGTTGGTGGCGGGGCGCAACATTTGAACCAACCCGATGAATCGCTCACCTCTAATATTTACAGCAAATTGCTCCGGAAATGGTTTGGCTACGTTCGCTACAAGCTCAATATTGATGAAGATGGGTTTCGTTATTTTTTACCCAGTATGATCTTTTACAAACAGGGCACCAGCAATTCGTTTAGCCTTGGCTGTGAGTACAAAGATGCAAGGGTGGGTATCGGGGCCTGGTACCGGGGCAATGTAGATTTTAAGAACAGCGATGCATTTGCTGTTACCCTTAGCCTGGATCTGTTTGATCACCGCACCAATGATGTTAGCCGGGCAAGGATCGGCGTATCGTATGACGCCACCATCAGTAAACTCGGTTTCAGTCGCAGTGCCGGCAGCGGTGAAGGTGCTTTTATATGGGAGAAATTAACGCCCAAAGGTGTGAAGAGTGAAGATAGGTGCGAGGAAGATTATAAGATGACAGGTACCCCCTGTCCGCCCAGATTTTAACCTATTCTGCTGATCCAGATATAATTTCTGTTTCATTACTTCGTTTATTAATAAAGCTGAAGTATGTCTCCTGCTATCACCACTGAATCCTCTTCCCGCTACAACGACCTCGAAAAAAAGTCGGTGCTGGAATTACTTACCGGCATCAATGAAGAAGATGCCTCGGTGGCAATGGCTGTTAAGCAGGCAATTCCTGCCATTGAAAAACTCGTTACGGTCGTGGTTGAAAAAATGAAAGTCGGCGGCCGCCTGTTTTACATTGGAGCCGGTACCAGTGGCCGGCTGGGTATTTTAGATGCTTCAGAAATTCCGCCCACTTATGGTGTAAGCGATGCCGTGATCGGCATCATTGCCGGTGGCGATACTGCCATCCGAAAAGCTGTTGAAAATGCAGAAGATGATCTGCAACAGGCATGGAAAGACCTGTCTGTGTATAATATCTCTCCCAAAGATTTTTTAATTGGCATTGCAGCATCCGGCACTACGCCGTATGTATTGGGGGGCTTGCTAACCGCTCAACAGAAAGGAATTGCCACCGGCTGTATTGTATGTAATACAGGGAGTGCAATTGCTGCTGCTGCAGATCATGCAATCGAACTGGATACGGGCGCAGAATTTGTAACAGGGAGTACCCGTATGAAAGCAGGCACTGCCCAAAAGATGGTACTTAACATGATCTCCACCACGGCCATGATACAACTCGGGAAAGTGAAGGATAATAAAATGGTGGAGATGCAACTGAGCAATAACAAACTCCGTAACCGTGCAGTAAACATGCTGTTGCAGGAACTACCGGTTGATGCCAGCCAGGCAATGCAATTAATACAACAATACAAGAGTGTAAAAAAAGCGCTGAAAGCTTACCGGGAAAATCATTGACCCGTATTCTTCAACCGGCAATATAAATTTTCAGCCTGTTGGTTTATAGCAAAAAATACCTATTTTTATCGCTGCCAGCCTTTAAAATAAAATATCAAGAGAACCAACCTTAATTTCCGCCCTGTTTATCCCACTATATAACTACGAATACCCTTTGCAGGGTACTAAATCAGTGTGTTTAATTATTTATTCTTGCAGGTTTGCAATGGATAAATAAATAATCCTTAACCAAAGCTTATGCGGACAAATTTTATATTGTTTTATTTATTGTTGATATCGGTTGCAGGTTTCGGGCAAATGATTACGGCTTCGGGGCCAACAACATTTTGTGCACCGGGAAGTGTGACTCTAAACACAAGTGGTGGAACAGGCTACCAATGGATAAATGGTACCACGGATATTGGTGGTGCAACAACTGCTAGTTATAATGTTACTGCATCGGGAAGTTATAAAGTTAGACTGTCTCGTGGAGCGCTCACTGATACAACTATTGGTCCGGTTACAGTTACTGTGAATCCTCTACCCATCACACCGACATTTACAATTCCCGGAGTAGACCAATGCGGCTCGGCAAACTTCAATTTTGCGGTAGGTACAGTTCAACCTGGTGTTACTTATACATGGGATTTTGGTGACGGAACAACTACAACCGGGAATTCTGTAAATCATATTTTTAATGATGCAAATGCAATCGGAAATGGGACTTTCACTTATTCTATAAGAGTAACAGCAACTACAGCAGCAGGCTGTACTGTACAAACGGCATTTCAAAATTTCAGAATAAAGCAGAAGCCAGATCCAGAATTAATTGAATTAAATAATTTTCGTTTTTGTGGAAATATTGGAAGTGTTTCGCTAAATGTTTCAAACAATTCAACACCAATCACTAATAATAATTATGAAATTAGTTGGGGTGACGCTAGTGCAAATTATAACAGTTCGACTCCTCCATTAAATGAACCAC
>APMI01032039.1_pt1 | contig 10038 bp, 11 predicted proteins | sample 667938 | NCBI WGS metagenome assembly APMI01 (sample SAMN01084076, study PRJNA167559) | wastewater metagenome | biome: Wastewater | place: Denmark: Ejby Moelle, Odense | collected 2011-11-28
GCCTGCGAGACGGCGAGTTCGTCGGCGGCCAGCGTGAAGCTGCCGAGCCGGCCTGCCGCCTCGAATGTCCTCAGCGCCGTCAAGGGCAGCCGTCCACGCTTCATCGCATAACCTCAAGTCATCCGAAGTCGACGATAAACTCGTTTGAGCGGACGTGGCAAGCAGGTGGACAATTCCGGCAGTCCAACACGCCGGGAGCAACGAAAATGCACGCCACCCTCGCCATTCTCATGGATGTGATCCGCATCCTCACCTTCCAGGCCGAACGGCCCGCGCCGCCGCGCCACAGGAAAGCCGCCGTTAACGTCTCGGATACCGGCCGGATGCGATAACGGCCGCAACAAACATGCAGGGAAGACAGGACGACATGCCGATCCGCAGCGTCATGCGACAGGGGCTGAAGCACGCCGTGATCACGGGCGGGCTTGAGTTCGCGCATCTGGCCGGGCGGGCCGGGCTGATGGCGTCGGCGCGCGGCATGGGCGCGATCTTCACCCTGCATCACGTGCGCCCCAAGGCGCCACAGGCATTCGATCCCAATGCGCATCTGGAGATCACGCCGGAGTTTCTGGACGCGGCTATCGAGCACCTGAAGGAAGAGGGCTATCAGTTCGTGGCGCTTGCCGACATGCCGGCACGCCTCGCCATCGCCCGCGCCGGGGAGCGCTTCGCCGCCTTCACGCTCGACGACGGCTATCGCAACAATGCGCTGCATGCCCAGCCGGTCTTCACGCGGCACCGCGTTCCCTTCACCGTCTTCGTCACGCCGGGCCTTGCCGGCAAGACCCACGGCATCTGGTGGGAAACGCTGACGGAACTGCTGCGCACCGCGCCGCATCTGGAATTCGATTTCGGCTCCGGGCCGATCACCCTGCCGCTGGCGACGCTCTTCCAGAAGCAGGCGGCCTATAACCGCTTCACCCGCTTCATCCATTCGGAGATGGACGAGGCCAGGGCCATCGAGCGCCTCGACGCGGCGGCAAAAGCGCATGGCATCGACCCGCTGATGATCACCGAACGCCTCGTCATGCGCGAGCCGGAATTGAAGAGCCTCGTGCTCAATCCCCTCGCCTCCGTCGGCGCCCATACGGTGAGCCACCGCGCCCTTGCGCGGCTCGACGATGAGGATGCCCGCCGCGAGATGGAGGAATCCGCCGAGCGCATCGCCGCCATCACCGGCCAGCGCCCGGAAACCTTCGCCTATCCCTACGGCGACCGCGCCGCCGTCTCGCCGCGCGAATACCGTCTGGCGCAGGAACTCGGCTTCCGCGTCGCCGTCACCACGGAGCCCGGCACGATCCTGCCGCGCTCCTTCGACACGCCGACCGCCCTGCCCCGCATCTCGCTGAACGGGCTTTACCAGAAGCCGAAATATGTCGGGGCCCTGGCCTCGGGCATCCCGTTCCGGCTGATGCGGCGGTAGGCTTGGGCGCTCCGCTCCGCTGTGCTACCATGGCGGCCAATGGAGATTTCAATGCTCGCCCTTCATCTGCCCGCCGATATCGAAAAGCGTCTCGACGAACTCGCCCGGAAAACCGGGCGCAGCAAGAGCGACTATGTCCGTGAAGCGATCGTCGAGCATCTGGATGATCTCGAAGACCTCTACCTCGCAGAGGAGCGTCTTCGGGAAATGCAGGCGGGAAATGCCGACACGACGTCGCTCACGGACCTGATGAAGACCTATGGCATGGAAAATTGAGTTCCATTCCGCTGCGGAGAAGGAACTCGCCAAGGTCGGCTCCGTCGCTACGCAGCGCATTCTCCGTTTCCTTCACGATCGCGTCGCCACCCTCGACAATCCCCGCACCATCGGGCAGCCTCTGCAAGGCCCGGAGCTCGACGAGTTCTGGAAATACCGAGTCGGCGACTATCGTGTCATCGCGCGGATAGAGGATTCCGTCGTCACGATCTTCGTGGTTCGCATCGGCGATAGAAAATCCGTCTATCGCCGATAGCTGATCACGGATACATTCGGACCTTCTCCCACCCCTTGCCGTCTTCCGTGCGGCGGAATTCCATGCGGTCGTGCAGGCGGAAGGGGCGGTCGTGCCAGAATTCTATGGAGACAGGCTTCAGGCGGAAGCCGGACCAGTAGGCCGGGCGCGGGATTTCGCCGATGGCATAGCGGGCCGTGTATTCGGCGACGGCCTTTTCCAGCGCGAAGCGGCTTTCCAGCGGCCGGGACTGTTTCGAGGCCCAGGCGCCGATGCGGCTACCGCGGGGGCGCGAGGCGTAATATTCGTCGGCCTCGGCATCCGAGACGATCTCGATATCGCCGCGAATGCGCACCTGCCGGCGGAGCGACTTCCAGTGGAAGCACATCGCCGCCTTGCAGGCGCCGAGGATTTCCACGCCCTTGCGGCTTTCGAAATTGGTGTAGAACACGAAGCCCCGCTCGTCGAAGCCCTTGAGGAGAACCATGCGCACATTGGGCAGGCCCGTCTCGTCGACGGTGGCGAGCGCCAGTGCGTTGGGATCGTTGGGCTCGGATTTCCCGGCATCCTCGAGCCAGTGGCCGAACAGGACGTAGGGTTCGTTTTCCTCGGTGAAGTCACCGCTTGTTAACGCATTCTCGCTCATATTTGATTCAATGCCGATCTATCTAGCTGTATGAGGCAGTCTGGAGTGAAAGACATAACAAAGACGCGACCGGAGACAAAGCCAAACTGGACGCGCTGCCTGGGGTTCCTCGCCGTCATGATGTCCGGCGCCGTGCTTCCGGGCTGCATGAGCGGTCTTGACCTGTTCTCCTCCGACAGCAACGTCGACAAGACGGTGCGCACCAGCACTGTGCCCAACGGCAATGCGGATCGTCTGACCGACGAGATCACCGTCCGCAACGCCGTGTCCTCGGCCGACCTTGTGCGTGCGGGCGGCAGCCCCATCCCCTGGGCGAACTCCGCTTCGGGCAGCGCCGGCGTGATCAGCAGCATCGCGGAAAACCAGGACACTGCCGGCCGCACCTGCCGGGATTTCGTGACGACGAAGCACTCCTATCAAGGCATCGCCAGTTTCACCGGCCGCACCTGCATGGGCAATACCGGCGAATGGCTTCTGCTGGCCTTCGACCGCCAGGGCTGAGCCTCTTTCCATCCGAAACGACCTGCGGGTACTGCTCCAAACGCGCACGTTTGCACTTTCTCAACCCTGACCCGTAACCGGCGGTTAGGACGTTCATCGCTACCATGGCCGGCAAAACGGAAACGGGTGGAAGTTATGCGTGATCCCTATGCGGTTCTCGGCGTGAAGCGAAATGCGGGGCAGGAGGAAATCAAGGCCGCCTGGCGTTCGCTTGCCAAGGCCGTGCATCCCGACCAGAATCACGACGATCCGCTGGCAACCGTGCGCTTCACCGAGGCCGGCCGCGCCTACGATCTTCTGCGCGACCCCGACAAGCGCAGCCGCTACGACCGCCAGCAGCGCGAGGCCGAGCTTCGCCGCATGGAGCAGATGCGCCGCCAGCAGGCCGAGCGCAAGGCAAAGACCGAGGCCCCGCGCATGTCCGGCGAAGAAGCCGAGGACATGATCGCCCGCATCTTCGGCGTCGATTCCCGCGGCCAGCCGGCCGATCCCAAGCCGCAGGCCCGTCCACAGCCGCAAGCGCAGGCGCAGCCACAGGCAAACACTGCACAGACACAGGACACCCGCAAGACCGCCGAGGAGCCGGCATCCGAAGAGGCGACGATGCCCGTGCGCGCCGGCGCGCCGGCTTCCGCCCTCATCTCCGCCATCATCCGCCGCATCCGCGGCAGCCGCGCCAAGGCCGAGAAGGCGCCGGACCTTGTGACCGACATCACGGTCACAGTCGAGGACATCCTGAACCGGGTGCGTCCGACCATCGAGACGCCCGAGGGCCAGACGATCCGCGTGCCGATCGGCGCGGGCACGACCGACGGGCAGGTAATCCGCCTCAAGGAAGCGGGATACCGCTTCGAAAATCTCAAGCGGGGCGATGCCGTCGTCACCGTGCGCGTCGCGCCGGGCCGCTTCCGCGTCGACGGCTTCGACCTGAAGGTCGATCTGCCGGTGACGATCGAAAATGCCGTGCTCGGCTGCGAAACGACGATCGAAGGGCCGCTCGGCCCCCTCACCGTCACGGTACCGGCCTGGTCGAGTTCCGATCATGCGATCCGGATCGAGGGGGAAGGGCTGACGAAGGAAAACGGCGAGCGGGGCGACCTGATCGCGGAAGTCCGCCTTCTCCTGTGGGAAAAGCCCGACGACAAGATGATCGACCTGATGCGCTCCCTGCGCGAAGGACTCTACCTCTAATCGATTTATGACGCTTCCGTGAAACATGCACCCAATGTTACGGATGCTAACAGTTCCTGAAGCCCCGCGCGCTTGAACCGCATTGCCGCCTATGCCATAGGCAATTCCGACTTGTTTCACGCAGTTCCGAAATGCGAGGCCGTTCCGTGCCTTGCAGGAATTGCTCTAGATCTCAGGGGGCAAACCATGGTTCAGGCATCTGGTCTGATGAAGGGCAAGCGCGGCGTCATCATGGGCGTCGCCAACAACCGTTCCATCGCCTGGGGCATCGCCAAGGCCATCCACGCACAGGGCGGCGAAGTCGCCTTCACCTATCAGGGTGACGCGCTGAAAAAGCGCGTCGAGCCGCTGGCCGCCGAAATCGGCGCCGTCCTGGCCGGCGACTGCGACGTTTCCGACGAAGCTTCCATCGATGCCGTTTTCGACAATATCGAGAAGATCTGGGGCAAGATCGACTTCATCGTGCACGCCATCGGCTTCTCCGACAAGGACGAGCTGACCGGCCGCTATGTCGACACGACGCCCGGCAACTTCGCCAAGACGATGCAGATCTCGGTCTATTCCTTCACGTCGGTCGCCCGCCGTGCGGAAAAGCTGATGACCGAAGGCGGGTCCATGCTGACGCTGACCTATTACGGCGCAGAAAAGGTCATGCCGAACTACAACGTCATGGGCGTCGCCAAGGCCGCGCTCGAGGCGAGCGTGAAGTACCTCGCCGTCGACCTCGGCCCGAAGAACATCCGCGTCAACGCCATCTCGGCCGGCCCGATCAAGACGCTCGCGGCCTCCGGCATCGGCGATTTCCGCTATATCCTCAAGTGGAACGAATACAATGCGCCGCTGCGCCGTACCGTCACCATCGAGGAAGTGGGCGATGTCGGCCTCTACCTCCTGTCGGACCTGTCGCGTTCGGTCACGGGCGAGACGCACCACGCCGACAGCGGCTACCATGTCATCGGCATGAAGGCCGTGGACGCGCCGGACATTTCCGTCATCAAGGACTGATCGACTTCAGGGACCCGCCTTGCTCATCTACATGATCCGACACGGCCAGACCGCGTGGAATGCAGAGGGCAGGCTGCAGGGCCAGAAGGACATCCCGCTGAACGATACCGGCCGCCGACAGGCGGCCGGCAACGGCCACGCCCTCAAGGGCATTCTCGGCGACACCGTTTCCGATTTCGACTTCGTGGCAAGCCCGCTCGGGCGCACGCGCGAGACCATGGAAATCCTGCGCCGCGCCATGGGCCTCGACCCCCTCGCCTACCGCACCGATCCGCGCCTCGTCGAAGTCTCCTTCGGCGACTGGGAAGGCCATACGCTGGCTGAACTGAAAGCGAATACGCCGGAGCGGGTGGAAGAGCGCGCCCGCGCCAAGTGGAACTTCATCCCGCCGGGCGAGGCTGCCGAAAGCTATGAAATCCTGTGCTGGCGCATCGGCTCTTTCCTGAGCGACACGACGCGCCCTACGGTCTGCGTCAGCCATGGCGGCGTGTTCCGCGCGGCCTTCCGGCTGAATGGCATGGACGAGGAAGAGGCGGCCAATACGCCGATCCATCAGGACCGCATCCTGCGGCTGGATGGAACCGGCATGCACTGGCTCTGACAGGGCTGCCGGCTTACTGGAGAACTTCGAGGTCGTTGATGACGCGCTTGCCGTCGACCTCGGTATAGAAGACCAGAACCTTCACGCCCGGCTCCAGACCTTCGAAATTGAACTCTTCCGGCGCCTGATACTTCTTGCCGTCATCGAGCGACAGGCTGAGATTGGTCGTGTCGACATTGGTGATCACGGCCTCGACATCCGCGCTTTCGGCAGAAGCGGCGAGCGGCGAAAGGAAAACGGCCGTGGCCATCAGTGCAGCGATGAGCAACCGCATCTTGCGAACCCCTGGAAATGAATCAGTCTTTTTGCTGGTCACGTCAGATGCCCCTCAAATATGGCGAAATTCGCCCGTCGCGTGATGAAGAGTGGAATGGATGGCCGGAAAGGTTCCGTGAATCAAGGCGTCCGGCGACATCATCCCCCGGATTGTCGGACAAATGGCCCGCGCCGGACATCGTCCAGCGGTAGAAATGCAAGTATTTCAGTCGCTTATAAATGCAATTTTAAGGAAGCGTCCCTTACCGTTTCGCCACAACCGGGGAATTCCTTTCTTGTCCGTGAGAGCCGCAATCCGTCGCCATCTGGCGTCCATCGCAGAATGGGCGAGACCGTCGCTGCTACCCGCTGCGATCGCCGGTTGCGTCATCGTGACGGCCGGCCTCCTCTATGAGCGGCAGAACGAGAGCCTCTACCGCACCGAATTGCAGGGCCACGTCTCGGGAGACCTTACACTGGCCGCCGCCCGGCTGCAGAACGAGGTGAACGGCAATGTGGCTGCGCTCAGAAGCGTCGCCAACATGTTCGCCGTGGCGCCCGACCAGGCCGCCCAGCAATTCGACGTCTTCGCCCGCAAGCTGATGCTGCAGAACACGCATTTCCGCCGCGTCGGCGTGGCGCCGGGCGGCAGGGTGAGCCAGGCCTTCCCGCCCGGCAGCCGCCACTATGTCGGCACCGATTTCAACCGCTTCCCTTCCTTCCGGCGCGCCGCGCAGACCGATCGCTCCCGCGGGCGGCCGCTGATGTTCGGCCCCGTCGAATTCGCCAGGGGCGGACGCGGCTTCAACCTCTTCATGCCGGTCTTCACCAATGTCGAGGCGCGGCACTATTTCTGGGGCTATATCGACGGGCTGATCGACGAGCGCAAGCTTTTCACCGATGCCGGCCTCATCGACCCCACCGGCAACACCAACCCCGACCTGTCGCGGCATCGCGGCGATATCGAGATCGCCATCCGCGACGTTTCCGTGCCGGACAACATCGTCGATCCGTTCTTCGGCAAGGCCGAGGTCTTCGAGAACCAGCCGGTGATCCAGATACTCGATTTTCCCGGCGGGCGCTGGGAACTGGCCGCGGTGCCGACCAAGGGCTGGTACCATCCTCCGGAAAACCGCACGCAGATCCGGTTGATCGTGCTGGCGGCGGCGCTCGTCATCATCGTCCCCATCTTCCTGACCGGCGGCCTCGTCAGCGAGCGCCAGCGCAACATCGCGCGCCTCCATGCCCGCGAGCGGCAGGTCAAGTCCCTGTCTCAGCGCCTCGACATCGCGCTCGACGCCTCCAAGATCGGCATCTGGGAGGTCGAGCTTGCGACCGGCGCGCGCAACTGGGATACGCAGATGCACCGCCTGCACGGCTTCCCGGAAGGCCAGACGCCGAACGACCACGAATGGCGCTCGGTGCTGCACCCGGACGACGTCGCCGTCGCCAAGGCCGAGATGGACGTGATCCGCGAGGGCGGCAGCGATTACAAGTCGCAGTACCGCATCCTCATGCCCGACGGAAGCTGGCACCATATCCGCAATGTCGGCTCGCGGCTGATCGGCCCGAACGGCGAGGAAAAGCTGACCGGCATCAGCTGGGACGTGACCGAGGACGTGCTGCTCAACCAGGCGCTGACCAGCGCCAAGGAGCATGCCGAGGTGCAGAACGCCGCGCTCGCCAGGCTCACCCGCCGCCTCGATCTCGCGCTCGATTCGTATCAGTGCGGCCTCTGGGAAGCCGACCTCGTCAACGAGGTGACGATCTGGGACGAGCGCATGCACCAGCTCTACGGCATCGCCTATTCCGATGGCTTCGTCACGCGGGAGATGTGGCTCGGCGCCATCCACCCGGAAGACCGGCCGACGATCACCGAGAATGTGGGGCACTGCATCGAGAAGGACCTGCCCTATGTGCACGAGGCGCGGGTGATGCTGGCAAACGGGGAGATCCGCCATGTGCGCTCCGTCGGCAAGATCCAGCAGAGCCCGGATGGCGGGCGCAAGCTGATCGGCCTTGCCTTCGACGTGACCGGCGACGTTCTGCTCAAGGAGCACCTGAAGACGGCGAAGGAACAGGCGGACGCCAAGAACATCGAGCTGGAGCAGGCCAAGGACCGCATCGAGCACAATGCGCTGCACGATCCGCTGACCGGGCTCGGCAACCGGCGCAAGCTCGACGACGAGCTGACGCGCATCGCCGAGCGCAGCACCGCCGCGCCCGCCGAGGTCGCGATCCTCCATATCGACCTCGACCGCTTCAAGCAGATCAACGACACGCTGGGCCACGCCGCGGGCGACGCTCTGCTGGTGCACGCCTCGCAGGTGCTGCGCGCTGCAACGCGCCTCGGCGATCTCGTCGCACGCATCGGCGGCGACGAATTCGTCATCGTCGTGACCGATACGGCCGACCAGACCTATCTCGCGACGCTCGCCCGCCGCATCATCACGCAGATGCAGCAGCCCATCGAATATGAGGGGCATCTGTGCCGCTTCGGCGTCAGCATCGGCATCGCGCTTGCCGAGGGCCTTTCGATCGACACGGCAAAGCTGCTCGTCAATGCCGATATCGCGCTCTACCGCGCCAAGGCGCTCGGACGCAACCGGCACGAATTCTTCACCGAAGTATTGCAGGCCGAGATCATCTCGAACAAGCGCATCGCCGACGACATCCTCGCGGGCATCGAGAACAACGAATTCGTGCCCTACTACCAGCCGCAGATCGACGCCGGCACGCTGAAGCTCGCCGGCGCCGAGGCGCTGATCCGCTGGAACCATCCGCGCGACGGGCTGCTCACGCCCGACCGCTTCCTCAAGATCGCCGAAGACCTCAACGTCATGGCGACGCTCGACCGCATCGTGCTGGAAAAGGCGCTGCTCGACTGCGCCCGCTGGGCCGCGCAGGGCCTCATCATGCCGAAGATCTCGGTCAATGTTTCCGCCCGACGGCTGCGCGACGAAAGCCTGATCGACAGCCTGACCGGCCTTTCCATCCAGCCCGGCCAGATCGCCTTCGAACTGGTGGAATCGATCTTCCTCGACGAAAGCGACGATGTCGTCCTCGCCAATCTCGAACGCATCAAGGCGCTCGGCATCGATATCGAGATCGACGACTTCGGCACGGGCCATACCTCCATCGTCAGCCTCCTGAAGCTGAAGCCCAAGCGGCTGAAGATCGACCGCCAGCTCGTCGCGCCCATCCTCTCCTCGCACAACGAGCAGGCGCTGGTGCGTTCCATCATCGAGATCGGCCGCTCGCTCGGCATCGCGATCGTGGCGGAGGGCGTGGAGACCATGGAGCATGCCGACATGCTGAACCGGCTCGGCTGCGACCTCCTGCAGGGCTACGCCTTCGCAAGGCCGCTTTCGCGCGACGCCTTCCTCGCCTTCGGGCGGGAGATGCGATGGCAGATCGCTTCGTAACGCGATCGCGCGCGAAACCCTTGTCCCTCCCCTCGTTTTTCCACTAAGAGGGGACGCACTTTCTATCGGGTCCGGTTCCGCTCATGTCGCACAACACTTTCGGTCATCTTTTCCGCGTCACCACCTGGGGCGAAAGCCACGGGCCGGCGCTCGGCTGCGTGGTCGACGGCTGCCCGCCCGGCATCCGCTTCACCCTGCCCGAAATCCAGGCCTGGCTCGACAAGCGCAAGCCCGGCCAGTCGCGCTTCGTGACGCAGCGCCGCGAGGACGACCTCGTGAAAGTGCTCTCCGGCGTGATGCTGGACGAGGACGGCGAGACGATGATCACGACCGGCACGCCCGTCTCCATGCTGATCGAGAACACCGACCAGCGCTCCAAGGACTATGGCGAGATCGCAAAGCGCTATCGTCCCGGCCATGCCGACTATACCTATGACGTCAAGTACGGCATCCGCGACTACCGCGGCGGCGGCCGTTCCT
>APMI01002703.1_pt1 | contig 10035 bp, 11 predicted proteins | sample 667938 | NCBI WGS metagenome assembly APMI01 (sample SAMN01084076, study PRJNA167559) | wastewater metagenome | biome: Wastewater | place: Denmark: Ejby Moelle, Odense | collected 2011-11-28
GCAAGCGCAGCCCTTACTATTCCTGCTACTGCTATACCAAAGGCAGCAATGGTGTAATAGACTCCATACATGCCATAGGCAAAGTAGAAGAGGCCGAGGCCTACCGCCAATGCACCGCCCACTACACCGCCAATGATAGCTGCATAGTGCAGAGTGTGAAGAGGGGGCTGTAGGGGGCGTCGATCAGGCTGAGTGCATAGGCCGGGCAGATCCTTCGACGGGGCCCAGGATGACAGGATGGATTGGGCTACATCCAGATACTCATCGGTAGATTGCTTCGTCATAGCTATACGCATGGCTATTCATTCCTCGCAATGACGCGAGTATTATAAGGTCCAGGATGACAGGATGGATTGGGCCGGGTGCAATGGGGGAATATCGCTTTTAGCTATTCACCACATCCAGTATCCTGAAGCGTTTGAGGCCGGCAGGTACGCGCCAGGCTACTTCCTCGGCCTTGCGGAAACCGATGAGGGCGGCACCCATGGGCGTAAGAATAGAGACCTTGTTCTGCCGCATATCGGCATGCTGTGGCATTACCAGCGAGAACTCGAGCACGCGGTTGGTACCCAGGTCGAGCACGGAAACTTTTGAGTTGATACGGATGCCGTGTGGAGGAAATGCTTCTTCCTTCACAATAACAGCGCGGCCCAGCTCGGCAGCCAAGGTCATCTCATCACCGGCAGCTATTGTGCCGTTAATATATGGCATCAGCAGGTTATAATCGTGCTCGGTAATAACTACGGGATTTTGTTTGGTCATGGTCATGTTTTTTAAGATGAATAATTTTAAAAAGCTGTTGCTGCGGTGTGCAGGTTTACTTACTGCGCTGCGAGCGGCACACATCGACAATGGCAAATGATATAAGGAACGACAGTACCCAAAGCCATATGAATTTTAGCAACAGCGCTGCGATAAGAACAGCCAGGTTCACGATGAACATGAACCAAAGCATAATGCTCATCGCCGAGATCTTTTTAGGATTTCGCGACATAAGAGGTTGTTAATAAAATTTCAGAAAAGGATGTACCAATGTAGATCCCCGGGGCTGCGCAAAACGCTAAGCGGCCGGGGCCAGGGTATTGAAGTCCTTAAAGTTGGAGCAATAGAAGAGTTTGTAACAAAAACAATGGTTGGGCTCTATGTGGCCCACTACGCGCCTGCAGGGCTGTATGGCACAGCCTGTGGTAGTTTTTATTTTATGGAGGCGCATGTTTATCACGTGTCAAACCTATGCCTTAATAAGTAAATGAAAAGTTAAACAAAGGAGGGGTCTGGTGTGGGTCAATTGAGCGGTGTGCAAAGTTGTGGCAGATCCTTCGGCGGGGCCCAGGGTGACAGGGTGGATTGGGCTGTGGATGACAGCAGCATGATTAAGCTGAGTGGATAGGTTGGGCAGATCCTTCGGCGGGGCTCAGTATGACATGGTTGATTGGGCTTGTATGGCTCGCCGCTACTTATGCAGTATCGCCCTCACGGAGGCGAGGCCGGCCTGGGCCTGCTTGTGGTTGGGGTTGTACTTGAGGCAGGCTATCCATGCAGTGTAGGCCGCCTCGTAGTTGCCAAGGCTGTACTGTGCGCCGCCCACATTGTACCATAGCTCGGCATTGGTAGGGTCGGCATCGAGGCCCTGGTTGAAGATGGGTATTGCCTCGGCATAATGGCCCAGCTTGCCGTATTGGTTCCAGCCTATGTTCAGGTAGTAGTTGCCTATCAGTCCATAGAGTGTGGGCAGTGTAGGGTAGTGCGGGAAGATCTTCTTCAGCGAGTCGAAGTCGGAGCGGGCATGCTGTATGTTGCCCAGCTTAAAGTACACCACGCCCCTGTTCAGGTAGCCATTGCTAAAGGTGGGGTGCAGCTTCAGGGTCTTGTTGAGGTATATGAGTGCAGTGTCCAGGTACTCGCGCTTCAGTACTGTATCGGCGGCTTGGTCGGCCATGCCTATGTAGCAGGCGCCGGCGTTGGCATTGGTCACCACGCTGTTGGGCGCGGTCTTTACATCGGCCAGGAAGAGGTTGTGGTCGTTCTTCCAGTCTATATTGCGGCTCATGGTTTTGTAGCCACTGGCTATTATGAGCAGCAGCAAAAGCCCGCCCATCCATACCTTGGCGGCCTCGGGGCTTGGGGTCTTTTTATAAGCCTCGTAGAGCAGCCAGGCAATGATCATCACAAAGCCTACGGAGGAATGGAAGATAAGGCGCTCGCCCAAAGGTGCACCAATATCGAAGATGAAGTTGGAGACCAGCAGCAGGTTGAGCAGGTAGAAGGCCAGCGCAAAGCAAAGCACATGCCTCTTTTTGAAGAGTATGAACATAGCCGCTACCATACCAATGTGTATAGCTATAGAAAGCCAGACGATAGGGTCGCTAAGCTCGCTGTAGGGTATCTGCTTGTAAGAGTAGTCGGAGGAAAGGGGATGCGGGAAGAAGAGCAGGGAGAGGTACCTGAACAGCACCGCGATCTCGCTGGCAATGCGCTGTGCGCCTGTAGCGTAGAGGTATGGATTGTTCAGCACTTCCTCGTCGGAGGACTCGCTTTTGTCGGCTATTATCGAGAACCTGAGATAGAAGTAAACGGCGAAGACAGCGATATAGGGAAGGGTCCGAATAATGCTCTTAGGCAGTGTATCGCCCCTGAAAAGGTAGAACATCAAAGGCAGCATGGCCAGCAGTATCACCGCATACTCCTTCGATAGCAATGCGAGGAAGAACCATAGCAGTCCGAAGGCGAGGCTGATGATCTTCTTAGTCTCTGCATAGCGGTATGCACTGATGAAGGTGAGGCAGATAAACAGGAGCGACATAATCTCATCGCGGCTCTTGACATTGGCCACCACCTCGGTATGTATGGGGTGTATGACGAAGAGCAGGGCGGCAAGGAAACCAACAAGCGGTTGCTGCGGAAAGGCAATATGCGTTAAGAAATACAGGAGCACTATCGAGGCCAGGATGTAGAGCAGCACATTGACGACATGCCGTATGTGCATGAGGTGTATAAAGCCTGATTCATCGGGCGAGATGACACCATAGGCCACGGCTACTTTGCTATAGTCTATACCGCTGCCAAAGAGTTCCTGCTCCACTGCAAAGGTGACGATAGACAAGGGCCTGTATCGTCCGCCGGATAGCTGGTTGGTGGCATTGAGCGAGGAGTAGTAACTATCGAAGGCGTCCTTGCCCATGATGTTGGGTATGCCTTTGAAACCCTGCTGCACATATTGGTTCTTGGCTATGATAATGCCATCGTCGAGGGCGTAGTCGTTATTGAAGGTGTTGAAGTAAAAGACAAAGCCTAAAATGGCCAGTATCGCAGCCTGAACGCGAAATGATGACAGCGACAAAGGTTCTTTAGGCTGCTCAGCAACAGGCACGGGTATAGGAGTGGGACTGCTTTTTACTTCCGCTTGGGGCTGGCGTGCTTTGTTCTTTTTCTGGGACATGATAAGTGTTGCCTCTCAAAAATAGAAAAAAGACGGAAAGATGGTAGTGCCTATGCCGATATGAAAGCCTCTACCGTGCTGACGAGCTCTTTGGTAGCTATATCTAGGTCGTCATTGATCAGTATCCTGTCGAACTGGGGAGCGAAGGCGAGCTCGTGGATGGCTTTGTCGATGCGCTCGGCTAAAGTGTGAGGGGTTTCTGTGCCTCGGGCCATGAGCCGCTGGCGCAGGGCGTCGATAGATGGGGCCTCAATAAATATACTCATGGTAGATTTTCTATATGCCTGCTGAATAGCCAGGGCACCTTTCACATCTATATCCACCAATGGAAATTTATTTTCCTCACGTATGCGTAATATTTCAGATTTTAATGTTCCGTAATATTTTCTGGGGTACACCATTTCCCATTCAATGAAGGCGTCTTCATCTATTAATTTTTTAAAATGTTCGGGGCTGTAGAAATAGTAGTCTTTGCCGTCTACCTCGCCCTGGCGGGGCTGCCGGGTGCAGGCGGAGATAGAGAATTCAAGGCGCGGGCAGGCGGCCAGGAGCCGTTTTACCAGCGTTGTTTTGCCCGAACCCGAAGGGGCCGTGATGACTATTATTTTCTCCGGTGTCAAATGATATGCGTAAAAGGCTGCTAATAACGCAAATATTTTTGGAAAATAGAAGGCAGAAATACAAATAGGGTATGGTTCAAGCGAAAATTATAGACTATTTTTGCCGGGACTTTATATTACCCCAATATAAAGCGAATATTATTAAAATATTTCGCCTAAAAGCGTTATAATTATATCTGAATAAGGAAAAACTATCTCCCAGTGGGGGATTTAAACTAATTTTGACCGAAATACGTTTTTAGTCGAATAGTTTAATATTTGTTGGAATAGAATAATGATCATTGCATGAACGGAAAGTTACTTGAAAAGGTAAGTGCGTACAAGGCGGCCCACGAGGCAAGAGCCATGGGCATTTACCCTTATTTCAGGCCAATTTCTTCGGCCCAGGACACGGAAGTTATAATAGACGGGAAACGCGTATTAATGTTTGGCTCGAATTCTTACTTGGGATTGACCAACGACCGCCGTATAAAAGATGCGGCTATTAAAGCTACTGAAAAGTATGGTTCAGGCTGCGCGGGATCGAGGTTCCTGAACGGAACGCTGGATATACACCTGGAACTGGAAAGAAGATTGGCCGATTACGTTGGTAAGGAAGAAGCAATTGTGTTCAGTACGGGTTTCCAGGTGAACCTGGGCGTGCTGAGCTGCCTTACAGGACGGAACGATTACCTGATTTTTGACGAATACAACCACGCGTCTATCATAGATGGGGGGCGACTGTCGTTCTCCCGGGTGCTGAAATACAAGCACAATGATATGGCTGACCTGGAGCTAAAGCTGAGCAACCTGCCGGAAGAAGCTGTTAAGATCATAGTGATGGACGGTATCTTCAGCATGGAAGGTGATATAGTGAAGCTGCCTGAAATAGTGGCCATTGCTGAAAAGTATGGCGCTAACCTGATGGTGGATGATGCACATAGCCTGGGCGTAATAGGCGAGAACGGTGCAGGTACTGCATCGCATTTTGGCCTGACCAATGAAGTGGACCTTGTGATGGGTACCTTCTCCAAGTCGCTGGCATCGCTGGGTGGCTTTATAGCAAGTGATGCGCCCACCATTGAATACCTGAAGCACCATGCGAGGTCACTGATATTCAGCGCGAGCATGACGCCCGCTTCAACGGCGGCTGCACTTGCGGCACTTGATATAATACAAAGCGAACCTGAACATATTGAAAGGCTGTGGGCAAATACAAGGCATGCCGCGAAGCTGCTGAAAGAGGCCGGCTTTGATACGGGTGAAACGGAAACACCGATCATACCCATATACATCAGGAATAATGAAAAGACCTTCCTGATAACCAAGAGACTACAGGAGAATGGCGTGTTCGTTAACCCGGTGGTATCACCGGCTGTTCCTCCTGATGCAACACTGATACGTTTCTCACTGATGGCTACTCATACATTTGAGCAAATTGAAGAGGCAATCGAGAAATTATCGGAGGCATGGAAATGGGCAAATGAAACTGTGACCGTAAATGCGAATGTATGATCAGTGTGCTGCCTGTAAATAACAAGAAGGGGCTCAACCTCCGCACGACTTATATAAGGACGACAGGAATTATGTGCCTGAGCTTTTCATAGCACAGCGCGACCTGCTGACACCGGGTAAGCATCCATTTCACGAGCATTCAAGCTTGCAGTTGTTTTTGGCATACAAGGATAATAAGCTGGTGGGCAGGATAGCGGCCATACTGAATAACAACCATAATAAATTCAATAACAGCAACGATGGCTTTTTCGGCTTCTTTGATTGCATTGATGACCAGGAAGTAGCCGATAAGCTTTTTGCCGCAGCAAGAGAATGGCTGAATGCTAAAGGTGTGAGCACGATCATAGGCCCGGTGAATTTTTCGACGAACGAAACCTGCGGTTTGTTAGTTGAAGGTTTTGACAGTCCGCCGGTGGCGATGATGACTTACAACCGTCGCTACTATACGAAGCTGATAGAAAAAGCAGGCTTTGGTAAAAAGGTAGACCTGATAGCTTACCAGATAACGGAAAGCGATTTTAACGATAAGCCAGCAAGGCTGATGGAATTGCTCAACGAGCGATTAAAACAGAAAGGCATCACCATCAGGAAGGCGAACCTTAAAAACTTTAAGCAGGAAGTAGCAGCCCTGCGTGATGTATACAACCATGCATGGGATAAGAACCTTGGTTTTGTGCCCATGACCGATAAAGAATTTGACTACCTGGCAAAAGACCTGAAGCTGATACTGGACCCGGACTTTTGCATGGTGGCTGAGCATGAAGGTAAAATGGTGGGTTTCTCGCTATGCATACCGGACGTGAACCAGATACTGATAAAAATAAAGCGTGGCCGTTTGTTGCCTACAGGCATCTTTAAGCTGCTGACGCAAAAAAAGAAGATAAACGGAATAAGGGTAATAGCATTGGGTGTGGTAGAAGGCTACAGGAAGCTGGGGATTGAAGCTGTATTCTATGGTTCCGTGATACAAAAAGGACTGGAAAAGAAAATAAAAACTGCTGAGGCATCGTGGATATTGGAAGATAACTTCCTGATGAATAAAGCCATCCAGAATATTAACGGCAAGCCATACAAGAAGTACAGGATATACGAAAAGAGTTTGTAATGAAAGAAAGGGTATTAATTACCGGGGCAAGTGGATTTGTTGGGTACCATCTTATCGAAGCAGCTATAGCAGCGGGCTTGGAAGTACATGGTGCGATACGCCGCTCCAGTGATATAGCACACCTTACAGACCTTGACATCAAGTACATTTACCCCGATTATAATAATTTAGAGCAACTGCAGCAAGAGCTGAAAGCAGGGCAGTACAACTACATCATTCACGCTGCGGGTGTAACGAGGGCTAAGAACGAAGCAGAGTACAATAAGATCAATGCCACGTATACGCAGAACCTTGCGAAGGCTGCATTAGCAGCATCAATACCTCTTAAGAAGTTTGTGTTCGTAAGCAGCCTCGCCGCCACAGGGCCTACTTTTTACGAAGATACCAACCCGATAACAGAATTAAGCGAGGCGAAACCTGTTACCAATTATGGCAGGAGCAAATTGCTTGCGGAGAAATATCTATTTGAAATGGATAAACTACCATTAGTGGTATTGCGTCCAACTGCGGTGTACGGCCCGAGGGATAAGGATATTTACATCATGTTCAAGACGCTGAAGAACGGACTGGAACCATATATAGGACGTAAAGGACAGCATTTAAGCTTTATATACGCGAAGGACCTTGCAGACGTAACGGTGAAAGCCTTACAAAATCCGCAGAACCATGTTGCCTACAATATATCGGACGGGAATTTTTACGAGCGTTATGAGCTGGCAAACCTTACCAAGAAAGTATTAGGCAAGAAGACACTTAAGTTCAGCGTGCCGCTGGGACTTGTAAGAGCATTGTCCGGTATACTGGAGCTGACAGCGTCTAAAGGAAAGACACCTGTACTGAATAACGAAAAGCTGGCAGAGCTGACGGCGGAGAACTGGAACTGCAGCATTGAAAAATTAAAAAACGACATGGGCTTTGTGCCCGTATATAACCTTGAAAAAGGCGTGGAAGAGACTTTAAGATGGTATCAAAAAAATAAATGGCTATAAGAACAATTTAACGACACAAACATGGAACCACAAGTAAAAAAAGCAGAAGGTAAATTAGGCATATTAGTTCCCGGTATGGGCGCGGTTGCCACTACATTCATTGCCGGCGTAGAAGCCGTTAAGAAAGGCATCTCTAAACCCGTGGGCGCACTAAGCCAGATGGGCAACATAAGATTGGGCAAACGTACAGAGAACCGTTATCCCCTGATAAAAGATTTCGTGCCGCTGGCGGGACTTAATGATATAGTTTTTGGCGGATGGGACGTATACACCGATAACGTCTATGAAGCGGCGATGAATGCCCAGGTGCTGGAGCCAATTCAACTGGCAGCAATAAAAACGGAACTGGAAAAGATCAAACCAATGGAAGCCGTTTTTGACAGGGACTATGTAAAGAACCTGGACGGGACCAACATCAAGAAGCGTGCGAACAAATATGAGCTTGCTGAAGCGTTGATGGATGACATACGCAATTTCAAAGAAGCGAATGGCTGTAGCCGTATCGTAATGGTATGGTGTGCATCGACCGAAAAATATATAGAGCAGAGTGCGATACACGAGACGATAGAAGCTTTTGAAGAAGCTATGAGGCAGAATGACCCGCAGATAGCGCCGAGCATGATCTATGCATATGCTGCAATTAAGATGGGCGTGCCATTTGCAAATGGCGCACCTAACCTGAGCTGCGATATTCCTGCGCTGATAGAGTTTGCAAAGCAAAATGAAGTGCCCATAGCCGGTAAAGACTTCAAGACCGGGCAGACGCTGATGAAGACCATCGTGGCGCCAGGCCTGCATGCAAGGGCTTTAGGTATAAGCGGTTGGTTCTCCTCGAACATATTGGGTAACAGGGATGGCCTTGTACTAGACGATCCGGATAACTTCAAAACAAAAGAAGTATCGAAACTGAGTGTACTGGAAGAAATACTGCAACCTGATCTGAACCCTGAGTTGTATGGTGACCTGTACCACAAGGTGCGCATCAATTACTATCCTCCTCATGGTGACAATAAAGAAAGCTGGGACAACATAGACATCTTTGGCTGGATGGGTTATAAGATGCAGATCAAGATCAACTTCCTGTGCCGCGACTCTATACTTGCCGCACCGATCGTGCTTGACCTTGCACTGTTCATGGACCTTGCACAGCGTGCAGGTATGAGCGGCATACAGGAATGGCTGTCGTTCTACTTCAAATCGCCTCAAACAGCGCCCGGCCTGAAACCTGAGCACGATATTTTTAAGCAGTTGATAAAGCTGCAGAATACCCTGCGCCATATGATGGGAGAAGACCTTATCACACACCTGGGCCTTGACTACTACCAGGACCTTGTGGAAGCTCTATGATAACTTTTCATAAAACCATTGCCTCAACATTTGGCATTGGTTATATAGGTAAAGGAGGAGGAACGGTTGCGGCAGTATTTGCCTGCCTGTGCTGGTACGCGATAGGGATGAAATATCCACTCGGACCGGTGGAACAGTTTTCCATAGCCATAGTTGTTACCGTGCTGGGCATATGGAGCGGCAATAAAGTGGAGCCATACTGGGGCAAGGATGACAAGAAGGTGGTGATAGATGAGGTGGCAGGTATGATCATAAGCCTGCTGCTGGTGCCCGCAAGCTGGCAATATATAGCCATAGGGCTCGTATTGTTCCGCTTTTTTGACATTGTAAAACCATTGTACATCCGCAGGATGGAAAGCCTGAAGGGTGGATGGGGTGTAATGATGGATGATATTTTAGCGGGAGTTTACGCCAATATAATATTACAGTTGCTGGTAGCAATCAAGTTGTTTTAATGTTTACATTTTTAAAAGCACAAGCCGCCTCTATAATAGCCACGATAGTAGATTTTGTGGTGACAATATTGCTTGTGCGTTTGCTGGGCCTGCAGGACGACATATCAATGACGATGGCTGCAGCAACAGGAACCATAACCGGGGGTATTGTAAACTTTATGATCGGCAGGGAGTGGGTGTTTGCTGCTACCCACCAGACAAGAAGAGTGCAGGCAGGACGTTATTTTTTGGTATGGACAGGTAACCTGCTGCTTAATGCAGGTGGTGTTTACCTCCTGATACACTTTGCACGTATAGAAGTAGCGCTGTCTAAAGTTTTGGTATCGGTATTGATTGGATTTAGCTATAATTATTTTTTACAAAAGAGATATGTTTTCAGATAGGACGAAAGGACGAAGGCTGGTATTACTCATAGGATGGATCTTATTCTTTGCGGGTGTGAACAATGCCCTGGCCCAAACGACGGTAATAAAAGGCCATATTAAGGATGCAAGCACTAAAAAGGCGTTGCCCTTTGTGAGTGTGTTTTTCCCAAACAGCCCCATAGGTACCAACACCAATGATGCAGGTTATTTTGAGCTGAGGA
>APMI01007906.1_pt1 | contig 10032 bp, 8 predicted proteins | sample 667938 | NCBI WGS metagenome assembly APMI01 (sample SAMN01084076, study PRJNA167559) | wastewater metagenome | biome: Wastewater | place: Denmark: Ejby Moelle, Odense | collected 2011-11-28
TCACGGTTTTTGGCGGGGGGGGGTTTATCGGATCGGCCATCGTTGATCGTTTGTTGGAGGACGGGCATGCAGTCCGGATCTTCGAGCGGCCTAGAGTGCCCCATTATCGAGTTTTTGGCGCGAGCGAGCCTGTTGAATGGAGGACGGGTGATCTGATGAGTATCCGCGATGTCACTGATGCCGTGGATGGCGCCGACATGGTTTTTCACCTCGTGTCGACGACTCTTCCCAAAAGTTCCAACGATGATCCTCTTTATGATGTTCAGAGTAATCTTGTTGCGACGCTGCAGATGCTCAATGCAATGACGGAGCGAAAGGTCGAGCGGATAGTCTTCATCTCATCCGGTGGAACCGTTTATGGAGATCCGGTTTATCTGCCGATTGACGAGATGCACCCGACCGAGCCAAATGTTTCATACGGGATCACGAAGCTGGCAATCGAGAAATACCTCAGGATGTATTCCCGTCTCAAGGTCATTCGGCCAGTGATCCTTCGTGTTGGCAACCCTTTTGGAGAGCGTCAACGTATCGAGACAGCCCAAGGAGCCGTGGGTGTTTTCATTCACCGGGCATTGCACGGACAGCCAATCGAAATTTGGGGCGATGGGAGCGTAACGCGCGATTTTCTGTACGTGGGAGATGTCGCCGATGCATTCTCCAAAGCTGTCACATATTCAGGCCCTCATCAGGTTTTTAATGTCAGCTCGGGTGTGGGGACGAGTCTTAATGAACTTGTTGACATGCTTGAAAAAGTGCTTGGTGTCCCGGTTCAGCGGGTTTTTAAGCCGGGGCGCGCTTTTGACGTGCCGGTTAGCGTCCTTGGCAATAGACTCGCGCTTCAGGAGTTAGGGTGGTCTCCCCAAGTCGGAGTGATGGAGGGGATTGCCCGTACGGCTCAATGGATGCGGCAGGTGGGAGGGGAGTGAGGTCTTGGCAAGTGCGCGTGTTTCCAAGAGCATGAAGGTTCTGCTTACTGTCCATCAGTTCTTTCCCGACTTTTCAGCAGGCACGGAGGTTCTTGCTCTGTCGGTTGCGCGGGAGCTCGTTTCTAGGGGGAATGATGTCCGGGTGCTCTGCGGGTTTCCTTCGCAAAGAGGGGAGATGCCTGACGAAGAGCGCTTTGATGAATATGAGTTTGACGGGATTCATGTCTATCGCTTTCATCATGCCTACGTACCGATGGGGGGGCAGACTTCGAAAATCGCCATTGGGTTTGATAATAATCTCGCTGCTGATTTTTTTTCTAGGATATTGACTTGTTTTTGTCCTGATATTGTCCATTTTTTTCACTTCAACAGGCTTGGGACGGGACTAGTCGACCGGGCTGTCAGCGCAGGAGTCCCTGCCTTTTTTACACCTACTGATTTCTGGACGATTTGTCCGACCGGGCAACTTCTGTACTGCAACCGTGAAGCATGCGGCGGACCCGCCCCGAGGGCTGGAAATTGCGTTCAGCACTTTGCTTGGAATGAGCTTGGGGGGCGTGCGGGGCAGCTGTTGGCGCGTGTTCCAAAGTGGATGGGCGAAATCGCTGTGATCGCCGCAAAAGTTGGCCCTGTGTCAAAACACCCCCTTGCAGAGGAAGTGCGTGTGATGAGTGGCCGGCTCGGGCTGAATGTTGATCGGCTCAACAGGCTTAATCGTATCGTTGCGCCAAATAGAATGATGGAAGCGCTTCTTGTCGCGCACGGTATCAATCGTGATGCAATCGTTGTGACCCCATACGGTGTGGATACGGGAAATGAAACACTAGGTCAGGCATGCGTCGCCCGCCGAGAACGAAAGCTGCGTATTGGTTTTATTGGTTCTCTTGTGGAGCACAAGGGTTGTCATGTCCTTCTTGCCGCATTTAATCGGCTGCCAAAGGGGGTTGCGTCGCTGCAGATATACGGGCGGGAGACTGACAATCCCCCCTATGCGGCACGCCTTCGCTCTCTTGCCAAAGACTGCGTGGATGTCGAGTTTCGGGGCACTTTTCCAAACATCAGAATCGGGACTGTAATGGGGGGAATGGATCTCCTCGTTATTCCGTCTGTCTGGAACGAGAATACACCGCTTGTCCTCTATTCTGCCCGGGCTGCACGCTGTCCGGTGCTCGCCTCTGATGTTCCGGGGGTGGCGGAGGTCATCCGTGAAGGGGTCGATGGAATTCTGTTTCGACCGGGGTGTGTGGATGGGTTGTCAGCACAAATATTGAGACTGGCGAACGACCGGGATCTGTTGAGACGGATGAGTGATGCGGCGCCGCCGCCGAAATCTGTGTCTGAGTATGTGGACGAGTTGATGGTGATCTGGCACGGCAAGCCTGACCGCGGTCTTGATTATGCGGCTTTGTGATTCGATGGGGTGTGTGGCATCTCCGCTTGGGATTTACCGGCGTGGTGCTGTCTAGGCATTGCATTTTCGATCAAGCGACAAAAGGTGTTTCTTGTGTCTTTAAAGCGATTTGTTGACGAGCTGAGGGGCCATTTCTAATATCCAAAGTGCTTGTGTGCAAACAAGTTTTATTAGCGGGGTGGCTGAATGTTGTTTCCGGTATTTTTGTCCGTTGTTTTTGTCGTGCGCAATCAAGCTCCTCAGCTTGAAGGCTTGTTAGCCAGGGCTGCTGGTCTTCTCGAATCTCGAGTGAGTGATTATGAGTTGATCGTTGTGGACAATGCGTCGGGCGACGAAAGTGTTATGGTGCTGAAGGCCCTAACCGGGGAGCAGGGCTTGCCTAATTTACAGATATACGCGCTTACGCAAGAGGTTGATCTTGATACGGCATCTTGGGTTGGTCTTGAAAATGCACTCGGGGATTTTGTGGCCGTCGTAGATCCGTTGACCGATGATGTCGGGTTTCTCCCGAGTATGCTGGAAAAGGCAGTCAGTGGGGCTGACGTCGTATTTGCCAGGAATGATATTCTGCCAGATCGCTCTTTAGCCTACAGGGTGGCTTCGAGTGTTTTTCAGAACGTTTTTCGATGGTTCAATGGAATTCACCTTGGCAATGAAGCGCCACAGTTTCGTATTCTCAACAAGCGTGTTGTTAATTTCATTCTCCAGCACCCCCAGCCGGCAATGACTTACAGGCATTTGCCGGCACGTGCCGGATTCGCGCGGGCTAACTTGACTTATGGCGTGGGGCCGATGCTGGGCCACAAGAAGAAATTGCGCGACAGCATCGACAGAGGAATGCAACTCATTGTTTCGACAACGCGTGGCCCCATGCGTCTGGTTACTGCTTTGTCATTGTTTGGCGCGGTTGCCAATCTTCTGTATTCGGTCTATGTGGTTGCTATAGCCCTATTCAAGCCGGACGTTGCTTCCGGATGGGTCAGCCTTTCTCTACAGCAGTCGGGGATGTTTTTCTTGATTTCGCTGGTCTTGCTTGTGCTCGGAGAGTACATCCTGAACATGGCGAGCTTGTCCAATGAAGGGCCGCTCTACCATGTCGGGCAGGAGTTCACCAGTGCGCGCATGACTAGGAGGGAGAAGCTCAATATCGAGGACGTGGGGCGTTTGGCCGGAGGTGTTGAGGCAGAAGTCGATCGGCTGGTGTCTTAGTGGTTACGGCGAGGGTGAGTGCTGATGCGGTAGTCGTTGGCGGAGGTTTCTACGGTGCTGCTATCGCCATCTATCTGGTCCGCATGCGTGGTCTAGAGCGCGTGGTTCTTGTTGAGCGTGAGTCATCCCTGTTACAGCGTGCGTCTTACAATAATCAGGCCCGCGTGCACAACGGCTATCATTATCCGAGAAGTTTCACGACTGCGTATCGGAGTCGGATCAACCTTCCGCGATTCATCCGTGACTGGCCGGACGCGGTTAAACGGGATTTCACCAAGTTATATGCTATTGCCCGTCGTAATTCGAAGGTGACTGCTCGTCAATTCGAGCGATTCTGTCGGGAAATCGGTGCCCGTATCGAGCCGGCTGATCGATCCCAGCGTGATTGTTTTGAGGCGCGGCTCATTGAAGATGTCTTCCTTGTGGAAGAATATGCTTTCGATTCGACACAGCTTGCCGGATGGGCTTCCGAGGAGCTCTCCGAGGTGGGTGTAGAGGTCTGCTTAGATACGCGCGTGACAGGGATCTTCCGGAATCCTGAAGGTGGGATGCACGTCGATTTGTCCGCTGACGACACGGGGCGAGCGTCGATTGATTGTCGCCTGCTCTTTAATTGCACCTATAGCGGTTTGAACCAGTTTGGCGGCGATTTCCCAGGAACTGTCACACGACTGAAGCATGAAGTGGCAGAGATGGCGTTGCTGGAAGTGCCACCCGCGCTGTCTGGACTGGGAGTGACTGTTATGGACGGGCCCTTTTTTTCGATGATGCCTTTTCCAGCACGATCGCTTCACACTCTATCGCACGTCCGCTATACGCCACATCTCCACTGGGCAGATAGCCCTGGTCTTGACCCCTATCGGAAACTGGCGGAGTACCATCGCGAGACCCGGGTAGACCGGATGATACGGGATGTCGGGCGTTATATGCCGCTGGTCCTCGATGCCCGTTACGTTGATTCGCTCTTCGAGGTAAAGACGATTCTGGTGAAGAATGAGGGCGACGATGGCCGACCAATACTTTTTGAAAAGCACGGCGAGTTGCCCGGATGCTATTCGGTTCTGGGTGGAAAGATTGACAATATCTATGACGTTCTCGAGAAACTGGATGAGGAGGTTTTCTGAAAACATGGACCGAGGTTCCGGCGATAGGGCGGAAATTTTGAAACAACACTTGGAGTTGCACCCATGTCCACTGGCAATGCGCTGATCGGATATACCGGTTTCGTAGGTTCGACCCTTTGCAAGCAGGCACCCTTTGCGTCCCGTTATCGTTCGACGGACATTCACGAGATTCGAGGCAAGGTGTTTGAGACGGTTGTTTGCGCAGGTGCTCCAGCTCAGAAATGGATTGCGAATCGTGAGCCAGAACTTGATCGACAGAAAATTGAGGGCCTGATTGCGCATCTCGATACCCTGTCCTGCAAGTCATTCATCCTTGTCAGCACGGTGGATGTCTTCAAAGCCCCTGTCGGCGTTAACGAGCGGACTCCGGTTGATGAGGCCGGATTGCATGCCTACGGCCTGAATCGACGGTTGCTTGAGAAGTTCATTGAAACGCGCTTTACTGACCACCTTATCGTTCGTTTGCCGGGGCTTGTTGGGCCGGGGCTTCGCAAGAATGTGATTTTCGACTTTCTGAATGACAACAATATTTCTGCTATAGACTGCCGTGGTGTGTTTCAGTTCTATCCGATGGTTAACCTTTGGTTTGACATTCAGACGGCCCGGGATGCAGGCCTGAAACTGGTTCATCTCACTGCCGAACCCATCAGTGTTGCCGATATTTCTATCAGGGGTTTTGGGCGCCCTTTCGACAATACACAGGAAGCGGCGGTGGGCAATTACGATATGCAAACCTGTCATGGCTCGGTATTCGGCGTGGAGGGTGCATATCAATACAGTTGCAGTGAAACAATACAGGCCGTGCGGTCCTATGCGCAGTCTGAGCCGGTCTCAGTAAAATGCGCCGATGGGAATGGCTCATGAGACTTGCCATATCCAATATCGCTTGGGATCCGCCGGACGACGTTCGCGTAGCTGCGTTGCTCCAATCCAACGGTGTTGACGCAATCGATATTGCACCTGGAAAATATTTTCCTGACTTGGTTGGTGCCACGGAAGGTGATATCGATCGCGTCAGAGCCTGGTGGGCAGACCGGGGGGTCGAGATTACCGGGATGCAGGCCCTGCTTTTTGGTACTAAGGGCCTGAACGTCTTTGGGGAGGAAAAGATCCGGGATGCGTTGCTCTCGCATCTCGATACGGTGGCCCGGATTGCCGGCAGACTTGGGGCTCCCAGACTGGTTTTCGGATCCCCGAGGAACCGCGACTGTAGCGGACTCTCTCATCGCGATACCGTAGAAAAGGCAGTTATTTTTTTTCGGCAACTTGGTGACCGTGCCGAGGAGCACGGCGTGTTCTTTTGTCTTGAGCCCAATCCTGAGTGTTACGGCGCAAATTTCATGACTACAAGTGCCGAGACGGCAGACATCGTGTCCAGCGTTGACCACCCTGCTATCCGTATGCAGTTCGATACTGGGGCGCTGGTGATCAATGCCGAGGAGCCGGAAAAGGTTCTGCAGGATTATTCCAGCCTCATCGGGCATATACATGCCAGTGAGCCCCAGTTGGTTACGCTGGGAGATGGTGGCGTGGACCATGGTCGGATGTCGCGTGCGTTGGCCTCTTACCTACCGGGGCAGATTGTTTCCGTCGAGATGGTGGCTAGCCGGGTCGAGCCACATGTTGCGGCTATAGCCCGGGCTCTTGAAGTAGCTATCCTCCACTATCGATACAGCACCGGCGAGGCGGGCCTTGTATGAAATGGATGATTCTTGTGCTCGGGATTGTTTCCAATGCTTCTGCGAGTGTCCTCGTCAAACTGGCGATGATTCCGCCACGCCAATTTCCAAGCTTGGCCGACCCGATGAGGGCATTGAGCAATTGGCCGTTTTGGCTGGGGCTGGCTCTATATGGGGCCGCTTTTTTGCTGTACGCCGCGGCGCTGGCACGACTTCCCCTCAATGTGGCACACCCGGTCCTGACATCTGGTGCTGTCGCTGCGGTTGCGCTTTCATCGGTATTGATCTTTCGAGAGCCTTTTTACTGGACTACTGGCGCGGGAATTGCGCTGGTAATAGTGGGCGTGGTCTTGATTACCGTCCGAGTAGCCTGACTGGAATACGATGACTTCTTCCCCCCAACTATCTTCCACGCGCAGCCGCTGGCAAGTGCCTTCTTTCGAGACCTGCCTGTGGCTTGGGCAGCAACACAAGTGGTGCGTCGTTGTGCCTGTCATCAATGAGGGCGAGCGCATTCGCTCCTTGTTGCAGAGCATGAAGGCAATTGGTGTTCCCGGCATGGCGGACATTATTATCGTGGATGGAGGCAGTAGTGATGGATCGCTTGAGCTTGATGACCTTAAGGCTGTCGGTGTGCGAGGGCTGCTCCTAAAGACTGCCTCTGGCAAGCTGAGTGCCCAATTACGCTGCGCTTATGCCTTTGCCCTTGATCAGGGCTATGAAGGGATAATTACCATTGATGGAAACAACAAGGACGAGCCGGAGCCAATTCCGCGTTTCATCGATGCACTTAAGGAGGGCATTGATTTTGTTCAAGCATCCCGCTTCCTCCCTGGGGGCGTCGCCGAGAACACACCCAGGTCGAGGGATTTTGCTATCCGCTGGATTCACGCTCCTATGCTGAGCCTGTTTTCCGGATTCCCGTGGACTGATACGACCCAGGGTTTTCGTGCCTACAGCCGAACGATGCTTCTGGACCCCCGGGTTTCGCCCTTCAGGGATATCTTCACCACCTATGAATTGCTTGCCTATCTGTCCTACAGAGCTCCTCGTCTCGGCTATCGCTGCATTGAGCTACCCACGGTACGACGCTATCCGAAGGGGGAAGTGCCGACCAAGATCACCGCGTTCCGGGGTAATTTCTCTGTCCTTGAGACCTTGTTTCGGGCCTGCTTTGGTGCTTACAATCCGCCGCCGCAAGGCGAATCGTAATTGATTGAGCAGATCAACCTTGGGTTTGTCCCGACACCTTGTCGTCATGGACACGTCACGTGGTCAGACGCGTGTCGCGACAAACCACGCACGAGCGCCTGCAGGATATCCTTCGACCGTTAGCTTTGGATTCAGTGGATTCCGACTGTCGCAATCAGCCTTGAACGGCATGCTTACGTCTGTGAATCCACTGGCCCTGAGCATGCCCATCAGGCATTCGGCTCCAAATATCCACCAATACGTTTCATCACCCCAGAATGCCCCTTCAATGAACTGGGACTGAGTGCACTCCTCGGAAAGAACATGCGATTCCATGAGCAGGGTGGCGCCAGGTTGCATGATTGAGGCCAGCTTCTTCAGTAACAGCATTGGCTCTTTGACGTGATAAATCAGACCTTGGCAATTGACAAAGTCAAAGCCCCCGAAATAACGGAGCTCCAGGTCCTGCCAACCCAGGTTTACAAAGCTGACTCCTGGCATGTCGTAAATGGCATTCAGAAAACAGGCTTGATGGTAGAAACCGTTGGGTTCCAGTCCGACCGCCTCAATTGCACCGAGAGAGCTCAAAAGGAAGGTGTCGTAGCCTGCGTTGCAGCCCACATCCAGAACACGGGCCCCGGCAAGCTTCTGAAGGATCCCCGCTTCTTTATAGGCACCTAATTTGCCGCGGCAATCCCAGGCGCTATTTGTTACTCGATTGCCCGGGAGTGGAAATGGCCCATGCAGGAAAAGGCCCAGGTGAGAAATAAATTCATCGACAAGCTGAATTTTTGAGCTGTCTTGTTCTTCAAGAAACTTCCTAAAGCGCGGTTCAGTATCTTCATATTTGATGTTTATTGTTTCTATGGGACGTTCCGGGTTGATTGGTTCGTAAGTCGTACGGAACTTTAAATATTGCTCTTTGTTGAAGTTTTTGCGAAAAACCGCACTTTTAAATGTCATTGTTGTCTCGCTTGTGTGCACTCCGCTGCACTCTAGCCCTTTTGTGTATTTATGCATACCGTGGGCCGCGCGGTAGCCCCGGACCGGCTCGTCGCGATCCAGCATCGAGCAGTTCGGGCATACAGCAAATGCTGCCTGCGGATAGAATTCTGTTCTTAGCAAGAACAATACAAGGTATTCCCCATGCGCACTGACAAAGGCACCCCCATCCGCCGCGCCGCTTACCAGCCGTTGGCCTACGCTGTCGAAACCGTCGACCTCGACTTCAATCTCGACCCCCAGGCCACCCAGGTCACCAACAGCATGCGCTGCGTGCGCAATCCGGACGCCGTCGCCGGGCCGATCGTGCTGTTCGGCGAGGGGCTGGAACTTGTTTCCCTGACTCTGGATGGTGTCGCGCCGGCCGCAGGCCGGCTTCGCAACACCGACTCCGGTCTGGAGATCGACTGTGACGCCGATGCAGTCACGCTGACCATCGTCACCCGCATCAACCCTTCGGCAAACCTGACGCTGTCCGGCCTCTATCAGTCGCGCGGCGGCTACTTCACCCAGTGCGAGGCCGAGGGTTTCCGCAGCATCACTTACTTTCCGGATCGTCCCGATGTGATGGCCCGCTACACCGTGCGCCTGGAGGCGGATGCCGCCACCTGCCCGGTGCTGCTGTCCAACGGTAACCTGCTGGAAACCGGATCGCTGCCCGACGGCCGGCACTTCGCCCGTTGGGAGGATCCCTTCCTCAAGCCGTCTTACCTCTTCGCGCTGGTCGCTGCCGACCTGAAGGCGCTGGAGCGCAAGGTCGAGACGATGTCCGGCCGTGAAGTCCTGCTGCAGGTGTGGGTGGAAGAGCGCGACCTTGACCGCACTTCCCACGCGATGGACTCGCTGGTGCACTCACTGCGCTGGGACGAGGAGGTGTTCGGCCTGGAACTGGATCTCGACCGTTTCATGATCGTTGCCGTGTCGGATTTCAACATGGGCGCGATGGAGAACAAGGGCCTCAACATTTTCAATACCAAGTACGTGCTGGCCAACCCGGACACCGGCACCGACCTGGATTTCGAAAACGTCGAAAGCGTGGTTGCCCACGAATACTTCCATAACTGGACCGGCAACCGCGTGACCTGCCGCGACTGGTTCCAGCTGACCCTCAAGGAAGGCCTCACCGTCTTCCGTGACCAGCAATTCACCGCCGACATGATGGCGCGGGCGTCCGATTCGCCGGAGGCGGCCGAATCGGCCCGTGCCGTTACCCGCATCGCCAACGTGCGCGGCCTGCGTAGCGGGCAGTTTCCGGAAGATGCGGGCCCCATGGCCCATCCGATCCGCCCGGACGCCTACCAGGAGATCAACAACTTCTACACCGCCACGGTGTATCAGAAGGGCGCCGAAGTCATCCGCATGATCCACACCTTGCTGGGGCGGGAGGGTTTCCGCAACGGCATGGATCTGTACTTCTCGTATCACGACGGCCAGGCGGTGACCTGCGACGATTTCGTCGGCTGCATGGCCGAGGCCAACGGGGCCGATCT
>APMI01004436.1_pt1 | contig 10029 bp, 6 predicted proteins | sample 667938 | NCBI WGS metagenome assembly APMI01 (sample SAMN01084076, study PRJNA167559) | wastewater metagenome | biome: Wastewater | place: Denmark: Ejby Moelle, Odense | collected 2011-11-28
CGCTTATATAATGCCTGATAGAAAGCACTTCTTATATGCTTCCACACATAAGGCGGCAGATAGCTGCCCGCCGGTACCGGATAAGAAAGTGATCAAAAAATACGTATGGCCCATATATGACAGCTACGACATTTTTGTAGCCGATCTAAAGGGCAAGATCACCAAACAGCTTACCAATACGCCCGGCTATGATGCGGAAGGTACCGTATCGCCAAAGGGGGACAAGATCGTCTTTACCTCCATGCGCAATGGCGACCTGGACATCTACACCATGAACCTGGATGGCACTAATGTAAAACAAATAACGCACGAGCTGGGATACGATGGCGGTGCCTGCTTCTCACCAGATGGCAAGAAACTGGTGTGGCGTGCATCGCGCCCCAAAACGGAGGAAGAAGTAAAGGAGTATAAAGAACTGCTGGCAAAAGGCCTTGTGATGCCTACCCAGATGGAGATATTTGTGGCCGATACCGACGGCCGGAATGTACAGCAGGTAACCAAACTGGGCAAGGCCAACTGGGCACCCGCCTTTGCACCCGATGGCAAGCGCATCATATTTGCAAGCGACTACGAGTACCCTAAAGGTTTCCCCTTCAACCTATACCTCATCAACATAGACGGTACAGGACTGGAAAAGATATCGCATGATGGCAGTTTTGATGCCTTCCCCATGTTCTCGCCCGATGGCAAGAAGCTCATTTTCAGCTCGAACCGCAACAATGGCGGCGGCCACGACACAAACGTGTTCGTGTGCGACTGGGTGGAGTAATTGCCTCACCCCCAGCCCCTCTCCAAGGGAGAGGGGTGACATGCAGAGTGCTCATGATGCGTCTGACGCCGAAGAGGCGTGCTGACGCTAAGGGGGGTAATGATATGTTCATATAGGAATTTCGGCTGCAGGGTGTAACTTTAAGGAATGAGAATCTTAGTCAACTTGCTTGCAGTTGGTGTTGGGGGCTTCTTTGGTAGTATAGCCCGTTATGGCACCAGTTACCTGGCAGGCAAGGTTACTGGCAGCCCTTTTCCATGGGGCACCTTCATTGTAAACATAAGCGGATGCCTGCTGATAGGCATCCTGTTTGGCCTTGGAACGCGGATGCAGTGGCTGCAGGGCACGGGCTGGCTGCTGCTGGCAAGCGGCTTCTGCGGGGGCTATACCACCTTTTCCACCTTCGCCCTCGACAATATGAACCTTATGGACAAGCAACTATCCTTTACCTCCATATTATATACCGTCCTTAGTGTAGTGATAGGCCTGCTGCTATGCAGGCTGGGCATAGCGATGGCGAGATAAATACACATCATGCAAAATTTCGAATTTCCCTACGAGCGCACACTGAAAACACAACTGCCTGCAGCTATACAGGCCTTGATAGGTGAGGCAGAAGCCATTGCTGACAAGGCATATGCGCCGTATTCCCACTTTAAAGTAGGTGCAGCCCTGCAACTGGCCGATGGCAGCACTATAACGGGCTGCAACCACGAAAATGCCTCCTATCCCGTAGGTATATGTGCCGAAAGAGCAGCTTTGACAGCCATGGATATGACTGATAAGGCAAAAGGACTGAAGGCCATAGCAGTGACCTACAAGGCCAGGGAACATAGCCTTGGCGCCCCGGTTGCACCCTGCGGTATGTGCCGGCAGGCCATACTGGAAGTGCAGCAATGGCAGGGCCGGCCCGTGGAGGTGTACATACACGGGCCCAATGGCGAGGTGATATACCTGGCCGATGCAAGCTACCTATTACCTTTCTCCTTCGGCAGTAGCGACCTGCATGCAGCAAAGGCTAATATATAAGCCCTTTTTCCTTTTTGATTAATCCCCCGCGGTTTGCTAATTTAGCGGCGGAAAATGTTGTTTTTAAATGATAGAGATAAAAGTACCAACGGTAGGCGAATCGATAACGGAAGTAAGCTTAGTAAAATGGCTTAAAAAGGACGGGGACTATGTGGACCGTGACGAAGTGCTGTGCGAGCTGGAATCGGAGAAAGCAACCTTTGAACTGAATGCCGAAAAAGCCGGCATACTGCATATAGTAGCACAGGAAGGCGCAACGCTGAACATAGGTGATGTGGCCTGCAAAATAGACGAGACCGCGGCGAAGCCAGCGGGAGCGCCCGAAGCTAAACAGGAAGAAAAACCTGCGGCGGCACCCGCAAAAGCTGCAGCTGAAAAGCCAAAAGAAGAAAGTAAAACAGCAGCGCCAAGCGATGTGAAGGCTACCCCCGTAGCACAAGCCATCATGAGCGATAAGCAAGTGAAGCCAACGGAGGTGAAGGGCAGTGGCAGCAAAGGCCGGATACTGAAGCAGGATGTGCTGGAAGCAATAGCACACCCGGGCCGTAAGGGCGAAGGTGCCAACAGCCGCGAAGAGCGAAGGGATAAAATGACCAATCTCCGCAAAACGGTATCGCGCCGCCTTGTGGAAGCAAAAAATACGACTGCTATGCTCACCACCTTCAACGAGGTGGATATGGGCCGCATCATGGAGATACGCAAGCAGTACAAGGATAAATTCAAAGAAGCGCATGGTGTAAACCTGGGCTTCATGTCGTTCTTTACAAAGGCCTGCTGCATAGCATTGCAGGAATGGCCTGCGGTGAACGCCTATATAGATGGCGACAGCATAGTATACCACGAGTACTGCGACATATCGATAGCAGTATCGGCGCCAAAGGGACTGGTAGTGCCGGTGATACGCAATGCGGAAAGCATGAGCATGGCAGAGATAGAAGCAAAGGTGGTGGAACTGGCAGGCAAGGCGCGTGACAATAAACTAAGCATGGAAGAAATGACCGGCGGTACCTTTACCATCACCAATGGTGGTGTGTTCGGTTCGCTGATGTCGACACCTATCATCAATATTCCGCAATCGGCCATACTGGGTATGCACAAGATACAGGAGCGCCCCATGGTGATAAACGGTGAGATAAAAGTACGACCAATGATGTATGTGGCAGTAAGCTACGATCACCGGATAATAGACGGGCGCGAGTCCGTAAGTTTCCTCGTAAGGGTGAAAGAATTATTAGAAAACCCTGAACTCCTGCTTTTCGGACAGGACCCTGTCAAGACACTGCTTGAAGTATAATGCGTACACATTGACCGGTACGCCTAAACCCACATATTAGTTCTGATTTTTTTTAAAATTGCCGATGCAATATATCTGGGAACACATCAAGACCATACTGGAGACCTACAAAGGAGGTGCGCCACTGTCGTACTTTCTGAAGAATTATTTTAAGCAATATCCCATACTGGGCAGCAGGGACAGGAAGATACTGAGCGAAATGGCCTACAACTGGTATCGCTGCGAAAAAGGCATGCCGCCTGAAATGCCATTCGAAGAAAAGGTAATAGCTGCATTGTACCTGTGCGGCACACAAACCAAACTGATAGAGCCTGTTGTGAATGGGCCGCTGCAATCGCTTTGGCTGAGCTACAAGCAAGACCGCATACAAGTGCTGGAAGATAACGGCATTACATTCCACATACAGGATATATTCCCCTACGAGTATGAACTGTCGGATGGCATTAGCAGGGAAGACTGGCTGTACTCCATATTATCGCAGCCCGACCTGTTCCTGCGTGTGCGCAAGAAGCTGGAGCGTATTACTACATTGCTGCATCAGAATGGTATAGCTTACCAAATGCTTTCGGACAATTGCATGGCATTGCCCAATGGAGTATCGATAGATAAAATACTGCAGGCAGACGACTACGTGGTGCAGGATGCCTCGTCGCAATTGACGGGGAATTATTTTGAGCCGCAGCCGGACCAATACTGGTATGACTGCTGCGCCGGTGCGGGAGGAAAATCCATCTTGCTGAAAGATATGGAACCGAACATAAACCTGTACGTATCGGACAAACGCGGCAGTATATTGGATAACCTAGAAGAAAGGTTTCGCCTATATCATCATAAACTACCCGAATCATTTTTGCTGGATGTTACTGATGACGAACAACTGGAGCTGTCATTCGACGGACAATTGTTTGATGGTATAATAGCGGATGTGCCCTGCACGGGTTCGGGTACCTGGGCACGCACACCGGAACAGATGTATTTTTACGATCCTTCGCACCTGGATAATGTATCCATGCTGCAGCGCAAAATAGCGACCAATGTTGCGAACTACATTGAGCCCGGTGGCAAGCTGATATATATTACCTGCTCTGTGTTCAAACAGGAGAATGAAGAAGCAGTAGCACACCTGCTAAATGAGACATCATTAGTGGAAGAGCATACAGAATTAATTAACGGCCTGGATTATAAGGCCGATAGTATGTTTGTGAGTGTTTTGCGGAATTAAAGTGCAAAGAGATCATACGCAAACAGAGATGCAAAATCTTCGTCTCTGCGAAATGAAAATAAAAAAGCCCACGATCGAAATCGTGGGCTATGTTTTTTATGTATCTGAATTAATATTTCACCAGTTTTTGCTGCATCTTGCCATTGGCAGCAATAGCTTCCATGATATACATGCCGGATGAGAGGTATGCAGGTGCTGTCCAGCGCAGGTGGCTGATGCCGGGTTGCACGTACTGGTGGAAAGTGGTTATTGTTTTGCCCTGCATATCGGTCAATGAAAATGTTATTGCCTGGCTAAGTGCTGAATTCACATCCATCTTAATCACATCGCCTGAATGGAAATAGCTTGGATAGATATCCAGCCATGCCGCTTTTGAAATAGTTGTATGATTAACACTATTGGGATCGTACAGTATCAGCGATGCAGCACAGATGTCGGGAATGCCAAAGCCAAGCTGTGTTGTGGGAGTGGTGTAATGGTTAGCACTGCTATCGATCGCGTGGCGTAATAAGTATGGAGTAGGGTTGGGAGCGTATTGCATTAAACATGCAGCCCATCCTGCTATTTGTGGAGTAGAGAAAGAGGTGCCATCGTCGGTACCTATGGTGTTGCCTCCCAAAAACACAGGAGCTGATACACCCATGGCGCATACATCGGGTTTGGTACGGCCTGATGCGTTAGGGCCATAGCCGCTGTATGATGCAGGGCTGCCCGCGGCATTAACTGCACCTACCGTAAGGCCGCTGTCGGCATCGCCCGGGGTGAGGATGTAATGCCATGGTGTAGCTCCATCATTGCCGGCAGTGATCACGCACAGTATACCTTTTGTAGTGGCTGTATTTGCAGCTTGTGCTACACTTGTGGTATGGCCATCAAGATCGGCATAAACAAAACTGGTAAAAGGAGGATCGAAGTTATCGTAGCCCAGCGATGTGGAGATAATGTCTGCACCAAGACTATCTGCGCGTTCCATACCTGCTATCATGTTGCTCAATTCAATAGGCTGTTCGGTAGGTATGTCTTCGGTGATATATAGTGCATACTGTGCCAAAGGGGCTGAACCAACGAAACTGTCGGGTATGTAGCCTGCCATTTGCGAGAGTACCTCCGTACCATGATATGATGTGCGGTAAACGGAATCCATATGAAGCACGAAATTGAAGGAATCAATAAGGCGGTTTCCGGCCCTGAGGCTATCGAAGCCAAAGTGCGTGTTCGTCTCAGTAAAGCCCTGATCGAGTACAGCAATAAGTTTGCCTTGCCCTTTAAAGCCCTGGTCGTGCAGGCAGTCGCCATTAACCTGGTGTGTCTGTGTCCAGGTGTGGTCGTAATAAGATTGCTGGCCGGTTGCTTTTGTGCTTTTGTTTTGAGTATTAGCAGGATGCTCTGTTGCGAATTTCCCTTTGCCATTCTTAAGATGCAAAGTAGTGTTATAATAGCCTACCCATGTGGCTGATGCTACATAGGACTGACCCACGAGGTTCTGTATCTGGGAGGAATCCGTTAGCAAAACAACGCAGTCATTGAACCAACGGGATGTAGTATGCAACCTGCCACCGGTAAGTGAAAGTACATTGCGGATGTAAACAGGCGATACAGGAAGATCAGAACTGTCGACAGCAATGCCTTGCGCAGCGCGCCGGTCCAAAGCCCTTTGCGAAAGGAAGGTAATCGGAGTATTGATATCCGATGTGCCGTTCTTGTTTGTGAACTTAACCCTGAATGCCCATTGTGCAGGAGGCGTATTGTAATGTGTAATTACGTTGGCAGCAGCGCAGATATCGGGGATGCCATAACCTAACTGCAGGCCGGGCGTAAGGAAGACGCTGCCTGTGCTGTCCACCGATTTACGCACGATCCAGGGCTTGATGCCCGGTGCAGACTGCAGCAGGCATGCCGCCCAACCTGCCATTTGCGGGCAGGCAAAAGAAGTGCCGCTGCCCGTGCCTACGGCGTTACCGGGATTAAGAATATTGGTTGGTGCACCTTGCAGGCTTACATCCGGCTTCACTACACCCACATAATTGGGACCATAGCTGCTGAAGCCTGCGGGATTGCCTGAAGGGTCAACAGCACCTACAGAAAGCACGCTATCGCCATCGGCAGGTGTTTGTATATAATGCCATGGCCCACCGCCGGCATTGCCTGCGGCGTTGATGACTACTATACCTTTTTTAACGGCGATATTCGCACCTCTTACACAGACCGTGGATACACCATCGAGGTCGGCATAACTAAGATCGTTGCCAACATTTGCAGGCGCATCGAAGGTGGCATATATCAGGGATGCTGTGATCACGTCGGCACCAAGGCTGTCGGCCCTTTCCTGACCTGCTACCATGTTGTCCATCTCTGTAGCCTGTTCCGATCCGCCATCTTCCGTACTGTACAATGCATACATAGCGAGCGGAGCTGTACCTACGAAGCTATCCGGTACATAAGCTGCAATGGTGGAAAGGCATTCGCTACCGTGATATGAGCTATTAAATACTGAGGTGTTTTTGTGTACAAAATTAAATGTGTCAATAAGGCGGCCCGATAGCCTCAGGCTATCGAACAGGAAATGGGTGTCCACCTCTGTAAAGCCTTCATCCAGCACCGCAATGAGCTTGCCCTGGCCTTTAAAGCCGAGATCGTGCATACAGCCGCCGTTTACCATGTTCACCTGGTTCCAGGTAAGGTCATAATAGCCGGGGGAAGCAGTGGCCTTTGCTGCAGGATGCGGTGCTTCCAGGTTAAATTTAGGATTGCCCGGACTTTTAAGATGCAGTCCGCTGGCATAGTAGGCGATCCATTTAATGGATGTGATATAAGGCTTATTCTGCAGGTTGAGTATCTGCGTGGAGTCATCCAATAGGATAACACAGGTATTCAGCCATTTTGAGGTAACGTGCAGCACACCGTTTGTCAGGGTAAGCACGCTATCAATATATGCAGGCGAAACGGGAAGATCGAGGCTATCGATGCCAATGCCCTGCGCAGTGCGCCTGTCCAGCGCCCTTTGCGAAAGGAAAGCTATAGGGTTAGTAATGTCGGATGTGCCGTTTTTGTTGGCGAAGGTGATCCTGAAAGCCCATTGTGCGGGTATTGCTTTGGCGGCATTGCAGAAAAACAAAACACAGGCAAGGCAGAATACGAAACTGCTTTTTTTCATTCTGAAAAATAAGTTAAGACCAATAATATTTAAGCGGTTCGCAATAGTAAAAAGGTGATCAATATTTTACCAGCCTCGAGGTATAATCCCCACTTTCGGTAAGCGCTTTAAAAATATAAACACCTGCGGACAAGCCAGCAGGAATAGTGAACGCATTGTTTTGATACCCTTCCTTTATACTTGTTTTAAATACCGCAATTATCCTGCCGTTTATATCGGCCAGTATGAAGGACGCATTTTCATTGCGACCTGCATTGGTAACAATGCTCAAGGTAGTTTCCGAATGCAGGTAAGTAGGATAAACATTGATAGCGCCGGTTGACGCGGGCGTTAATTCATTCACAGCCACTAGCTGGGCAAGGGTATTTTTAGCAGCGCAGAAATTAGGTACTCCGTAACCTATCTGTGTGCCAGGATTATTGTAATGATCTGCATTTTCCCTTATCGCGTTGCGTACCTGCGACGGTGTAGCCCCGGGATTGGCCTGCCATATACAGGCCGCCCAGCCTGCGACCTGTGGGGTAGCAAAAGAAGTACCGTTGGAGGTGAAATAACCGCCGCCGGTAGTGAATACGTTAGCAGGATCGCCCTGTGAACAGATGTCGGGTTTTACCACTGAATTTGAATTGGGGCCAAAACCACTAAAAGGTGCAGGATTTTTTGAACCATCAACCGCGCCAACGGTAAGTGCGCTGTCCGCATCGCCGGGAGTGAGGATGTGGTTCCATGCATTGCCGCCTTCATTGCCCGCAGTAATCACAAACAGTATGCCTTTTCTTACTGCCCAGTTGGCCGCCTGCGCTGCTATGGTAGATACGCCGTTAAGGTCGGCATAGGTAAGACTGGCTGCAGGAAAATCGTCGAAGATATTATAGCCAAGTGATGAGGTAACTATATCCGCACCCATGCTATCTGCACGCTCTGTAGCTGCGGCCATATTATCCATTTCTATTGGCTGCTCGCTTTGTGTGTCTTCGGTAATGTAGAGTATTATTTGTGCCAGGGGCGCCGAGCCAATAAAGGTATTAGGCACATAGCCTGCTACGGTAGACAATACCTGTGTGCCATGATCGGAGAAGCCGTAAACGCCTGTGGTCTTCTTTACAAAATTGTATGTTTCCAGTAGTCTGCCTGATTGCCTGAGGCTATCGAAACCGGGATGTACATCTACTTCCGTAAAGCCCTGGTCGAGTACAGCGATCAGTTTTCCTTGTCCTTTGAAATTGAGATCGTGCAGGCAGTCGCCATTTAACATCGTAGTTTGCCCCCAGGTGAGATTATAAAAAGCCGGCTGCCCTGTTCCTTTTGGCGCTGTGTGTACAGGAGTCAATTGCTCATTGGCGAATTTGCCTTGCCCGCCATCCGGATTCTTACTATGAAGTGTGCCGGTGTAATGTGCAATGTATTTGACCGAGGTTACGTATGGCTTGTTCTGGAGATTGGCTATCTGTGCGGAATCAGACAGAAGGATAACACAATCATTCAGCCATTTTGATGTAACATGCAATATCCCGTTAGTAGATGAAAGTACATCGTTGATGTAAACAGGGGAAACGGGAAGATCGGCACTGTCGACAGCTATACCATGCACAGCGCGCCTGTCGAGGGCCCTTTGGGAAAGAAAAGCAGATGGATTGTTGAGACTGGATGTACCATTCTTATTAGCGAACGTGACCCTGAATGCCCATTGTGCGGCATTAGCACTTTTCGCGTCAGCAAATAAGAGAAAAGAAACAAAACACAGAACAACGCCGCACCTTTTCATAACAGTTCATATTAATTATGGTCTGTAGCCCGCATCCTAACGGAGTAACCTTCCTGGCATGAATTAACACCGGAAGAATCAGGCTGTTGTACCCAATGCGTCAACTCGCGATAGATCATGCCCACATTCTTGGCATACACTTCTTTTGAGTAGGTCTTATAAGAATAAGCGCCCGGGCCATCAGCTGTATTCAATGATTCGTCAGCTTCGTTAACGGTAACGGTATTATCAAAGTTTACAAAGCCTGTATTGTACGGCTGGCCTACGTTTGCATAGGTGTAAACCCAATTATTAAAGTAAGTATAATCCTGGTCGGCAGTAGGGATATAGCTATTGCCATTCCAGTAGAGGCCGTCGATGATAGGGAAAGTAAGCTTAATAAATTTCAGGTTGCTTTGAGAATACTCCAGGGCGTATTCAGTAGGTGTAACAAGTATATTCCCCTGTGTGTGCCATGAAGAACTGTCGGCACGACGCTGGCGTATCTCGATCCTGTAAGACCTTCTCATGCTGTCGTCCGAAAAGGTATCGGCAACGGTATAACGTAACAGCCAGTGTGTCTGTACGGTAGAGCAATCGAAGCTATTATATTTGGTAGAATCAACACTATACTCAACATATTTACCTAATTCAAGTGGGAAATAGGCCTTTGTTTGTACGGTTGAATTATCAATGGTTTGCTTCCTGCACGAAGAAATGAAAGAAGATATTGCTATTGCCAGTACGCCGACAAGTAAAAATTTTCTATTCATAATATTAGACAAAGCTGTTTTCAATCCCGTAAATATAATTAAAG